>WNFM01281207.1_pt1 | contig 32768 bp, 23 predicted proteins | sample 5400271 | NCBI WGS metagenome assembly WNFM01 (sample SAMN13153352, study PRJNA577476) | soil metagenome | isolation source: 60 cm saprolite on Douglas fir-dominated hillslope | place: USA:California | collected 2013-09-17 | reverse complement strand
GAGTAGAACATCAGCACGCGGGTGTCCCGTGGAAGCCCGCTGTCGTCGAAGAATCCGAACGTCAGGTTGCGCATGGACACCTTGGGTGCTCGTCCTTCTTGGCTGGTCGATCTCTTTTCAGGGGCGTCCCGAGGAACGCAGAAGCAATCTAGCGGCCGGGCTCCGCTCTTGTCAAGATCGAAAATCCTCGCGTCCGGCGCGGGCGCAAGGCACCTCACCCTCTGGAAGCCGCGCCGGTAGCGCGTTCCAGCGGCCCTGAGAAAACGCTTGAGCTATCGGCATCCGTGATCCGCGTCACCGTTGTCACTGACCCGGGAGTCCCGTCATGGGCTCCAACTGCACCGAGGTGGCGCCCCAGCCCCCCGAGTCCGGGGCCGCATCGGCGAAGCCGGCGATGCCCGGGAGCTGCGCGAGGAGACGGCGCACCACCGCGCGCTGCACTCCCTTGCCGCGGCCGTGCACGAGGCGCAGCCGAAGGATCCCGCGCTCGCGGCACAGCCGCACGTACTCCTCGACGACAACGGGAACATCGCGCGGGGCGAAGGTGTGCAGGTCCAGCTCTCCGGTCACCGGCAGCTCTACCGGATCGCCGTCATCCTCGTCACTCATCGGGAGCGGCCGGGCCGACCGTACGGGCAGCCGCGGCATAGAAGCCCGGGAGGTATTCGCCGTCCCCCAGCTCGAGCCGCGTGTAGGCCTTGCCGATGGCGTCCCAGGCCGACCCACCGGGCAGCACGACCACCATGGGCCAGGGGGACAGCTCACGAAGCGGGGAGCGCGGCGTCGCGGTCCAGCGCCCGTGAAGACCACGCACCATCACCTCGCCCAGGTAGCAGCCGAAGACGAACAGCACCTCCGCCGCCTCCTCACCGGTGAGGCCCTCCTCGCGCAAGCCGTCGATCTGGGCATCCAGCAGCTCGAGGCTCTCCGGCGAGAAGTCGAGGTCCATCTCGTACTCCTCCCGCGCCACCTTCACCGCGAGCAGGGCATGGTCCGGAGCGTTGCCCGGCGTGGCCGGGAAGCGAAGCCGCAGCTTCACGATGAGCGGCGCCGGGGGGTCGCAGGCACCGGGGTAGTATAGTCGAGCGCTTCCGGCGCATCGGAGGAATCAGGCCCTTGGAGGAGAGAGTGCTTGGAGGCTGAGAACCGGAGCGCGGTCCTCGCGGCCACCGCGGCCGCGGCTCTGCTCATCGCCAACCAGGTGGCCGGCAAGTCGGTGCGCGACGCCCTCTTCCTTTCCTCCTTTAGCGTGGCCTCGCTGCCTCCGGTGATGATGGCCTCGTCGCTCGCCTCCGTGGTGGCGGTCACCCTCCTCTCCCGCGCGATGCGACGGGCATCTCCCTTCCGGGTGGAGCCGCTCGCCCTGGGCCTCTCTACCCTCCTCCTCGGAGGGTGGTGGCTCCTCAGCGTCGCGGCCCCCCGGGCGGCGGCCCTCGCCTTCTACCTCCACATGGCCCTCTTCGGGTCCACCCTCGTCTCCGGGTTCTGGTCCGTGGTGAACGAGCGCTTCGATCCCTACACGGCGAAGCGCGTGGTCGGCCGCATCGGAGCGGGCGCATCGCTCGGGGGAGTGGCCGGAGGGCTGCTCGCCTGGGGCGCTGCGGGTGTGCTGTCGGTCCCCACCATGCTGGTGGTGATGGCCGGCCTGAACCTGGCCTGCCTCTTCTACATGCGGCAGCTGACCCCGGCGGCTCGGGCGGCAGGGTCCGCGGGAAAGGGCGACGCCATCGAGGACGCCCCGACCGCGCTCCGGACGCTGGCCCGGGTCCCCTACGTGCGCGACCTCGCGCTCCTGGTGGGCCTGAGCGCGCTCGCCGAGACGCTTCTCGACTATTTCCTCAAGGCCCAGGCGGCAGCCGCGTACAGCAAGGGGCCGCAGCTCATGTCCTTCTTCGCCCTATTCCACGCCGCCACCGGAGTGGTGGGCCTCGTCGTCCAGGCCCTGTTCGGCCGCACCTCGGTCCGCGTGCTCGGCCTCGCGGGCACTGTCGGCCTCCGCCCGGCCGCCGTGTTGCTCGGCGGCGTGCTCGGCGCTTTCGATCCCCGGCTGCGGAGCGCCGTCCTCGCCTGCGGTTCCCAGGAGATGCTGTCCAACTCGCTCTTCCGCTCGGGCTACGAGCTGCTCTACACACCGATCCCCGAGAGCGAGAAGCGCCCCACCAAGGCCGTCGTCGACGTGGGCCTCGACAAGCTGGGCGCGCTCCTGGGCGGCGCCACCGTCCTCGTCGTGGTGGCGGCCGCTCCCACCGCGGCTCTCCGGGTCCTGGCGGGACTGGTGGCCCTGCTCAGCCTGGGGACCCTCGCCCTCACCGGCCGGCTGCACCGCGGTTATGTGAAGACCCTCGAGCAGAGCCTTCGGGCAGGGAGGGTCAAGCTGGACGCCTCCGACGTGCAGGACGAGGCGACCCTCCTGACCCTCGCCCAGACCAACCTCTCCCTCGACCGCGAGACCTTGCTCCGGGAGATCGAAGCGCTGCGGGGGGGCGCCCTGCCCGGGGCCGCGGCACCCGAGATCGACGCGTCCGACCCCCTGCTCCGCGCGATCTCGGACTTGCGCTCGGGCCGGCCGGAGCGCATCCGCGAGGCGCTGCACGGCGGCGTCGCCGACACCACCCTCGTCCCGCACCTCGTCCCGCTCCTGGAGCGGAACGACGTCTTCCTCGACGTCCTCCGCGCCCTGCGCGCAGCCGCGCCGGCGGTGACCGGCCAGCTCGTGGACACCCTGCTCGATCCCGCGCAGAGTCCGGTCGTGCGCCGCCGTGTCCCCCGCGTGCTCAAGGCCTGCCCCAGCCAGCGCGCCGCGGACGGTCTCCGGCTCGGCCTCGAAGACCCACGATTCGACCTGCGCACGCAGTGCGGGCTCGCCCTTTCGGCCATCACCCGTAAGAACCCGGCCCTCGTCGTCCCCCGCGAGGCCGTCTTCGCGGCCGTCCTCAAGGAGGTGGAGCTCGGCGCCGCGGCCTGGGCGAGCGTCGACCACGGAATCGATCACGTCTTCACCCTGCTCTCGCTGGCCCTCCCGCGGGAGCCCCTCCAGATCGCCCTCCTGGCCCTTCGGGGAAGCGATCGGGCGCTGCGCGGCACCGCGCTCGAGTACCTCGAGAACGTCCTGCCCGACCCCCTGCGCCGGGCCCTCTGGAAGCACGTCGGGGCCGGCCCCGCCGCCCCCCACCCTCCGCGGGCGCGTCAGGAGGTGGAGAACGACCTGCTGCGATCGATGGACAGCCTGTCGATCAAGAGCGCGGGGCTTCGGGCGAAGGGCAAGCCGGGCTGACGGCGCGCCATTCGCGGCCCGTCGCGGCGACTGCCCTACCGTGCCACCTCGGCCGTCTTCAGCTCGCCCGCCGGGGCGGCCGCTCCCGCCTCTTCAGGATCGTAGTTGAGGTTCGGCGCGAGCCAGCGCTCGACCGAGCGCAGGTCCATTCCCTTGCGCCGCTGGTAGTCGAGCACCTGGTCGCGCTCGATCTTGCCCACGGCGAAGTACCGGGCTTCGGGGTGCGAGAAGTAGAGCCCGCTGACCGAGCTCGCCGGGTACATGGCGAACGTCTCCGTCAGGCGGATGCCGGTCGTCTCCTCCACCTGGAGCAGGTCGAAGAGGCGCCGCTTCTCGGTGTGGTCGGGGCAGGCGGGATAGCCGGGCGCCGGCCGGATCCCGCGGTAGCGTTCACGGATCAGCTCCTCGGGGCCGAGCGACTCGTCGCGGCCGTAGCCCCAGTCCGCCCGGGCCCGCTTGTGCACCACCTCCGCCAGCCCCTCCGCCAGCCGGTCGGCCAGCGCCTTGGTCATGATCGAGCCGTAGTCGTCGTGATCGCGCTCGAAGCGCTCGAGGAGCGGCTCGATGCCGATGCCGGACGTGACCGCGAAGGCCCCGAGGTAATCCGTGAGGCCGCTCGCTCGCGGAGCGACGAAGTCCGAGAGCGCCTGATCGGGCTCGTTCTCGCCCTTGTCGGCCTGCTGACGCAAGGTGTGGAACGTCGTGAGCAGGCCGTGCCGCGACTCGTCGGCGTAGACGTCGATGTCGTCACCCACCGCGTTGGCGGGGAAGAAGCCGTAGACAGCACGTGCCGTTAGCCGCCGTTCGTCGGCGATGCGCCGCAGGAGCCGCTGGGCGTCGTCGAACAGCTCCCGCGCCCGGGCCCCCCAGTCGGGGTTCTCGAAGATGCGGGGGTAGGTGCCCTTCATCTCCCAGGTGTGGAAGAAAGGCGACCAGTCGATGAACGGGATGATCTCGTCCAGGGGGACCGGAGCCAGGAGACGCGCGCCGGTGAAGGACGGCCGGGGCGGCTCGTAGGCCGTCCAGTCGATCCTGGTGCGCCGCCGGCGTGCCTCCTCGAGGCTGAGGAGAGGCTTCTCGGACCGCTTGGACTGGTAGTCCCGGCGCAGCCGGTCCTGCTCGCGGCGGTTCTCCTCCGCGAAGGCCCCGCGCAGCTCCGCGCTCTTGAGCTGGCCCACCCCCCCGACGGCGCGGGAAGCGTCGAGCACGTGCACCACCGGCTGGCCGTAGGCCGGCGCGATCTTCACCGCGGTGTGCGCCTTGCTGGTGGTGGCCCCCCCGATGAGGAGCGGCACCGTGAACCCTTCGCGCTGCATCTCGCGGGCCACGTGCACCATCTCGTCGAGGGAGGGCGTGATGAGCCCGGAGAGGCCGATCAGGTCGGCCCCGTGGTCCCGGGCCGCCTTCAGGATCTTGTCCGAAGAGACCATGACCCCGAGGTCGATCACCTCGTAGTTGTTGCAGGCGAGGACCACCCCCACGATGTTCTTGCCGATGTCGTGGACGTCGCCCTTCACGGTGGCCATGACGATCCGGGCCTCCGCCCGGTGACCTTCCTCCTTTTCCGCTTCGAGGAAGGGCTGGAGGTAGGCCACGGACTTCTTCATCACCCGGGCGCTCTTCACGACCTGGGGCAGGAACATCTTGCCGGAGCCGAACAGGTCGCCCACCACGTTCATCCCGGCCATCAGGGGCCCCTCGATGACGGACAGCGGGCGCCCGTACTTCTTCCTCGCCTCTTCGGTGTCGGTCTCGATGAAGTCCACGATGCCCTTGACGAGGGCGTGGGAGAGGCGCTCCTCCACCGTGCCCTGGCGCCAGGCGTCTTCCTTCTCCGGCCCCTTCTCCTTGCCCTTCACCGACTCGGCGAAGGTCACGAGCCGCTCCGTGGCGTCGGGCCGCCGGTTGAGCAGCACGTCCTCCACCAGCTCCAGCAGGTCCTTCGGGATCTCCTCGTAGACCGCGAGCTGTCCGGCGTTGACGATCCCCATGTCGAGCCCGGCCTGGATCGCGTGGTAGAGGAAGGCCGAGTGCATGGCCTCCCGCACCACGTTGTTGCCGCGGAAGGAGAACGAGATGTTGCTGACCCCGCCGCTGACCTTGACTCCCGGCAAGGCGGCCTTGATGCGCCGGGTGGCCTCGATGAAGGCCACTGCGTAGTCGTTGTGCTCCTCCATGCCCGTGGCCACGGTCAGGATGTTCGGATCCACGATGATGTCCTCGGGCGCAAAGCCCACCTCGTCGATGAGGATGCGGCAGGCGCGGGTGGCGATGGCGACCTTGCGCTCCGTGGTGTCGGCCTGCCCCTTCTCGTCGAAGGCCATCACCACCACCCCGGCCCCGTAGCTCCGGACGAGGCGGGCGTGGCGCTTGAACGTCTCCTCGCCTTCCTTGAGGGAGATCGAGTTGACGACGCCCTTGCCCTGGATGCACTTCAGCCCCGCCTCGATCACGCTGAAGCGCGAGCTGTCGATCATGATGGGGACCCGCGCGATCTCGGTCTCGCCGGCGATGAGGTTCAGGAACCTCACCATCGCCTTCTCCGAGTCCAGCATGCCCTCGTCCATGTTCACGTCGATGATCTGGGCCCCGCCCTCCACCTGCTGGCGGGCGATGCCCAGGGCCGCCTCGAACTGGCCGGCCTGGATGAGCTTCGAGAACTTGGGCGAGCCGGTGACGTTCGTGCGCTCTCCCACGTTCACGAAGTTCATGTCTGGCCGAAGGACCAGGGCCTCCAGACCGCTCAAGCGGGTGAGAGGCTCGACCGACGGAAGCCCGCGGGGGGTGACGCCGCGGACGGCCTCCGCGATCGCGCGGACGTGGGCCGGAGTGCTGCCGCAGCAGCCGCCGATGAGGTTCGCGAAGCCGGCCCGGGCGAACTCGCCGAGGTCCTTCGCCATGCGCTCCGGGGTCTCGTCGAAGCCGCCGAAGGCGTTGGGCAGGCCAGCGTTCGGATAGCAGCTGATCCAGACCGGCGCTTTCTGCGAGAGCTCCTCGATGTAGGGCCTCATCTGCTTCGGGCCCAGCGAGCAGTTGATCCCCACCGAGAACGGACGGACGTGGGCGATCGAGATCCAGAACGCTTCCACCGTCTGGGTCGAGAGGTTGCGCCCGCTCTCGAAGATCGTGACCGAGACCATCACCGGGGCCCGCTCGCCGCGCTCCTCGAAGGCGCGCTCGATGGCGAAGAGCGCCGCCTTGGCGTTCAAGGTGTCGAAGCAGGTCTCGACGAGAAGAAGGTCGACCCCGCCGTCCAACAGGCCCCGGGCCTGCTCGCGGTAGGCGGCCTCCAGCTCGTCGAAGGTCACGCCCCGTGAGCCCGGGTCGTTCACGTCGCGGGAGAGCGACGCGGTCTTGTTGGTGGGACCGAACGAGCCCGCCACCCAGCAGGTGCGGCCCGGCTGCTCGGCCATCACGCCGTCGGCCGCCCGGCGGGCCGCTTTCGCCCCGGCCACGTTCATCTCGTAGGCCAGGGACTCGAGGCGGTAGTCGGCCTGCGAGATCCGGGTGCTGTTGAAGGTGTTGGTCTCGACTATGTCGGCTCCCGCCAACAGGTACTCGCGGTGGATCTCCTCGACGACGTCCGGCCGCACGAGGTTCAGCAGGTCGGCGTCGCCCTTCAGGTCCTGGGGGTGGTCCTTGAACCGGCTTCCCCGGTAGTCGGCCTCCCCGAGCTTGCGGGCCTGCAGCATGGTCCCCATGGCCCCGTCGATCACGACGATGCGCTTCTCGAGCTGCTCGATCAGGGCGGTGATGCGCGGGCCGAAGGGACCGGTGCTCATCCCTTCAGTGTACCAAGGGATCAGGCGGTCGGGGTCGGCTCCGGTTCGACGGGGGGAACCGCCGACGGCTCGCTGGGCGCCGGCGACGGGCGGTAGGCGAAGGTGATCTTCCCGTCCGCGACGCCGACCACCACGGTCCCTCCGTGCTCGAGCTGCCCGAACAGGATCTCGTCGGTCAGCGGGTTCCGAAGCTCGGTCTGCACGAGCCGGTCGGTTCAGGGGCCGGGCGCCGAAGACGGGGTCGAAGCCCTTGCGCGCCAGGTGAGCCCGGGCCTCGGGGAGGAGCTCGATCGCGACCCTCCGCTCGCGGAGCTGCGATTCCAGCTCGAGGACGAACTTGTCCACGATCGTCTCCATCACTTCGAAGCTCAGCGACTTGAAGGTGACGATCGCATCGAGCCGGTTGCGGAACTCCGGGCTGAAGAGCCGCTCCAGGGCGGCCTTGCCCCGGGCCTTGGTGTCGCGGGCGCGGTCCCCCGCGAAGCCGATGGCGGCCATGCTCATCTCTCGAGAGCCGGCGTTGGAGGTCATGATGAGGATCACCTGGCGGAAGTCGGCCTTGCGGCCCGTGTTGTCGGTGAGGGTCGCGTGGTCCATGACCTGGAGCAGGATGTTCATCAGGTCGGGATGCGCCTTCTCGATCTCGTCGAGGAGCACCACCGAGTACGGATGCTGGCGGACCGCGTCCACGAGCAGGCCGCCCTGCTCGAAGCCCACGTAGCCGGGGGGAGCGCCGATGAGGCGGGCCACCGCGTGCTTCTCCGCGTACTCGCTCATGTCGTAGCGGTGGAACTCGTTGCCGAGGTGGCGGGCGAGCTGCTTCGCCAGCTCGGTCTTGCCCACGCCGGTGGGGCCGGTGAACAGGAACGAGCCGGCGGGGCGGTCGGGGGGTCCGAGGCCGGCGCGCGCCCTCTTGATCGCCGCCGCCACCGTCTCCACGGCTGCTTCCTGCCCGAACACCACGCGATTCAGCGATTCGCCGAGCGTCCGCAGGCGCTCGCGGTCGGACGAGGAGGCCTGGGTCTCCGGGATGCGCGCCATGCGCGCGACCACTCCCTCGATCCCCGGCACGTCGATGGTGCGGTTGCCGTCCTCGGGCGGGCTCAGGCGGACGCCTGCCCCCGCCTCGTCGATCACGTCGATCGCGCTGTCGGGCAGCCGCGCGTCCCGCAGATGGCGCCGCGCCAGGCGCGCCGCCGCCTCGAGGGCGGCGTCGGTGTAGATGACCTGGTGGTAGTCCTGGTAGCGCCCGCGCAGGCCCTGGAGGATGCGGACGGAGTCGCCCTCGTTCGGCTCGTCCACGTCGATGCGCTGGACGCGCCGGGCCAGCGCCCGATCGCGTTCTACGTGCTTGTATTCCTCGAAGGTGGTGGATCCCATGAGCCGCACCTCGCCCTCGGTGAGGATGGGCTTGATGAGGTTCGCGAGGTCCATGGTCCCGCCGGTGGTGGCTCCCGCGCCCACCATGGTGTGCATCTCGTCGATGAACAGGATCGGCTTGGGCCGCTTCTTGAGGGCGGCGATGACCGCCTTGAAGCGCTCCTCGAAGTCGCCGCGATAGCGGGTGCCCGCAAGGAGGGCCCCCGTGTCGAGAGCGAAGATCTCGGCGTCCTTCAGCACCTCGGGCGCGTCCGGGCTCAGCAGCTTCTGGGCGAGGCCTTCCACGATCGCCGTCTTGCCCACCCCGGGCTCGCCCACGAACACCGGGTTGTTCTTGCGGCGGCGGCAGAGCACCTCGAGGGCGCGCTTCATCTCGCGCGCCCGGCCGATCACGGGATCGAACTTGCCGTCCCGGGCCCGCTGGGTGAGGTTCGAGGCATAAGCCTCGAGCGGGTCCCGGGACCCCGCCGGACCTTCCTCGCCGTCCCCCCCCGGGGCCAGCGCAGGGTCGCCCAGAGGGTTCTTGCGGACCCCGTGCGAGATGTAGTTCAGGAGGTCGAGCCGGGTCACGTCCTGGGCGGCCAGCAGCTCGGCCGCCGGGGACCGCGGCTCGCGCATGAGGGCGGCCAGCATGTCTCCCACGTCGGCCTCGGGCTTGCCCGCGCCTTGCGAGTGCACGACCGCGGTCTGGAGGACCCGGCGGAAGGCCAGGGTCTGCTGCGGGGCCTTGCGTGATCCCGAGGGCAGCTCGTCGACCTCGCCAGGATCTCCTCGCCCATCGGGTCGTGGGCGGCCGCGAACAGGAGGTGCTCGAGGGTCAGGTCGGCGTGCCGCCGGGCCAATGCCTCCCGGGCCGCCACGTTCAATACGCGCTCAAGCGATGCCGTGAACATCCTTCTCCCCTAGGCCTCCTCGACGCCGGCACGGAGCGGGAACCCTTCGCCTCGCGCCATCTCGTGCACCGTCGCCACTTTGGTCTCGGCGATCTCGTAGGTGTAGGCCCCGCAGACCCCGCGTCCGCGGCGGTGCACGTCTATCATGATACGAAACGCCTCCGCCGGCCCCTTCTGGAAGATCGCTTGCAGCACGTGCACCACGAACTCCATGGTGGTGTAGTCGTCGTTGTAGAGGATCACGTGGAAGAGCTGCGGCTTTCGGATCTTGGTCTTCGGCTTCTCCTTGACCTCCCCCCCGCTCTCCCGACCGGGCCGCGCCACACCTCCATGGTGCAGCCAGAGCGCCGCCCAGACAAGCGGGAGCGGACCCGCCTGGCCCCGGCTATCCCTCGAGGACGTCCATGGCCCTTCGGGGCTCGTCCGTGGCGATGATCAGGCGATTGCGCGACGCCACGTACGCGTAGGTCACGTTGATCCCGGCCTCGGCCAGCCGCCCAAAGACCAGGGCGGCGGCGCCCGCCCGGTCCTCGACCACGACCACCACGACCTCCTGCTCCGCCGCCAGCCGCAGACCCGCCGCTTCGAGGGCCAGCCGAGCGGACTTGGGGTCTGAGGTCAGCATGTGGAGGATGCCCTCGACCTCCGCAAAGCCGTCCAGGTTCAAGCCGCCCGAAGCGATGGCTTCAGCGGCCCGGGCCAGCATGCCCGGGCGGTCCTCGTGCAGGTTGACGGCCAGGTCCTTCGCCAGCGTGATCATGTCCCTGGCTTGATTTTAGCGGACCGCGGGACCGGGTGGCCCGACGGCCGGGCCACGCGGTTGAAGTGGTAGGGTAGCGAACGAGCCAGGAAGATGGACCAGCGCCTCGACCGGGAACGATGGCGACAAACGAGCGCGGTCCTCGGGGCCGTTCTCGATCTGCCGGCGGAGGAGCGGGCTCGATACGTCCAGGACGCCTGCGGCAATGACGGCGAGCTGCGACGGCTGGTCGAGGAGCTCCTGCAGGCGGAAGCGGCGGACGACGGGTTCCTGGCCGCGCCCGCGGTCGAGAGCGCCGCTCCCCTGATCGCGGAGATGATCGAGCCCCTGCCCGAGGACGCCCCCCCGGCGCCCCTCGCCGTCGGCCGTTACGTCCTCGTCGACAAGTTGGGCGAAGGCGGCATGGGCTCCGTCCATCTGGCCCGGAGGGCCGACGGCCAGTTCGAGCACCAGGTCGCGGTCAAGCTCCTCAAGCAGGGCTTGCACGGCGCGGACGGGCGGCGGCGGTTCCTCCAGGAGCGCCAGATCCTCGCCCGCCTCCAGCACCCCGGAATCGCCCGCCTTCTCGACGGCGGAGTGATGGACGACGGCACTCCGTTCTTCGTGATGGAGCTTGTCCAGGGCCGGCCGGTCACGACCTACTGTGAAGAGAACCGTCTGTCGGTCGAGTCGCGACTGCGCGTCTTCCTCGAGATCTGCGAGGCCGCGCAATACGCCCACCGCAACCTCGTCGTCCACCGCGACCTCAAGCCGTCCAACATCCTGGTCGACGCGACGGGATGCGTGAAGCTACTCGACTTCGGGATCGCCAAGCTGCTGGCCGAAGGGGCCGAGGGGGAGGCGGAGGCTACGCGCACGACCCAGCGGGCCATGACCCCCGAGTACGCGGCCCCGGAGCAGGTCCGGGGCGACCCCGTGACGACGGCCACGGACGTCTACTCCCTGGGGATCCTGCTCTACGAGCTGCTGACGGGGGAGCGGCCCTATCGGCTCGCCCGGCGCGGGGCGGGGGAGCTCGAGAAGGCGATCCTCGACCAGGAGCCGATGCGGCCGAGCGACCGCGCGGCCGTCCAGGGCTCGAGGCCCGAAGGGGGCCACCTGCGGCGCCGGCTGCGCGGCGACCTCGACCGCATCGTCCTCAAGGCCCTTCAGAAGGAGCCCGAGCGGCGCTATCCGTCCGCGGAGGCCCTGGCCAACGACATCCGCCGCCATCTCGAGGGGCAGCCCGTCTCCGCGCGCGGCGACGCACCAGCCTATCGGGCCTGGAAGTTCCTGCGCCGCCACCGCGTGGCCGCGGCGGCGGCCGCGCTGGTGATCCTCTCGCTCGTCGGAGGCTTGATCGCCGCCACCTGGCAGGCGCGTCGCGCCCAGCGCGAGGCTCGCAAGGCGGAAGCGGTGAAGGACTTCCTCAAGAGCCTGTTCTCGGCCTCGGATCCGTCCGAGGCCCAGGGACGCGAGCGCACGGCGCGGGAGCTCCTCGACGAGGGCGCTCGTCGCATCGAGACGGAGCTGCGGGACCAGCCCGAGGTGCAATCGGAGGTGACGCGGCTCATCGCGAGCGTCTTCCACGGTCTGGGGGAGTACGACCGCGCGGAGCCGCTGGTGCGCGCGGATCTCGAACGGCGCCGAAAGCTCGACGGTCCGCGCAGCGTGGCCGTGGCCGAGTCGCTGACCCAGCTCGCCGGGGTGAAGTACGAGCAGGCCCGATTCGATGAGGCGGGCGCCATGTTCGAGGAGGCGCTCTCCATCGAGCGTGAGAAGCGGGGCCAGCGCACGCCGCAGGTGGCGGAGCTCCTGTGGGACCTCGCGGGCATCAAGCGCAGCCTGGGCGATCTCGCCGGGGCGGAGGACCTGAACCGGCGGGCCCTGGCCCTCTTCGTCGAGACGAAGGGCGACGACTCCCCCGAAGCCAGCATGGTGCGAAACACCCTCGCGATCACCCTCGTGCTCGGGTCACGGCTCGAGGAAGCGGCGGCCCTGGCGGCGACGGTCGCGGACTGGGACCAGCGCCACAACGGCCCCGACCATCCCAGCTCCCTCATCACCCGGTACAACCTTGCCTTCGACTTGTTCCGCCTGGGGCGTTTCGCGCACGCGCGGCCGCTCCTCGAGGACGTCGTCGCGCGCCAGCGGCGCGTCCTGGGCCCGCGGCACGACAAGCTCGCGCTCACCCTGCGCCTGTTGGCACGCACCCTCGACGCCGAGGGCCGGGGGGAAGAGGCCTTGCCCCCGATCGTCGAGGCCACTGCCATCCATCGGCAAAGCCTGGGGCCAAGCCACCTCCAGGTGGCGGGTGATCTGGCCTGGCAGGGGATGATCGCGGCGCACACGAGCCGCCTGACCCAGGCCCAGGGCGACGTCCGCGAGGTCCTCAGGATCTCCCGCGCGCAGTCCGGAGTGGCGCCGGGCGATCTGGCGTGGCTGCGGTGCTACACCGGCATCGTCCTGGCCGAGGCCGGCCACCTCGACGAGGGCGAGGGGCTCGTCGCGGATGCGGTCACCGTCTTCCGCGCCCAGAAGGTCGGCGACGCCGACCTCGGGTTCGCGCTGGATGTGGCGAGCGATCTCGCGCGGCAGCGGGGTCAGGGCTCCCGGGCCGCGGAGCTTGGCCGGGAAGCGCTCGCCCGGCTCGAGGGCAGCGCCGGGAAAGACCATCCGGGGACCATGGTGGCTCGCGTGCACGCCGGCGCCGCCCTCTGGGCCGACGGGAAGGCAGCGGAGGGCGAGCGTCTGCTACGCGCCGGCCTCGAAGGCCTCGAGCGCAGGTTTCCCGACGGCCATCGCGACCTGGCCACGGCGAACCTCCTTCTGGGCCAGGTCCTGACCCGGAGCGGCCGGGCCGACGAGGCCCTCCCCCACCTCCAGAGCTCTCTCCGGTGGCGTGCGGCGCACCTGGGGCCCGCCGATCTGCGCACCCTCGCCGTCCGCCGTGCGCTCGGTGGCGGCTGAGCATCGGCAGCTTCGCCGCTTGCAATCAGGAGAGGGGATCCCTATCGTCAGCGGGGATGGACGCGCCGGACATCACGGCTCTGCTGCAGGCGTCGCGCCTGGGCGACCGCGGCGCTCTCGACCGGATCTTCGAGGCCCTCTACGCGGAGCTCCGGCGCGTCGCGCACCGGCAGCTCCGCCGGGGGCGCCCGGGCGAGACCCTCGGCACGACCGCGGTCGTCCACGAGGCGTACTTGAAGCTGACCCAGGGACGTTCCCTGGAGATCCAGGACCGGGGCCATTTCATGTCCCTGGCCGCGCGGGCCATGCGGCAGGTGATCGTGGACGTCGCCCGCCGGCGGCAGGCGGACAAACGGGGACGCGCCGAGCCGGCAGAAGTCCTGGACGAGAACGCCATCGCCGCGGACGCCCTGGCGGACGAGCTGGTCGCCATCGAGCGCTCGCTCTCCAAGCTGGAGTCCCTCGACCCACGGCTCGCCCGCATCGTCGAATGGCGCTTCTTCGGCGGCATGTCGGAGGAGGAGATCGGGGAGGTCCTCGGCGTCACCGCGCGCACGGTGCGCCGCGACTGGCGCGAGGCTCGGGCCTTCCTCTACCGCGATCTGGCCGCGAGCGGCGAGGTCCCTCCGCTGCCTCCACGATGAGCTGCGCCTGACCTGACCAACCGGCATCGCCTTAGAACTTCGTCCACGCAACGAGGAACGACTGCTCGCGGACGAAGAGGTAGTGCTGCTGGAAGTACGGGATGGTCACGGTGGACGAGCTGAAGACCGGGCCGTCGAACCAACCCATCGAGAAGATGTCGTAGACGACCTTGGGCAAGACGAGCGTGCCGTTGGCCAGCACCTTGGCAGTGTAGGCATTCCGGTTGTCGCACCAGCCGGACCGGGTCGTCTCGCCGGTGGCGAACAGGTAGACCGATTCCTCGCACTGCACACCCCCCACCTTGGCCGAGGTGCTCCAGCTCTGGGTAGCGGGGTACAAGGTGAAGGCGAGGCTCAGGGTCTCCGTGCGCGAAGCCAGAGGCACCGCCACCGTCTTGTAGGACACACGAACGGAGAACTGGCGCAGGACCTCTTGATCCGTGTATGCGGCGTAAAAGCGATCGATCGACATCGTGAACGACAGGTCGCGGGTCTGGTTCGGCCCGAGGGAGAACGAGAAGGTCGGCATGGACACGCCGGGGGGGAGCGACAGGGGCTGCACCGTCCCCTGAACCGCCACCGCGGGATTCGGGTACGAAACGAAGAGAGGCACGACGAACGTGTAGGGGACGTACTGGTTGTAGTAGGCGTCGGCCACGAGATCGAGGAGGGGCTCGGGGGTCGCGACGGTGACGCGGATGTCGCCCTTCAGGGCCGGGATGGCCTGAATGGGGACGTCCTGGCGCCAGGCCCCCTCGAGGGCATCGCCCACGGTGATGACGGAAGAGAGGTTCCCGGCGGGCGGGACCGCGGCGCCCACGGGCAGGCCCACGACGATGTCCACGTCCTGGCCCGCCCGGACCGGAAGCTGCCAGGGCGGCTGCTGGCGCGCGATCTCCGGAGCGCGGACGCGCTTTACACGGGCTCCCCTGCGCAGGGGACCGCCGTCCCCCGTCGGCAGCTCGAGGATCACGCCGTCCTGGGCTGTCATGGACAGCACCTGGAACAGGCTGTCCGGCGGAATCCGCGCTTCGACCATCCCGTCCGCGAGCGACGTCACCCGGAGCGCGCGGGTGTGGGTGTCGCCAGTTGCGAGATCCCCGAAGTCGATCGGGGCCGCAGGGTCGGGCTGCGGCAGGGGGGCGGTCTCACCATTGGTGAGGATCTGGTACCAAGGCGAGCTCTGGGAGCGTGCGGCGCCGACGGGTGCGGGGCCGGTCAGCTTCAGGTAGAGGGCATCGAGGTCCATCGCCAGAAGCGCGTCGAGAATGCCTCGTCCGCCCACGAGCGGCTCCACCTGCCGCCGGTCGAGCGACCCTGCCTTCACCCTCTGGCACAGCTCGAGGAGCCGCAACGGATGACGCATGCGCAACTCGCTCGGCGTCACCGGCCCGCGTGGCTGGCCGACGCCGTAGAACGTGACCCGGTCCCCCTCCTGGCCGGCGGCAAAGCCTGCGACCGCGAGCAGCGAGACCGAAAGCACACCCGTGAAGGCCCACCACCTGTGGCAGCGCGTCATCACCGTCCTCCTTGGGGTTCGAAGCCCCCCTACTCTCAGAAACGGAACCGAGGGCGGGAAGCGGACACAGAGTCTCCAGGGAGTGTCCGCTTCCGCCCCGGTTTTCCGTTCCTGACAGTGAGGGCGGTGAATCATGAGAACGTGCGAGAGCGGCGATAAGATGTTTCGTCGGACCACCCTTTGCGTCGGGGCGGCCCTGTCCATCGTGATGGCCCCGGCGGCGTGGCCGGCGGACGGCCTGGTCGCGAGCGTCCCCGAGGCGGCGGTCGGCTCCATCGTCCTGGACGGCTCCTGCGCCGATCCGGCGTACGGCTCGCGCGCGGTGGCGGTGCTGCTCTGGCCGTCGTCGGTGGGCGCGCCGGCTGGCATCGTTCGGGCGGCTTGGCAGCCGGGAGGGCTGTGGGTCTGCGTGTCGGGCATCCCCTCCTCGGCCACCGGACCCCTCGAGGTATCGATCGATCCGAGCGGGGGCACCGGAGGGTCTCCCGCACCGAACGTCGTGCGGCTCGAGCTCCTGGCGACGGGAGCCCGTGCCTCCTTCCGGGGTGCCGTCGCGGGAGCGGGATTCGTGCGCGATCCTGTCCTCGACGACATGTGGTCGGCCGCCGCTTCCGGAGGCGTGGGCGGGGGCCCTTGGACGGGGGAGCTCATGATCTCGTCCTCGATCACCGGTCCCCTGGCCCTCGAGACCATGCCCGGCGTCCGTTTCGGCGTGGACGGCCTGACCGACGGATCGGTGGACTGGCCCTCGCAATCGTCCTTTGACCAGCCACGGTCGTGGGGGACCGTAAGCATGGCCCCGGCGGTGGGGTCGCTGGTGCCGCCCCACCTGGACGCGAAATCGATCTCCCAGGGGTTGACTTGGGACGCCACCGCGGGGGACCCCTACGCGTACATCGCCGGCAAGACGACCCTGGTGCGGGCGCAGATCTCCGGCTGGCCGCTCGCGAACGTCACCACCGCGAGTTGCAAAGTCCAGCCCTACCACTGGAGCAACGGCCAGTGGGTGCCCGACGCCCCCTTCTTCTCGTATGGAGCCTGGACGGGATCCGGAACCCCGCATCCCAACGGCTACCAGACGTCGAGGCTCGACGGCCAGCCGACATTCGATTGCTGGATCGGAGGAGGCCTCATGGCCTCGCCGGGCCTGTACGACTTCTCATTCGAGCTTGCGCTCAACGGTGGCGCGCCGAAAACCTTCTTCCTCGGGTCGGCGCAGTTCCTACAGACGCAGCCGTTCAGGCTGCTGGTCACGCCTCGCGTGGACGCGCTCATCCAGAGCCTGTTCCAGCCCTGGGATGTCCCGTCCGCCAGTCGCCTGGCGGTGGCCATGCAGCAACTCCACCGGGCCTGGCCGGTGGCCGACGCCAGGTTCCCCTACATCACGGCGCCGCTCTACACCTGCCTGGAGTCCACGGACGGGGCTTGCGACGCGCACTCCCGCTCGTCGTCGGACATCTACGTCGCCTCGTTCAACAACTGGGCCATCAACAACAGCGTCAAGAGGATCGACAAGGCGGTGGTGGCGGCCAACTTCCCGGTGGGCAACGGCGGCGGCCAGTCTTGCTGGAACGGGGGCGCCTCCCCGACGGCCGGAGCCATCATCACGCCCAACGCGAACGATCCGGGGGCCATCACGATCGCCCAGGAGGACGGGCATTGTCTGGGGCTGGTCGACGTGAATAGCCCCAACTACGACCCCGTCAACCACGCCCATCATTCCCTCCACCAGGACGTGCCGCTACCCGCGTTCGACCAGGGCTTCGTAGACACCCTCGGACACACCGTGGGCTCTCTCGTGCCGCGATCCATCATGTTCCCCTACGTCGATCTGTCGAGCGACGATCCCCGGATGATGTACGAGGGCTACGAGTGGAACCAGCTCTACACCATTGACCAGGGGCTCCCCTACGCTCCGGTGGCGCCGACGGCCGGGGGACCCATGCTGGAGGTGACCGGGACCCTCACCCCAGCCGACGTATATACCCCGACGTGGGGCGCGCTCGAGACCGCCGTGGATCCGCTGATCCCCGCGGAGGCGCCAGGCACGCCCTACGAAATCACACGCTATCCGTTCGACGTCGATTTCGAGGGCACCCACGGCGACACCGACCTTCTTCCGTTGAGCTTCGTGGTGCCGGCCCCCGCCGACCTGGCCTCGTACGCAATCGTGAAGAACGCGGCCACGTTGTTCTCGACCGATCCCGCCGCGGCGCCGCCGACGGTGTCGATCGGGACCCTGATCACCGGACCGACGATCCTGCTGACGTGGTCGGCCACGGGTCCGCATCAGCATTACCAGGTCCTCTACGACCCCGGCGACGGTCGGCCGGTCCTCCCGCTCGTTACCGGGATCGCGCGCAACTTCCACATCGTGTCCGCCCGGGACCTGCCGCCCTCGAGTACGGGCCGACTGAAAGTGGTGGCGAGCAACGAGTTCGCCACCGCGTCCGCGGCCAGCCGGGCCTTCACGGTGAACCCCGCGCCGCCCATCGTGGCCATCCTGGCCCCGACGACCGCGTCCCCGCTGGTCGCGGGGCGGCCGTTCATCCTCTCCGGGACGGCCCAGAACCGCCAGGGGGATCCACTCGATCCGTCCACGCTCCTTTGGACCGTCGACGGTGCGGTGGTGGGCACCGGCTCGCCGATGGCGACCCTGGGCCTCGGCACGCACACCATCCTGCTCTGGGCGGCCAACGCGGGACAGCTCGGCTTGGCGGGGGTGAGGGTGACGGTGCAGCCCGACACCGATCAGGACGGCATTCCCGACGCCTACGAGAGCGCGCATGCGTGCCTGAACCCAGATGTGGCCGATGCAGACGCGGATCCCGACGGCGACGGCATCACCAACCGGGCCGAATACACGATGGGAACCGACCCGTGCAACCCCGACACCAACGGTGACGGCATCTCCGACGGGGATTCCGTGCAGCTCGGGATCGTCCCTCGGGCAACGGGGGCCGCCGCCGCCCTGCGTCCCGACGGCCCGTTCTGGCTGCGGCAGTCCCCGCTGCAACTCGTCTGCGGCGGCTCCGCCACCGGCGCCGTGGCCATCGAGGCGGACTCGGCGGCCACCGTCTGGCGCGCCCGGTCGAACACGCCCGTGGTGACGGTTTCGCCGGCCGAACACGCCGGACCGGGCTCGCTCGAGCTGACGGCAGCGTGCGCGAGCTTGATGACAGGCACCTATCCCGCGCAGGTCCTGGTGAGCGCGGTCCTGCCCCAGGGAACGCCAGGCTTCATGGACGCGACCCGGCTGCTCGACGTCACGGTGGTGGTGCCGTGAGGGCCAGTGGAAGGCAGTCCCAGAGTTCGACGCGGAGCCTACTGCCTGGCCTAGAGCTTGGCCGCGGTGGCGACCTCACGAAGATCCTCAAGAGAGCGTTTGCGGCCCAGACGCGGAAGAGGGGGCAACTCGAGAGAGCCTTCTGAACTTCGGCGGGGCGCGCGGGGAGGCTCACCGCGCCTGCCAGGTCACCGTGCCAGCCACTCCACTCCGGGCTGAACTGATCTGCGCTCGGACCTTCGTCGATTCCGTGGCCACCCCTTCGGGAATCTCGAAGAGGAGCCATCCCTCGCACGCCGCCCCCGGAAACAGGCGCCCCCCGGACACCCAACAGGCGTTCCCAAATGCCCGCTGGTTGTACCGACACGAGTGTCCGGCACCGAGGCCAGCATCGTAGCTGTCGAGCATCCAGTGAATCCGCGGGAGATCTATGACCTCGGCCCCGTCGTTGCGCGCGGACGCCTGCGCGATTACAAACTTCGCGCCTTGAGCGGGACGGCCACCACCTTCAGGGCACTTGTCCGTCTCGACGTACGCCAGCACAGCAACCCTTAGCGCCCCGACCTTCACCGACTCTCCGAGGGCTACAGTCCTCGGCAGATCAGGAAGTGTTTCCGGCGGCACCGTTCCCCCAGCTATCCGAGGCGAAGGCAGCGTCGGCATCTCGTGGGCTGGTTTTCTCGAGGCCGCGATACTTGGCCGTTGGGTTGGGAGCGTCCTTGTCCAGAGGGTTCCGAACAAAGCTAGGCCGAAGATCGCAAAACCAACCCCAGCCAGCGGCTAGAGCACGCCGTTGACTACGATTCCTGCGGTTGCTAAACCACGCGCCCCCTCGGCGCCTTGTCCTGCCACGCGACGAGCGCGCACGGCCATGACGAAACCAAGGATGGCTGTCGGGATGCCGAGACCGCACAACCCCACGAGTGGAAGGCTGACGATTCCGATGATGAGCGCGGTCACGGCGAGGCCGTAGCCTGGGGTCGAGGTTGATTGCGTCAAAGCCTTCATCCCACCTTCGGGCGTCTATCGTAAGGGTTTTCACCGGCCCCAAGGTGTGACTCGCCGGCGGCGCCCGACGCCGCGCTGCGTGCTTTCACTCTCCTGCGGCTGAGTTATGCTGGCCGCGCTGGGTGCCAGTGTCTGCCTTGGTTGTTATCCGCCAGCCATGACAGGTAGCGCGGACGCTTTCCACGGGCCGTCATGCTCCCGCGAGCATGGCACAACTACGGCGGGCCACCGTTTATGCACTGATTCCACGGCCTACTGCCCCGGATCGTCATCCCACCAGCGTGACGGATTCCGTTCTGGCGAGGCACAGGGGTTGGAACCGTCGCTCTGCACCTCGACACCGGCTCCGTAGCCGTCGCTGCCGATGAAGCCTCCCATCGATTATCGATCAGGGTTCCCGCACCGTTGCGATAGGCGACTGTCGCAGATAGGATTGTGATGCCCATGCGCCCGATTGAGCCTACGGTGGCCCTCGCGATGGAGGACCTCGTGTCCTGTCCCGTCCTCGTCAGCATTCCGCGCGCGGCGCCGCTCGCGCGGCGCGCGACGGCGTGATGGTCCTCAAGATGCCCCCGGGTGCCTCGGATGCGCGCCCCGGCGCCGCTCCCCGGAGGCCCCGTCGGATCTGGGCCTTCGGAGGGGGAAAAGGGGGAATCGGCAAGTCCCTCCTGGCCGCTTCGGTCGGCTGGGAGCTCGCCCGCATGGGTCGAAAGGTCGTGCTGGTCGATGCCGACCTCGGGGGGGCGAACCTCCACCTCCGCCTCGGACTGCCCGCGCCGTCTCGCACCCTCGGGGACTTCATCCAGGGCCGGAGCTCGTCCCTCGAGGACATCCTGACCTCCACTCCGACCCAGGGGTTGCGCCTGATCAGCGGAGCGGCCGATCTGCTCTCCGCCCCCAACATCAGTCCGCTGCAGAAGGTGCGGGTCTTCAACCAGATCCGTGCCCTCGACGCCGACATGGTGCTCCTCGACCTCGGGGCCGGCACCTCCGAGAATGTCCTCGACTTCTTCCTGCTCGCCGACGTCTCGATCCTGACGGTGGTGCCCGAGCCGGCGTCGGTCCAGAACGGGTATCGCTTCATCAAGGCCGCGCTCTACCGGCGTCTGCGCGCGGCCGCCCCGACCGCGGCCGTGCGGGCGCTCGTGGACTCCGCATTGGACCCGAAGGGCCCTTCCGGCATCCGAACCCCCGCGGACCTCATCGCCCGAGTGGAGGCGGAAGATCCCCAGGCGGCGGCGATCCTGCGGGTGGAGGTGGCCGCGTTCCAGCCCTGTTTCGTCGTGAACGAGGTCCGGAACGCGGCCGAGGTCGCGGTCGGCCATCAGCTTGCGGCCACCTGCGTCCGGCACCTCGGCGTGCCCGCGAGCTATGTTGGGTTCGTCGTCCATGACGACGCGGTGTGGCAGGCGGTTCGCCGCGGCCGCCTGTTCATGACGGATGCCCCCACCTCGCGCGCGGCGGAGGGGATCCGCCAGCTCACGCGGGGGCTCGTGAGGGGGGAGAGCCTCGGGCAGGGCTACTGAGGGCACCATGCAGGACACCTTCTACAGCGTTCTCGGGCTCGACCCGCGGGCCTCGCCCGACCAGGTCGAAAGGGCCTACCGCTTCAGCATCAACCTTTATCTGGAGGACTCGCTCGCCACCACCTCGGTGCTCGAGCCGACCGAGGCGGCGCTGCAGCGCCATCGTGTCCGCGAGGCCTACGAGGTCCTGAGCGACCCCGAGAAGCGGCGCGCCTATGACGAGGGCCTGGGCTTCTCGCCGCCCGACTCGCCCGATCTGCCGTCTCCCGAGCCCGATTTCCCCTTGTTCCCGCCCGACCGCGGCATCGTAGTGAGGTTCTCCGACGAAGCCTCGGTGGCCGCGGAGATCGCGGAGCCGAGGCTCGCCGCCCTGCTCACCCCCGACTCTCGAGCCTTCGAGTCCTTCCGCGTGCTCCGGACCAAGGTCCGGGCGCTGGGCGCCGATCGGCCCCTCGGCTGCCTCGGCCTCGTCAGCGCGATCGCCCAGGAGGGAACGAGCGCCGTGGCGGTGGGGCTCGCGGGCGCGCTCGCCCAGGAACCGGAGCAGCGTGTCCTCCTCGTGGAGGCGAGTCTGCGCAAGCCCGCGCTCGAGCAGGCGCTGGGGCTCACGCCCGAGCCCGGGCTCAGCGAGTGGCTCAGCGGTCCCGCGTCGGGGGCAGTGCCCCTGCGCCGGGTCGAGCCCTGGGGCTTCCACCTGCTCGCGGGCGGGGCGCCCGCTCCCCAGCCTTCGGAGCTCCTGGCCTCGGCGTCGGCGCTTCGACACCGTCCTGCTCGACTGCCCGCCGCTCGAGACGGTGGCCGACTCGGTGATGTTGCAGGACCTCCTCGACGGGTTCCTCCTCGTGGTGCGGGCCCGCCACGCGTCGCACCACGCGATCCGCCAGGCGCTCGCCCATCTCAAGCCCGGGGTGGTCCGGGGGGTCGTGTTCAACGACCGGACGGAGATCCTGAACCGCTGGCTCGACCGTCGCCGCCCGAGCCCCGAGCCCTGAGTCTGTGCCCCGGAGGCCAAGTCCTGTCTCAAGTGGTTGGCGGAAGCGGGTAGGAATCGAACCTACCGCCCCGGGGGTCAGCCCGGGGCCGGACGGCTTTGAAGGCCGCGCAGGTCACCAGACCCGAATCGCTTCCAGACCGGGAAGCTGACCACAGGACGGACGCCGGGAGCAAACCGGCCGGAATGGACAGTGGGCCGGTTCCGGTTAGAATCAACACAGTCCTTTCCTTGATGCCCAGCCCCAAGAGAAGATCGCGGGTCGCCCGACTGCGCCGCCTGGCCCGCAGAAGCGGGCCGATCCTCACGCGGTTCCGCATGCCCAGCCGCCGGTCCGCCATCGCGCCCACCGTCGAGCGGATCCTCGAGGCGGTCGGTGACGTCGGCCTCTCCGCCGACCGGCGTGCCGATCTCGCGGTCGCGACCGCCGAGGCGCTGTCGAACGCCGCCGTGCACGGCAACCACCTGAGGCCGGGATCACTGGTCGTGGTCACGGTCGGGGTCACGCCGCGGCGCAAGGCCACGGTAGAGGTCAAGGACTCCGGCCCGGGCTTCGACTACACCGCGGTCTCGGACCCCACCGATCCCTCGAACCTCCTCGTGCCCCGCGGGCGTGGAGTCTTCCTGATGAGGCGCCTCGTCGATCAGCTGGAATTCCATCCGCCAGGCAACTGCGTCTCGCTCACCGTCTTCGCCCGTCTGTAGACTCGATTTTCATCGACCCCCCACCCCATCCCTCCCCACGTAGGGGGAGGGAGACGTTGATCCGCGAGTGGCTCCGCGCACCCGCACGTCCAACTCGCTGGATTCCTTGGGCTTGCACAGTCCGCTACACTGTTTCTCGGGGCTTCCTGGCGGTACCGATGGGAACAGAGACCACGCCACGACCGCACAAAAAGGAAGAGGAGATCGTCGGCCTGCAGTTCGGCCCGTTCGAGCTGGACCTCAGGAGCGGCGAGCTGCGGCGCGCGGGAGGCCTTCTCAAGCTGCAGCCCCAGCCTTTCAAGGTGCTGGCCCTGCTGGCCAGCCATGCCGGCGAGCTGGTCACCCGCGAGGAGATCCAGCACGAGGTGTGGCCGGAGGGCACCTTCGTGGACTTCGAGCAGTCCCTGAATTTCTGCATCCGGCAGATCCGCTCTGTCCTCGGCGACTCCGCCGTCACCCCCCGGTACATCGAGACGCTGCCGCGGCGTGGCTACCGATGGATCGGCGGGCCGGTGGAGAAGATCGGCGCGAGCCCGGCGGTGCTGGAGTGGCGACGTCCGGCGGCGGTTGAGCGGCCGGCTCCGAGTGCCGAACCGGGTACGCGTGACGTCGAAACAGGAAGCCGGCCAAAGCACCCGGCGCGGCGGTTCCCCACTTCGCTCGCCGTCGCGGTCGGCCTCGCCGTCCTCGCCGCCGGCGTGTACTTCGCTCTCGCGCGCCGGGGCCCGGCTCTCACGCCGGCCTTTCAGCGAATCACCTTTCGCCGCGGGCTCATCGAAGGCGCGCGCTTCGGCCCCGACGGACAGGTGGTGTTCAGCGCGGCCTGGGAGGGCGATCCGTCGGCCCTCTTCCTCTTGCGGCTCGAGACGCGGGAGTCGCACCGGCTGAACGTCCCCGGCAGCCAGCTCGTGGGCGTGTCGCGCCAGGGCGAGGTGGCCTACCTCAAGGAGTCGACGCTCGCGCGCGCTCCCCTCGCCGGCGGGCCCCCCAGGGAAGTGCTGGCGGACGTGATGGTCGCCGACTGGACGGCGGACGGCTCCGAGTTCCTCGTCGTGGGCCGGATCGAATTCCCGATCGGCACGGTGCTGGGCGAGGTGATGCTCGGCGGCCTTCCCATCGCGCGTATCGCCCCCGACGGACGGCACGTGGCGTTCCTCGAGCATCCGGTCTGGGGCGACGACCGCGGATCGGTTGCGGTGATGGACCGGCAGGGGAGAACGCGGACCCTCTCCGACGGATGGGCGAGCATCGAGGGCCTCGCGTGGGCCCCGAATAGCGACGAGGTCTGGTTCACCGGCACGCGAGTGGGCGCGGATTCGGCGCTCCATGCGGTGAGCCTGGATCGCCGGGTGCGCACGGTGCTCCCGGCGATGGGCCGGCTGGTGCTCCACGACATCGCGCCCGACGGGCGCGTTCTCATCGAGCGAACCGCGTTCCGGCACGAGATCCGCGCGGGCCGGCTCGGTGAGCCTGAGGAGCGAGACCTTTCGTGGCTCGACCTCTCCACGGTGGAGGACATCTCGCCGGACGGCCGCACCCTCCTGTTCATGGAGAGCGGCGAGGGCGGGGGCCCCGACTACACGATGTTCCTGCGCCAGACCGACGGCTCGCTGCCGGTGCGCCTGGGTACCGGCCGGGGCATGGCCCTCTCATTCGACGGACGCTCGGTGCTCTCCGTGCCCATCCGCGACCGCAGCCGCATCGACATCGTCCCCACCGGCCCCGGAGAGACGCGGAGCATCCGCAACCCGGGCCTCGTCGAGTATGGGTGGGCCGGATTCGTGCCTCCGGACGGCCGGACCATCTACTACACGGCCCGCGACAAGACCGAACAGCAACGCAGCTACCTGCAGGACATCGCGGGCGGCCCTCCGCGGCCCCTGCCCTTCATCCTCGTCCGCAACGCGAGGTTCACCCCGGACGGCCAGGCCGTCGTCTCCGCGTGCAAGGCGGACGCCGACAAGTGGCCAGGGCTTTGCCTGCATCCCGTCGACGGCGCAGAGGCGCGTCCGATCGCCGGCGTGGCGAAGTACGCGTGGGCGTTGGGCTTCGACGACGCCGGACGGTTGTACCTGGACGAGAGAGTCGAAAAGGGCGCAAAGGGGCCCGTCGAGCGGATCTCTCGGATCGATCTCAAGACTGGGCGCTCGGAACCGTTGCAGGACATCGCTCCCCCCGACCGCGCGGGGGTCAAGAGCCTCTACAAGATCGTGGTGGCGCGCAACGGGCTGGCCTACGCCTACTCGTACGCGCGGAAGCTCGCCGACCTGTACGTCGTCACCAACGCGCACTGACTCAAAGGCGGGTGTCGGTCGGGCCGGACTAAGCTAGAGGCATGACCGCGCGACCCCGCCGCACCGCCTTCCTCCTCATCGTCATCGTGCCCGCCTGGCTCGCGGGGACGTGCGCCTGCCGCAAGCCCCCTGCCCCGCCGAGCCTGCGCTATCCGGTGAAGGGCAGGGTGGTCGAGGTGGCCCTGCCCGAGAAGCAGCTCATGCTCGAACACGAGGACATCCCAGGCTACATGCCCGCCATGACCATGCCCTTCCCGGTGAAGGACGAGGCGTTGCTCAAGGTGGCGGCGGTGGGCGACGAAGTGACCGCCTCCCTCGTGATCCAGGGCAGCCAGTACTGGCTCGAGGACGTGACCGTCACCCGCAAGACCCCGGGCACAACGAGGCTCGGCCCGAAATCCACTGCCGTCGAGGTGAAGCCCGGGGAGATCCTGCCCGGCGTCACCCTCGTGAACCAGGACGGCAAGAAGGTCCGGCTGGCCGACTACCGCGGCCGCGCCCTGGCCCTTACCTTCATCTACACGCGTTGTCCGCTGCCGGACTTCTGCCCGTTGATGATGCAGAACTTCGTGGCGGTGGAGGCCGCCCTGGCCGCCGAGCCCGCTCTCCACGCGCGCACCGGTCTGCTCTCGATCAGCTTCGACACGGCGCACGACACCCCCGAGGTGCTGAAGCGCTACGGCCGGTCCCTCGCCGGGGAAGGGCCGCAGCCCTTCGCGCACTGGCAGTTCGCCTCGGGCGCCGACGCCGAGATCCGGAAGCTCGGCAACGCCCTGGGCCTCGAGTACGACCCGGACACGGGCATGTGGGTCCACAACCTGCGGACGGCCGTGATCGGACCCGACGGGAAGCTGGTGCGGGTCATCCGCGGGAACGACTGGAAGCCCCCCCGCGCGGCGCCGGCGAACGCCGCGCCCAGGCCATGGGCGAGCGGCGCCATGCGGGCTGCCGCCTCGTCCGTCCGCTCCACGTGCCCGGGCCCCGGCCGCCAGCTCTCGGGCAGATCAGGATCCTCGAACCATTCGCGCACGAGGGCGGGCGTGGCCTCGACGTGAAACTGCAGGCCCAGCCCGCTGCCCAGCCGGAAGGCCTGGTGCGGATAGAGACGCGACGACGCGAGGAGCGTCGCTCCGTCGGGCAGGTCGAACGTATCGCCATGCCAATGGAGCGGCTCGAAGGACGCCGGCCAGCCCGCCAGCCAAGGATCGACGGCGTGCCGGGTGACCGGATGCCACCCGACCTCGATCCCCGCCGTGCCTCGGTAGACCCGCGCCCCGCCGGCGGCGGCGAGGAGCTGGCTGCCGAGACAGACGCCGAGCGCGGGCAGGCCCGCGGCCAGGGCTTCGCGGAGGAGCCGAATCTCATCCGTCAGGAACGGGTAGCGGTCGGCTTCGTAGGCGCCCATGGTGCCGCCCATCACGATCAGTCCACCGTAGCCGGCCAGGGTGGACGGAAGCGGTCCGGGCATCACGCGCGTTTCGACGGCGTGGCCCGCGCCGGCGATCGGCGGCTCGAGGGCCCCCAGCGGCTCGGCCGGACTGTGGAGGACAGCGAGGATTCGCGCCATTCGGTCCTCTAAGGAGCCGCGGGCCCGGTGGCCATCATTCGACCCGCAGCGCGAAGCCGTCGAGCGACCACTCGCGTACCATCCGCCGCGTCGGCTCGTCGGTGAGGTCGAGCTGCAGCGGGGTCACGGACACGAGCCCTTCGCGCAGGACCGCGTTGCAATCGCTGCCCGGGACATCCTCGTGCTGGTACTCGTTGCCGCCGATCCAGTAGTACTTGCGCCCGCGGGGGTCCACCTTCTCGATCACGTCGAAGCCGTAGGAGTGCTTGCCCAGCCTCGTGACCGCGTATCCCCGCGGCTCGATCCCGGCCGGGATGTTCACGTTGAGGAGCATGTGGGGAGGAAGGGGCCGCGCGAGGGCGGTGGCGGCCAGGCTGGCGGCAAAACGGCCCGCGGCGGCGAACTCGAAGTCCGCGCGGGTGACGAGGGAGAAGGCGATCGCGGGAATGCCGAGCAGCGACGCCTCCATGGCGGCGGCCACCGTCCCCGAGTACGTCACGTCGTCTGCCAGGTTCGCGCCGTGGTTGATGCCGGAGACCATGAGGGTGGGCCTCCGGTCCTTCAGCACGTGGTTGATCCCGACGTAGGAGCAGTCGGTGGGGGTGCCGTCCACCGCGAACCAGCGCGGCCTGACCTCCCGGATGCGCAGCGGCCGGTGGATCGAGATCGCGTGGGAGGAGGCGCTCTGCTCGGCCTCCGGGGCCACCACCCAGACCTCGCCCAGCGGCTCCATGGAGGCGGCCAGGGCCCGAATCCCAGCGGCCTGATGGCCGTCGTCGTTCGAAACGAGGATCACGGGGCGAGAGCTGTCCATGCCGGCCATCGCTCAGGATCTTACGACCGGCCCCGCCGGGAAGCGAGCGGGCTAGGGCAACCGCCGCTTCGCGCGCCGCTTCCATTCCGCCACCTCGCGGCGCCGGAAGGGCGGCATGGTGTCCGCGGCTTCGACCGCGCGCCGCAGGTGCTCGCGGGCTCCCTCCCGGTCGCCGGTGGCCTCGAGGGCTTCTCCCAGGCGGCAGAGGCCTTCCGGGTCGTGGGGCCTCTGGGCGACGTACTTCTCCAGGGACCAGCGGGCATGCTCGGCGTCGCCCGACTCGGCGTACGTCGCCCCGATCTCCCGCCACACCTCGTGACGCGAGTGGGTGGGATCTCGCCGGACGACCTCCTCGAAATGGAGGATGGCCTCGGGAAAGCGCCGGAGCGAGCGCGCGATCCGCCCGAGCTGATAGTGCGCGTCCACCTCACCGGAGTCGATCTCGACGGCCTTGCGAAACCGCTCCATGGCCTCCGGAAGCTGGCGGCGCTGCTGGTAGATCAGGCCGAGCTGGTAGTGAGCCTCGGAGTCCCGCGGATTCAGGGTGGCGGCCTGCAAGTGCCGCTTGAAGCCCTGGCGCCGTTCGAACGACCACTGGATGGCCGACACGTCTCCCCGGAAGAACTGCCAGCCCCAGAAGAGGAGGAAGGGCGAGGCCAGGAGGGGAGCGATGGGCAGGAGCGCGAACCCCACAACGCCGAGAACGGCGGTGGCGGCGGCCGTCCCGAACCCAAGGCCGAAGACGGTGCGCAGCGAGAGGACCATCAGGACGCCGAAGGCGAGGGTGCCGGCGAGCCAGGCCCCCACCGTCCAGGACCAGGAGGTCCCGCCCGCGGCCCCGAGGCCAAGACCCACGAGCGCGAACGGCAGGTGGGCGGCCGCCCAGGAGAACAGGGCGCAGACCAGGAGCGATCCGTAGTCGCGACGGAACGCAACCCCAAAGCTCCCCACCGGCGCGAGGAGGGTCGCCACCAGGAGGCAGGCGGGCACGTAGAGCGCCGCCAGACCGAAGAGCGTGCCGAAGACCGACGTCGTGACCAAGCTGCCGAGGATCTGGGCCATTCCGGGCGGGGTGACGGGCGGGCGGCCGACCTGGGCCTCGATGCTCGCGTACATCGGAAGCGCAACCGTGAGGCTCGAAAGGAACGAAACCGCCAGGACGGCTCCCACCCCGAAGAGGAGGCTCCCGTCGTCGAGGATCTGGCTCAGGGCCTGGACCGGCTTCACGTAGAGCCGGACCAGGAGCTGCAGATTGCTCATTGGCGCGAGCCCTGTAACGGCCGCCTCCACTCGTCGATCAGCGAGGCGACGAGCGCCGTCCAGCCGGCCTGATGCGACGCGCCCAGCCCTTCGCCACTGTCGGCGTGAAAGTACTCGTAGAACAGCGGGAGGTCCCGCCAGTACGGATCCTCCTGGAACTTGCGGCGGTCCCCGTGAACGGGGCGCCGTCCCGAGGCGTCGCGGGTGAAGATCGAGATGAGGCGATTCGCCAGCTCCTCCGCCGCCTGCACGAGCGTGCGCCGGTCGTCGTCGTCGCCTCCCACCGGCACTTCCAGGGTCGGCCCGAACGCGGTGCCGAGCTTTCGCAGCGACTCGATCATGAGGAAGGACGTGGGGAACCAGATGGGCCCGCGCCAGTTGGAGTTGCCACCCTTGATCTTCGAGATCGCTTCCCCGGGCTCGTAGCGCACCTCCGCCGTCCCCAGGCGGAAGGGGTGGGCATCGTGATATCGGGAGAGGCTCCGCAGCCCGTAGGGCGAGAGGAACTCGTCGGGGTCCAGGACCCGCGCCAGCAAGCGGCGCATCTGCGCCTCGTCGACGATCGCCAGCACGTGCACCCGCTGGCCGTCCCGCTCCACCGGGTAGCACACGTTCTGGACGATGTGCTGCTTGTTGGTGAGGAACCAGTCCATGTTCTTCCGGAAGAACTTGAAGGGAGCGATCCAGTGGTCCTCCAGGCGCTCTATCGCGTAGAGCGGGATGAGCCCCACCAGGGAGCGGACGCGCATCTTGTCGTGGCTCCCATCCCGGTTGCGCAGGATGTCGTAGAAGAAGCCGTCCTCCTCGTCCCACAACTGATAGTTCCGGCTGCCCATCTTCTTCATGGCCGCGCCCACGTAGATGTAGTGCTGGAAGAACTTGGTGGCGAGGGCCTCGTAGACCGGGTTCTCTTTCGCCAGCTCGAGGGCGATCCTCATGAGGTTCAGGCAGAACATTCCCATCCAGCCGGTGGCATCGGACTGCTCGAGCACCGTCCCGTTGGGCAGGGGCTGGCTGCGGTCGAAGAGCGTGATGTTGTCCAGGCCGAGGAAGCCGCCCTCGAAGACGTTGTTGCCCTCGCGGTCGACCTTGTTGATCCACCAGGCGAAGTTGATCAGGAGCTTGTGGAAGCAGCCCTCGAGGAAGCGCCGATCCGCCCGGCCGGCGCGGAGGCGGTCCATGTTGTAGACCCGCCAGACCGCCCAGGCCAGGACGGGCGGGTTCAAGTCGGAGAACTCCCATTCGTAGGCGGGGATCTGACCCGAGGGGTGCTGGAACTGCTCGAAGAGCAGCAGGTAGAGCTGCTCCTTGGCGAAGTCCCCGTCCACCAGGGCGAAGGCCACGCAGTGGAAGGCCAGGTCCCAGGCGGCGAACCACGGATACTCCCACTTGTCGGGCATCGACATGACCCGCATCGAGTTGAGGTGCCGCCAGTGCGTGTTGCGGATCTGCGGACGCGAGTCGGGCGGAGGCCACCGGGGGTTGTCCCCCTCCAGCCAGAGGTTCACGTCGAAGAGGTAGATCTGTTTCGTCCACAGAAGGCTGGCCAGGGCCTGGCGCTGGACGAGCTTCTCGTCGGGGGTCGCCTGCTCCGGCTGGATGGCCGCGTAGAACTCGTCGGCCTGGGCCTTCTGCTCGGCCACGATCCGGTCCACGTCCGCGAGGGGCTCTTCCAGGCGGTCGGGAGTCAGGCGCAGCCGCAGGGTCACCGATGCCCCCGCGGGGACCAGGTAACGGAAATCGCCGCAGGCCTTCGTCCCGACCTCGTCCGGGTTGACCGCGTCCTCGCCGTGGATCACGTGGCGGTGGAACGCATCCTTGACGTAGGGGCGCCGGCTCTTCGCCCCGGGCCCCCACACCCGCGGGGCGTTCGTCTCGTTGTAGGTGAAGAGCAGCCGACCTCCGTCGTCCATGTACAGGTGGCGAGCCCCCAGGCGGTAGATGATGGACAGCCCCTTGATCGGCTCCGCAGTCCGGTCGTCGGCCACGATGCAGAGATGCCCGGGGCCGGGCGTCCCCGCCCGGACGATCGGCTCGGCCATGGCCTGGCCGCTCCAGGCCCAGGTGTTGCGGAACCAGAGGTGGGGCAGGATGTGCAAGGGCGCCGCCTCGGGACCGCGGTTCCAGGCCGTGACCTTCACCACCAGGTCCTCGGGGCTCGCCTTCGCGTACTCCACGAACACGTCGAAGTAGCGGTCCTCGTCGAAGATCCCCGTGTCGAGGAGCTCGAACTCGGGGCCCTTCCCCTGCCGCCGGCGGTTCTCCGCCACCAGCGCCGCATAGGGGAACTCGCCCTGCGGGTACTTGTAGAGCCACTTCATGTACGAGTGAGTGGGCGTGTTGTCGAGGTAGAAGTAGTACTCCTTGACGTCCTCGCCGTGGTTCCCCTCGCTGGGGACGAGGCCGAAGAGCCGCTCCTTCAGGATCGGGTCGCGCTCGTTCCAGAGGGCGAGGGCGAAGACCAGGCCGATAGGCCTTGCTGGCGGCCAGTTCGAAGGGAAAGTAGGCCCAGGCGTCACCGTTCGGGCTGTAGTCCTCCCGCACGGTGCCCCAGGCCCGCTCGGACACGTACGGCCCGAAGCGGCGCCAGCCGTCGCGGTCGTTTTGCAGACCCGCCATCCGCTCGTGCTCTCGCGTTTGGGCGGGCATGCTTTTCGTTGGGGCACTCTACGCCAGCGGAACGGCGCTGTCCACGCCATCCTGTGCTACGCTCCCGAGGATCGTCTGCGACTGGCGCGGCCGGCACGAGTAGCAGCGGGGACGTTGGAACTCGACAAGAAGCTCACGCTGCTTCGGAGGGCGCCCTTCCTCGACGCTCTTCCCCTGAACGCCCTCCGGTCCCTGATCGGCGAAAGCCGCGAGCTGTCCCTCGCCCCGGGCGAGGTCCTCTTCGAGGAAGGCGACCCCGGCCAGTCGATGTACGTGGTCGTGCGGGGCAAGGTCGTCATCTCGAAGCAGGGCAAGCGCATCGCCGTGGGCGGGCCCGGCGACTGCTTCGGCGAGATGGCCCTCATCGAGTCCAAGGAGCGCTCCGCGGGCCTGTCCGCCCTGAGCGACGCGACCGTCGTGGAGATCTCCGAGGCCCAGTTCCGCCAGAAGATCGCGACCAATCCCCGGGCGCTCTTCGCTCTCCTCGGAACCTTCTCGGACCGGTCACGCAAGGACCTCGAATCGCTCGCCCGGGACAATCGCAGGCTGCACGAGTACGCCGCGGAGGTCGAGCTCGCCAACCGGGAGCTCACGGAGATCCGCCAGCAGCTCGAGGAGAAGAACCTGCTCCTCGAGCGCCTCTCCACTCTCGACACCCTGACCGGGATCCCCAACCGCCGCCGGTTCGACGACGTGTTCCGCCAGGAATGGAAGCGCGGGGCCCGCGACGGCACTCCCCTGTCGCTCGTCTACTGCGACATCGACTTCTTCAAGGGCTACAACGATGCCTATGGCCACCAGGCGGGAGACGAGTGCCTGCTCCGGGTGGCGCGAGTGCTCGCCGAAGCCGCCCACCGCCCGGCCGACCTCGCCGCCCGCTACGGAGGCGAGGAGTTCATCGTCCTCCTCGTGGACACCGGGCCCGTGGGCGCTTCGATCCTGGCGGAGCGCATGCGGGTCAGGATCGAGTCCCTCCGCATCGCCCATCGCGCGTCTTCCGCCGGAGCCTTCCTGACCGCGAGCTTCGGCGTGGCCACCCTCATCCCCCGGCCCGGCCTTCGGTCCGAGGAGCTCGTGGAGCGGGCCGATCGGGCCCTCTACGCCGCCAAGCAGAAGGGCCGCAACCGCGTGGCGAGCGCCCCCGCCGGCTAGTTCCAGCGAAAGAGCCGCAGGCCGACCAGGAAGCTCAGCCCGCCCCACAGGCCAAGCACGAGGAGCCGTGTGGCCTGCGACAGCAGGCTCGCCCCCTCGAGGATGATCGCCCGCAGGGCGTCGTTCAGGGCCGTCAAGGGCAGCGCGCGGACGAGCGGCTGCAGCGCGTCGGGAAAGCGGTCCGCGGAGAAGAAGATCCCCGAGCAGATGAACATCGGCATCATGACCACGTTCATGAGCCCGGTCACGGTCTCGATCCGGGTGGCTCGCGACGCCACCAGCAGGCCGATGCCCGAGAAGGAGAGCGCCCCGAAG
>WNFM01120835.1_pt1 | contig 32775 bp, 30 predicted proteins | sample 5400271 | NCBI WGS metagenome assembly WNFM01 (sample SAMN13153352, study PRJNA577476) | soil metagenome | isolation source: 60 cm saprolite on Douglas fir-dominated hillslope | place: USA:California | collected 2013-09-17 | reverse complement strand
CGGACGGTGTGCGGCTGCCTGGCGTAGTCGAACCGGGGAGCCACCCGCGCCCGGAAGGGGATCGATCCGCGCACGCACATTGTGCGCCGGATCAGGCGGTGCCGGCCGGTCTCGCGGGGGTCGCCGGTGATCGGCATGAAGTCCTGGATTTCACCCACGCCGTCATCGGTGAAGAACCGGGTGATCAGCACGTTGGTGTCGGGGAAGTAGAACTGCTTGGTCTTCGCCGGCGCGTCGGCGGCCAGTTCGAACGACCCGCCCCGGTCTGCGTCGAGAATCGAGGCGAACACGCTGGGGAAGTCGAAGCACGAGGAGCAGTACCAGTCGATGGTGCCGTCGGTGCCGACCAGGGCCACGGTGCGCAGGTCGCCGATCAGCCCGTGGTCGGCGATCGGCAGGTAGCGAGACGCGGTGCCCGGTTGTTGCCTGCCGCTCATGTGTGTGTCCTTCCCAGCGTAGGGGGCCGTTAACGAGCGGCGAACCCACCACACGTCGTCGCGCGCGCCCAGCTGGAGACCTACCCGTCTTGGGCGCGGGATGCGATGCAGGACTCCCTCGCAGGCTGGTTTAACCGTAACGATCGAACCACCCCGGGTTTCGTGGAGGCTTCAGTCGCCGGGTCCAGCCTCCGGCTGGGGCTGATGACGATCTTCACCCGGAAAGACCAGATCAGCGGCCGGCTTGTCCATCATTCTGATCGCCGGAAACTGCCGGACCCTGCGGTGCTCTCGGGGAAGCCGCTCGTGGCGGTCGAGGCGCTACCTGCCCAGACCGAGGCTTCCCCGTCCGACCCGGCGGGCTGGAAGGATGCCACGAAACAACGGCCGAGCGCCATCGCCGCGATGAGCGCGATGTCGGAGAACCCGCAGCATCCCGGCCATTCAGCTCACTTCCTTCCCCTACACCCGGCTGGGCCTGCGACCGGTCTGGTCATTGCTGTCGCTGCCGCTGGGCACCTCGGTCCTGACGCTCAGCACCGTAGCGAGATGGTCAAGCCCGTTGAGCCTGCCGAAGATCACGAAGAACACGGACATCCCGGCCAGCAGCCCGATTGAGTACCACGCGAACAGGCTGCTTCCCGGCGCGAAGATCGCGACGCCGGGATTGCGCAGCCGTCCGGGCGGATCTAATGACCATCTGGTGGAGCTGCCTCGGGCTCGTCCGGGGCGGGTACGAGCCTTCGTCCGGTGGCCGTGGGCTTGATAAGCGGCCTGACTTGGCTTCTGACGAACATCCCAAGGAGGGCTGCGGCGATCCCGACCACGGCGCCGGTCTGACCGGCACTCCAGTGCCACCACTGGAACGCGATACCGAGCGCGATAAACGCCAGTATGAGGGCCTCCGTCGCGACAGGCTCTTTTCGGACCCACGTCACGATCATGTTCCACGCGTCTTTGCCCCAGCCGCTCTTGCTCGGCTCTGCTTTGGCCGGGGTCGCATCGCCCCGCACTGCATCGGTCGACACCATTACCTCCATGAGGATCTTGTTGCCACGGCGGCAGGGCTGTTCGTCATCCGGACGTCCCCGCGCTGTAGCTGGCCAGGAGGCGATCGGCGTCCTCGCTTCGCCATGGCCCGTAGTCGTGGCGGAGCATCGCGCTGATGGCGTCCGCCATCCACTGCGCGTCGCGGGCATCCATGTCGAGGTGGCCCACCATGCGCCCGTGCTTGTCGGTGACCGTGACCGTTGCCTCGATCGGGCCCGGCGAGACACCCTCCGCCTGCAATCTCAGGCCGTAGAGGGCGAAGCCGAGTGCAGCCTGCTTGCCTGGCTCGCCAGGACCTTCGAGAATGCCGTCGTCATGCCAGCGGCCGCGGGTCGGCACCTTGCTGCCCCTCTTCAACGTCCCGGCAGAGACCGCCTCCATGAGCGGCGGGACGCCGACCTCTCGTGCGTGGGGCAGCCGAGGTCGGCATCCCTGCGTGCTTGTTACCGGCCGCCCGTGCGGAGCAGGACACTCGGGTTGGTGGCCGGGCGGCCCAGCTGCCGCGCCGGATTCCGGCGACAGCTGAAGTCGGGACAACATAATGCGAGGCGAGTACGCCGAACCAGACGGGCTCACCTTGCGGAGCGGGGCCCTCAGCACCTGCAGCATCTAGACAGCGGCGAGCCCTGAGATGGGAAAGGATCAACATGGCAAATGGAGAACCGTCGGCAGCTCTCATTGCGTTACACCCTGGCCTGGCCGGGTGGCTGATGGCCGCGACCCCACCGCGTTACGCTTGCCGGTAACCGGCGCGACCTGGCCGGCATCAACACCTGCAGCCACCCGCGGCACGATCGCATCGGCCTGGTGCCTGCGGCCGCGGCGGCGATCAGCGTCAGTGCGGTCTCGCACCGCCTGCTGCGGGATGCCGACCCTTGTCCCAGGGGCTGTAGGCGGCCCGGCGGGGCCCGGGCTGCCGCGCCGGGGTCCCAGTGACAGGTGGCGCCAGGACCGCATGGTGCGGAATGACGGACTGGACGGGCGCCACTCTGTGGGTTACGGGAGGCCGCGCACCATAGGCGATGGCGCCGCCCACGGCAATGGCGCAGACCGCGGCCGCCAGGGCGCGCCTGGTCAGATGGCGGGACCTGACCTGGCTGTTGACCTGGACAAACGCCGCCGCGGCCGCAACCTCGCCAGCAAGCTCCTCCTCGCTGCCGGGGCCGGCGGCGATCTCCAGCATTCGTGCCAGCGCGTGCTGACCGGGCGGGGAGTTCCCGGGAACCCCCCGCCCGGCGAGCAGCCCCTCAGCGGTCACCCAATCCAGGGACCGGCGAGCCCTGAGGCGGGAAAACAGTGACATGACACCGGGAGAACCGCCGGCCGCGCTCATCGTGTTACAGCCTCTTGCTCTCGGCCTGCTCCGACAGCCGGGCGGCCAGCTCCCGCAGCCCGCGGTGCGCCGCCACGCGCACCGCCCCCGGGCGCTTGCCGACGATCCGCGCAACCTGCCCGACGTCCAATCCCGCGATGACCCGCAGCACGATCACCTCAGCCTGGAAAGGCGGCAGCGTGGAGATCAGCTCCACCGCCGCCTGGGCGGAGAGGTTGTCCAGCGCCGCGGCGGCGGTATCGTCCATTGCCGGGCGGTCCATTTCCCGGGCCTCTCCGGTCAGCCGGACCGGGTGCCGGTCCTCGTACCGGCGCAGGTCGATCACCCGCCGGCGGGCCATAACGAAAAGCCAGCCGCGGAACTCCGCCTCGCTCGAGCCCCGGAAGCGCGCCAGGCCCCGGGCGATCTCCAGCCACACCTCCGCGGCGACGTCCTCCGCGGCGTCACCAGCCAGCATGCGCAGGTAGCGCAGCAACGGCGGGTGGGCATCGCGCCACAGCTTCGCGAACGCGCTCTCATCGCCTCCCGCGGCAGCAACCAGCACGCCAGGGAACTCCCGCTCCAGCACCAAGCTGACACTACGGGTTATGCGCCGAGTTCGCCCAGTTAATCCCAGTAGCGATGCCCGGCGCCAGACGCACCTGCCTTAGCGCTGCTTCGAGCACAGATCCGGGGCAGCTGACCAAGTTTCGACGAGGTACGTCGTGGGGCCGCGCCGTGCCCGCCGCGGTTCCCAGCCGGGGGGGCGCGGCTACGCTCCCGTCATGGATGTCGCCTGGTATCCGGTGGGGGTGAGGTGACGCAAGGCGCCGCGGAGATTGTTCACCTGCTCGTTGCGGTCGCGCTCACGTATGCGCTGGGGTTCGAACGGGACCTGCGCGGCGCTCCGGCGGGTGACCGCGTCTTCGCCCTCATCGGCGCCGCCGCCGGGCTCGTCGGGGTGTTCGCGGTGCACGGGGCGCTCGTTGAGCGGGTACGCGTCCAGATAGGTGACCAGCGCCCGGACAGCATCAGCCCATAGTGCTGGGACTGATGGCAGTTACGGTCGACCAGCACAATGTCACCCTGCACCGGCCACCTGCGCACCGTGACGCGAGCCTTGACAAGGCCTGCCACCTCCACGATCGTGGCTAAACTAGCTGCTGCCGCTCGGCCCTTGGTGCGGCGGGCGGCTGGCTCGGGGGGCCGCCATGCAAGCCGATCCGTCGTCCTCAGCTTCCGTGCACGTCGGGGGCGGTTCAGTTGCCGCGCTCTGGCGCTATCCAGTGAAGTCGATGCTGGGAGAGGAGCTGAACGTCGCCGAGGTCACCGGGCGCGGCCTCCTCGGGGATCGCCAGTTCGCCGTTGTGGACGCGGCGACCGGAAAGGTCGCCGGTGCGAAGAACCCGAGGAAGTGGGGCAACTTTCTCGATATCCGGGCCGCCTACGTCGAGCCCACGCGGACGGGATCGGCGCTACCCGCTGTCCGCCTGACGCTTCCCGATGGGACTGCCGTGACCAGCGACCAGCCGGACTTGCCGCAGATCCTGTCCGGAGTGCTCGGCCGCGAGGTCGCGTTCGTGCAGGCGCAGGCCAGGGGCGAGTCGCCGGGCGGGACGGCCGAGGAGTACTGGCCGGACATGGAAGGTCTCGACTTCAGGGATACCGTGACCGACTTCGAGCTGCCCGCGGGGACGTTCTTCGACCTCGCCCTCGTACACCTGCTGACCACAGCGACGATCGACCGCCTCCGCGCGCTGTATCCGCCCGGACGCTTCGAGGTCCGGCGGTTCCGGCCGAACATCGTCGTATCGACCGGCCCGGATGAGCAGGGTTTCGTCGAGAACGACTGGATCGGTCACACGGCCGCGATCGGGGAGCAGGTCCGCCTGCGCGTCACCGGCGCCTGCCCTCGTTGCGTCATGACCACCCTGCCGCAGGGGGACCTGCCGAAGGACGCCGGCATCCTGCGTACCGCCGCGCAGCACAATCACGTGAATGTGGGGGTCTATGCCGACGTGATTGCCGGCGGCGCGATTCGCCGCGGCGATCCCGTCACGCTCGCATGATCCGGACCGATGCACAGCGACTGAGAAATCTGCGGCCAGCCACCATTCACCAACGCGGTGCGGCGGGGTCGTGGGTGTGCGCTGCTAGCGGCGCAGCAGGTCGCCGATGACGGGCACGACTTTGGTCGTGATGCTGAAGTGGCCGAGGTCATCGAAGATGACCAGTTCCGCGTTCGGGATGAGTTCAGCGGTGTGCTGGGCGTGTGCGGGTCCCGGAACAGCGCGAGACCTGACGGGGCGAGTCCCGCCGCCATGCCTGGCCCGCGCATCTTGCTGCCGCCCTCCCCGTGCGCGTCGACCGCAGCAGCCAGCGCTGCAGCACGATCGGGTGCATCCCACACGGCGTGGGCGTGGGCCCGGCTCATCGTGGACCGGCCTTCGGGCCAGCGCGTATCGGTCATCGAGCAGCAGGCGACGACGCCCAGGACGCGCTCAGGAGCTAGCGCAGCGAGCGCCAGCGCGAATGCGCCACCGGTCGATGTCCCCACAGTGACGAACTGCCCGACGCCGAGGTGGTCGGCGACGGCAAGTGCGTCGGGCACCCAGCCGGCGATCGTGCGGCCCGGCTGCGGTGTCGACAGGCCATAGCCAGGCCGGTCTATGCCGATGATGCGGAGCCCTGCCTGTCTGGCCTGCGGTCCCAAGTGTGCGGGCTCGAGTCTGCTGCCCGGCCCGCCGTGGCACCACAGCACCGCCGTGGCTGCGGGAGTCCGGTAGTCGACGAATCCCACCGTACGGCTGTGGGCGAGTCCGATCGTCTGATCCTCCACACGTCATTCTTAACAGTCGCCGGACGCAGATCGCCTGTGGACCGCGCGGCCGCTGGTGCGTGTTCGCGCAGGGTGCCTATCCTTACCTGGTGCGCCTGGTCTCGCTGCTCCCTTCGGCGACCGAGATTGTGTACTCGCTCGGCCTGGGCGAGGACCTGGTCGGGGTCACGTTCGAGTGCGACGAGCCGCCGGCGGCCCGGTCGGAGAAGACCATCGTGGTGGGCGGCCGGGATACCCGCGGGATGACCCCAGGCGAGATCGACAGCTACGTCCGCGCGCAGCTGGCCGCTGGTGCCGATCTGTACACCTTGCACGCCCGCGCTCTCGCGGATCTGCAGCCCGACCTGATCTTGACCCAGGACCTGTGCCGGGTGTGCGCCCTGCCATCGGGTCAGGTCGAGGACGCCCTGGGCTACCTGGGGTGCCAGGCTGACGTGCTGTCCCTCGACCCGCACTCGCTCGACGACGTGCTGGACTCGATCCTGGCGGTCGGGCGGCGGACCGGCGTGCCAGACCGCGCCGCGCGAGTGGTGGATGACCTGCGGGCCCGGCTCGCGGCCACCGCGGCCGCCGTCGCCGGGCGCCCCCGCCCGGCCGTCGCGGTGATCGAATGGGTAGATCCGCCGTTCACCGCCGGGCACTGGATACCCGACCTGGTCAGCGCGGCGGGCGGGCGCCCGGCTGCGGCCCGGCCCGGCGCGCCGTCGGTCCCGGCCAGCTGGGCTGACATCGCCGCGGCGGCACCGGACCTCATCATCGTCGCGCCCTGTGGCTACCACCTGGCCGGCGCGGTCGAGCAGGCCCAGTCCGCGGCCCGGGCGCTGCCCGGCCTGCCGGTCTGGGCGATCGACGCCGACGGCATCGTGGTCCGGCCCGGACCCCGTCTCATCGACGGCGTGGAGGCCATCGCCTCGATACTCCACCCCGACGCGGTGCCCGCCGCGCCGCCTGGCAGCGTGCACCAGGTCACAGCCCCCGGCTGACCTTGGCGACCTCGGCCACGACCGCATGGACCGAACCGCCATCATCGCGCGAGCCATGAGCATCCATGCTGCCTGGTCATGTCCCGACAGCGCGACGATCCCGTTATGGCTGGTAAGCGGAGACCCAGAACCTCAGCTTGCCGTAGCGCTCGTCCTCCAGGACGCCGCCGTTGGCCTGGATCACCCGGCGGGAGGCCAGATTGTCCACGTCGCAGGTGACCAGGACGGGGTTGATGCCCATGCCATGGGTGAGCGGCAGCACCGCCCGCAACATCGCGGTGGCGTGGCCCTGGCGGCGGGCCGTGGGCCGCACGTCGTAGCCGATGTGCCCGCCGGTTTCCCGAAGCCGGTCGGTGAGCTGGTGCCGCAATGCGATCCGGCCCAGGTAGCCTGCGCCGTCCACCCACCACCACGTGGTACAGGACACCCAGCCAGCCGGGCGGGGAGTCTCCTCTTCGGACTGCGCGCGCAGGGCCGCGACGTAGGCCGCGAAGCCCTCGGGCGCGCCCCAGCGTCCCTGCCATTCCCGGATCTCCGCGCCGATCATCGTGTCATCTTCCGGCCCGCCGCGGCCCTCGGCCTGGAACTCCTTCATCGCGGTCAGGAAAGATCCGGCCACCACCACCGTCGGCATACTCAGCTCCAGCACGGTCTCAGTCAACTCGAACAGTGGCATCGGGCGCGATCTCATTTAGGTTCCCGGCTGGCGCGCCAGCGATGACGACGTCGAGGAAACACTGCCCAGCTGCCACGGCGTCGCGACTGACGCTTTCCCTAGTGGAGGCGCAGTCCTGCGATGACGAGTTCGACCATGCGGCGTGCATTGTAGCGGGGGGTGTTGTCCGCGCCGATACAGAGATTGCCGACGCCGAGCATCAGTTCGTAGGCGTCCGTGTCGGGGCGGATCTCTCCCGCCGTGGCAGCGGCGTCGAGCAGCTGAACGCACACGGGGACGAGGCGGTCGAGGAAGTAGGCGTGCAGAGCCTCGAAGGTGGCAGCGTCGGACTGCAGCGCCTCGGCGAGGCCGTGCTTGGTGACCAGGAAGTCGACGAAGAGGTTGATCCACCGGGCCAGGGCGGCGTGCGGTGTGCTGCTGTTCGCCAGCAGTGCCGGGCCGGCCTGAGCGCATGCCTCGACCTGGTGCCGGTAGACGGCGACGATGAGATCGGCTCGCGTCGGGAAGTGGCGGTAGATCGTGCCAACGCCAACCCCGGCCCTGGCGGCGATGTCGCGCACGGGCGCGTCGACGCCGGAAGTGATGAAAGTCGCGGCGGCCGCGTCCAGCAGTGTCTCCTCGTTACGCCGGGCGTCGGCCCGCTTCCGCGGGGCTGACGACCCTGATCCGCTGTCGGTGCCGGCCACTGCGCCGCTACCTCCGTCACTCCACTTGGCAAACGGAACCGTGTTCCGTATGCTGGTTAGCGGAACGAGGTTCCGTTTGTTCAGGATGCCAGAACAGGCGAGCCAAAGCCAAGCCGCGCCACGCATCGCAGACTCGCTGCACCTCTCCAGGAGGAACAGTCATGCAGCACCGGACCTTGGGCCGCACCGGTGTGCAGGTCAGCACCCTCGTGCTCGGCGCGATGAACTTCGGCAGTCTGGGGCGTACCACCCAGGACGAGGTCACCGCCATGGCCGACGACGCCCTGGAGGGGATCAACCTCATCGACACCGCCGACATGTACAGCCGGGGCGAGTCAGAGGAGATGGTCGGCGGCGGTCTCGGGCTCGGCGGTGACGAATGTACCGATGAGGGGCCTATAACACCACCATCGGTACATTCATCGACCGCACCGGCAGCCGGGATGGCCACGGGCGGGGCCGCAGGGGTGCATGAGGCCGCTGGGGCCACCGGTAAACGAAAGTATCCCAGGCCATCACCGACGCCGTCGCCTGGCGCCACCACCGGGACCGGCAGAGCTTTCCACCCGTGCTGAAAGGACCAACCGCCCCATGCCGCAAACACCCCGGCCTCGTTTCGGGATCATGACCGCCCCATCACAAGTCGGCTACCACGACATCCTGCGGGTCTGGCGCGAGGCGGACACGATCCCGCAGATCGAGCAGGCGTGGCTGTTCGATCACCTCATGCCGATCGGCGGTGACCCGGGCGGGCCAACCTTCGAAGGCTGGACACTGCTCTCGGCCCTCGCCGCACAGACCCGGCGACTGCGCCTCGGCCTGCTGGTGACCAGCAACCGCTTCCGACCGCCCGCGATGCTGGCCAAGATCGCCGCGACCGTCGACATCGTCTCCGGCGGACGGCTCGACTTCGGCATCGGCGCAGGCTCACGACCCGGCCACCCCCTGGCCCGGCGCGAGTATGAAGCACACGGCCTGCCCTTCCACGACGCCGCCTACGCCGTGGGGAGCCTCGCCGAAGCGTGCACAGTGATCCGGCGGTTGTGGACCGAGACTGAACCGTTCGACTTCCAGGGCACCTACCTCCGCCTCACCCGAGCGTTCTGCAACCCCAAGCCCATCCAGCGACCCCACCCGCCGATCCTTATCGGCGGACGCTCGGCCCCGGTGCTGCGCGTGGCCGCCGAGCACGCCGACTTGTGGAACATCCCCGGCGGCGACAGCGACGACGCCATCCGCCGCAGCGCACTGCTGGACCGCTACTGCGCCGAGATCGGTCGCGACCCCGCCTCGGTCACCCGCTCGATCCACCTGCCGGTCTCCTACGATCAGCCCAGCATCACCCAGGACGCGATCGGCACAGCGATCGACGCCGGCTTCCGGCACATCGTCCTCGGCCTGCCAGCGCCCTACCCCGCCAACGTCGCACAGTGGGTCACCGACGAGCTCATCCCCACGTCGGCCTAGACCGTCTGCAGCCCCGGCTGGGCCATAATCGGACGACGGCGCTCCTGAACTCCGCTGCCCGCGGCCGCGCCGACATGACCTCACTCGGCACCTGGCGAATCCTGCCGACCACCGCCAACGGACAACCTGCCGCCGCCGGCTACCTGCGCCGCCCAGGCGAGACCATCTATCGGCCGTTCGTGATCTCCGTACTCGACATCGACGGCGACCACCTGGCCCGCATCACCGCCTTCGAAGCCGCCCACCTGATCACAGCATTCGGCCTGCCGGCCTCGCTATGACTGTCCTTGGTTGAGCCAGCCTGGGGGGCGCGGTGCCGGGATTGCTCCCGGCCTCTCGCTGTATTCGTCGCCGCGACGCAAGCCCTGACCAGGACAGGCGTCGTCGAATTCTGGACGTGCGGTGAAATTGCATAGCAGAATGGCCTGGTGACGTCCACGCGGTCTGCAATGTCAGGGATGCTCCCGCTGCGTGTGACCGATCCGCGGGAGGTGGGTGGGTACGGGCTGGTCGGTCGCCTCGGCGAAGGCGGCCAGGGGGTCGTGTTCCTGGCCGTCAGCAGCGCGGGTACCAGGGTGGCGCTCAAGGTCCTGCCAGCGACGACGGACTCGCAGGTCCGGAGCAGGTTTCTGAAGGAGGTCGCCGCGGCGCAGCGGGTGGCCCGGTTCTGCACTGCGCAGGTTCTGGATGCGGGAATCTTCGAACGTCGCCCTTTCATCGTCAGCGAGTATGTCAACGGGCCTTCGCTGGTTGAAGTCGTCGAGCAGGATGGGCCCCGGAGCGGCTCGGCGCTGGAGCGCATCGCCATCGCGACGCTGACCGCGCTAGGTGCTGTGCACGGCGTGGGGATGGTGCACCGGGACTTCAAGCCCGGCAATGTCCTGCTCGGGCCGGACGGACCAGTGGTGATCGACTTCGGGCTGGCGACCGTGCCCGGTATGACCACCACGGGCCTTTCTGGCCAGGTCGCCGTGGGAACTCCGGCGTACATGGCCCCTGAGCAGCCATGTGGTCGTGGGCGGTTTCGATGACGTTCGCCGGAACGGGCAAGCTACCGTTCGCGGGCGAGTCATTGACAGCCATGGCGTTCGCCATTCTTCATGGTGAGCCGTCGGTCGGCAGGCTTCCCGAACCACTTGGCTCCCTCGTCCGTCACTGCCTCAACAAAGACCCGGCAGCTCGGCCCTCCGCCCGCGATGCGCTCAGTGAGCTTGTCGCCGCCGGGGCGCAGCCCATGGGCCCGCTCCCGCCACAGGCCGTCTCCCTGGCCGCGGACGACGAGGCAACCAGCTCATCGGCGGCGCCAGTCGAAGCGCCCGAGCCGCCGCAGCGCATCGCAGGCGCAGGCCCGAAGCACGGTCGGGCAGGGGATAAGCCAGGGCAAGCGCGGGGTGGCAGTGGTCGCATCAGGTGGCGCTGGCGTGCGACCGCGCTTCTCGCCTCAGTTCTGCTCATTGGCGGTGTCAGTGAGCTGACACTCATCTTGTCCCGGCACGGCCCGTTGCCAGAGCGGTCAGCGGGCCGCCACGCTGCCAGCAGCAGCCAGGAGCTCGCGGCCGAGGCCGCGGCAAGAACGCAGGCCGTCACCTGGATACTGCACCAGGTCAGCGGGGCCGCAATCGTGTCATGCGATTTCCAGGTGTGCGCCGACCTTGCCCAGCGAGGCTTCCCGAGCACCAAACCACTTGGGCCGGGATCGACAGATCCTCTCGGCTCAGTCCTGGTCGTGGCCACCGCCGCGATCCGAGCCCAGTTCGGCAGTCGGCTGGCCTCCGTCTACGCTCCGGCCGTCATCGCGAGCTTCGGCTCAGGGAACGCCGAGATCGACATCAGGTGGGTCTACCCTGGCGGCACGGCCGCGTATCGCGCCGCCCTGCAGCCGGATCTGCAGGCCAGGAAGACCAGCGACGCTCAGCTCCTTACCAACAGCCACATCACGGTCTCGGCCACCGCCCGGGCCCAGCTCCTTAGCGGCGACATTGATCCGCGGCTGCCGGCGCTCATCGCCGCCATGGCCGCTACACACCCGGTGTGGATCGTGGACTTCGGCGACCAGTCGCCGGGCGGCGGACCCGCGAGCCTCCTGCGGTCCATGGACCTGGCGACGCACGTCAGCGCCGGGAACCTCGCGGTGCCGGCATACATCAGCTGGATGCAGGGGTGGGCAAAGGCCCAACACGCCCAGTTCCTCCCCGCGTTGAGCGAGCTGGCCACGCTGCCTGCTCGCAAGACCGTGCTGCGGATCGAGTTTGACGCGCCCAGCCCGCTCAGTTAGCTGCAGACGCGCTGGCAGCTCGCTGGGTCAGAGCGACGACCCTCCCTGGCGGTAAGGAGTCGCCTTGCTGGGCGCGGATTAGGCCAGGGCTAGGCCGATGGCGTGCAGGGCCAAGCCCACGCCAGCCCCCACTACTGTGCCGTTGATGCGGATGTACTGCAGATCGCGCCCTAGTAGCAGCTCGAGCTGGCTGGAGGTCTGTGCGGCGTCCCACCGCTGGATGGTTCCCGTGACCAGGTCAGCGAGCTCGTCGTGGAACTGGTCGGCTAGTGCCCTGGTTCCTGATTCGACGACGCGCTCGAGGCTCTCCTGGAGGCGGCGGTCTGATCCGAGGCGCCGGCCGGCCGCCGCCAGCGCGTCGGCCAGCCGGCGGCGCAGCTCAGACCCTGGGTCGGCGGCCTGGGTCCGCAGCATGTCCTTGGTGTTCTTCCACAGCGACGAGGACCAGTCCCGCAGCCCGGCGCTGCCCAGAACCTCGCGCTTGAGGCGCTCCCCGCGCTCGCGCAGCTCGGGGGATGTCTCCAGGCGGCCGGGAAGCCCGGCGATCCATTCCTCGAACTGATGCCGGGCCTCGTCGTCCGGATCGGCCGCCATCGCCACCAGCCGATGGCGCAGACGGGTGTACAGACGGTCGAAGACCCGCCGGTAAACCGCGTCGGGCACCCAGCGGGGTGACTCGGCCTCAAACAGCTCACGAAGCTCCGGGTAATGATCGGCGAGATAGCGATCGGCGCCAGACACGATGCCGTTAAACAACCCGGCGTGGTGGCCTCCTGCCAGGAGGACCCGCAGGGCCCGCCCAGCCAGCGGCGCCACCTCGACGGCGCCTGCGGCCCGGGTCAGCTCGGCGGTGACCACGCGCTGGACATCCTCATCACGAAGAGCCTCGGCTACCGTGACCACCAGATCCGCGGCGTGACCGGCGAAGCCGGCGGCGTTAGCCTCGTCGGCCAGCCAGGCCGCCAGGCGGGCAACGAGCCGGGTGGAGCGGATCCGCTCGGTAAGAACATCCGCGTTGAGGAAGTTCTCCTGCACGAACTGGCCAAGAGTGGCGGCGAACTGATCCTTGCGCTCGACGATCACCGCTGTGTGCGGTATCGGCAGGCCAAGAGGGCGTCGGAACAGAGCCGTTACCGCGAACCAGTCCGCAACGCCTCCGACCATGGCCGCCTCGGCGCCGGCCTGCACGTACCCAAGCAGAATCCCGTGGACGCCGGCCACAGTCACGGCCACGAAGACAACCGTCACCCCGGCCAGGAGAGCGGTCGCCCGCCGGCGCGCGGCAGCCAGGCGGCGCGCCCGCAATTCCGCCGACTCGCGTTCGAGCGCGGGTACCGGTGAGACAAACGTCGTCGCGGCAGATTCCATCTGGCAGCCCCCGGTCAGTCCGCGGCTCCGCGGCGCGGGGCGGGAACCCGCAGCCGCGTCAGGCGAGCAGTCCTATCGGCAGGTCAGCCTCAGTCTCGCAGGATCTGCAACATCACTCGCATCAGGGACATGCCGGGCCTGACACAGCTCGGTGATTACCCCCACTGCCCGGGCTGGTAGCCACCGGCGGGCTGCCGGGTTATGACGTTGATGCGGTGCCCGGTCATAGACCAGGTGTTCGTGTGCGCTAATGGCGAGCAGGACGATTAGCAAGGCCACTGACCCAAATGCGCCGACATAACTGCGGCCGACACCGGAGTCGGATCCCTCTGCGTACGATGCTGTCGACATGCTTGCCTGGCCTGTAGGTGCTGACGTCGGCTCCTTAGCCGTGTCCGGTCGGCTGGACTCCGAGGTCATCTTTGGCTCCTGGTCAGGCATGGGCCTGCCTGTGGCGCGGATAGGAATCGTCCCGCGGGGAGGTTACCAGGGACTGTCGATTACGGTGACGGATTGGTCGCCGGAGCTATCGCTCTTTGCAAAGTAGCTCGGAGCAAAGTAGACAGCGCGCTGATGCCCTCGTTGGGTTGTTGGTGTTCACACTGGTTAGGAGCGCTCGTTGTTGTGGGTAGGGCCATCATCTGCAAGAACACGTGGACGCGGACCCGCGTTTCGGTGCGGTGCCGGATGGGGCGGATGCCCGGGCCGGTGCTGAAGGCGCGGAACGCGCGCTCGACCGGGGACGAGGCGATCGAGGCGATCAGCGAGCGGGCTCGAGCAGCACCTTGACGGCGCCGGTGCGCCGCGAGTTTTTCAGCGCGAGCACCGCCTCGTCCCAGCGCTCGAGCGGGAAGCGGTGCGTGATGACCGGCGTCAGGTCGAGGCCGTCTGCGACGAAGTCGAAGTAGTGCTCCATGGCGTGCTTGGCGACGCCGCCCACCTCCTCGATGCCGAATCCGTTCGAGCCGATGACCCGCAGTTCCTTGAAGTAGAGCGGGGTCCACTCGAAGCGCTTCGGCGGCTCGACGCCGGAGACGACCAGCGTGCCGCCGGTCGTGAGCAGCCGGAGCGAGGTCTCGACGGTCTCGGTCGAGCCGATCGTGTCGTAGACGACGGCCGGGCCGTCCTGCAGCCAGTCGCGCTTGCTCCACGGCTCGAGCGGCGTCGCGCCGACGCGGCGCGCGACCTGCGCGACGAGCTCGTCGGGCGAGGAGGACAACACGGCGTGAGCGCCGAGACGGGTCGCGAGCGCGGCCCGGGCGCCTGGCCGCGTCGCCGCCCACACCTCGGTGGCGGGGTAGAGGTGGCGGAGCAGCGCGAGTGCCGCGAACGCGAGCGTGCCCGAGCCGTAGACGAGGACGGCCTGGCCGCCGGGCGGTGGCGCGAGCAGGATGGAGCGCAGCGAGACGCTGACGGGGTCGGCCAGCACGGCCGCCTCGTCGGAAACGTCGTCGGGGATGGCGAACAGCTGCGAGACGTGCGCGCCGAAGCGCTCGGCGTGCGCGCCGGCGGCCGCCGCGCAGTTCCCGAGGTGGATCGAGACGGGCAGATCGCCCGAGCGGAAGTTACGGCACCAGGGGTAGCGGCCGGCCCGGCAGGCCTCGCACGGCGGATCGATGCCCCGCGGTCCGCACGACAGCCACGGGTTGAGCACGACGCGCTCGCCGGTGTCCGCGCGGCGCCCGACCACCTCGTGGCCGAGCACGTGGGGGAAGGACACGAGCGCGGTGAGCGGGTTGTCGCGGGCGCCGTTCAGGAGGATCTGCTTCACGTCGGAGCCGCACAGGCCCGAGAAGGTCGTCTCGACGCGCACCCAGTCCCCGGCCGGAAGCGGCAGCTCGCCGACGTCCTCGATGCGGACGGGCGCGAAACGGGAGACGAACGCGCGCTCGTCGAGGCGCCCGCCGATGGTCGAGGCCGCCTCGCGGGCCAGGCTGTGCCGGAATACGAGCGCCTTCACGTCGACTCTCCTTCGGCCCGGGGCAGCCCAACCTACCAATGCGACCGGGCGGCGGCGGCCTGCATGCACCTGGCGTATGGCCTGGTGACCGTGTGCCGCTGTACTCGCCCAACCGGCGGGAGTGGGTGGTGTGCGATTCCCGGCCACAGTAATCGAAAGTGTGTTCTACTAGCCGGATGACCAGCGTTCCCTGGCCTGCGGAGTGCCGCCTGCACCACCCCTGGAAGCCGGGCACGGTGACGGTTACCTGGGAACCGTGCGACTGCCCCGCTGCTAGCGCCGCGCGCGGCGGCCACGTCAAGGTCAGGTGCAATGCCCGAGGCTGTGAGGAGACCTGGTGGTCTCCCCTCCACCGGACGCCGCGGCGGCTCCTGGGCCACCGGGAAGATCATCGGCGCTAGCGTGCCGCTGCACCGGAGCCCGGGCCGGGCCAGGCAACGCGCGGCGGATTCGACGAGCCACCGGCCGCTGGCTGGTCAGCCCGCGCACAACCATCGCCTGGACGAGGAGGAGCAGCCAGGGCTTCGCTACGTCGCAAGGGCATATCCTTGGAGCATGGATATCCGGGTGAGTGACAAAATCCCCGGGGCCAGGGTGAAAGTGCGGAGGCAGGCACTCGCCGAGTCAGCACATGCCAGGCCACGCGAGTGGCTGGCACTGCCTGACGGAGCTATCCAGGAAGCCCAGACCGACGGGCCCGCGCTTGCCCTGGTCGGAGATCCCCTGCCGCACCAGCCAGGTCGCGCCGAGCGGCGTAGCGGCGTGCCTACCGAGGTCATAACCGCCGACCACGTACCTAATTCCTGTTCCTGCTCGTGGGCGTACTCCCAGGGGAAGCTGACACTGAAGCATTACAATGCCGCGTGCTCGGTGCATTCAGCCACGAGGGAGCAGGCCGGCTGCTCCGGGACGCGGCCGTCGGTCGACTGGGAAACTCAGCGCAGCGGGCGATAGGGCGGCTCGTCGGATGCGGTTAACATGACGTAATTAGTCATCTGCCTGGCTTTAGGCATCTGTCACAGTTCGGGGGGCTCATCGGATGCCGGGTCGGGAGGGAGAATCGCTTGACTGTCGCCGACGAGACCCTGGCCCGCATCGAAGCTGAGGATCTCACAGGGCTCGGCCGCGCCGACATCGACGACGTGATCGAGTACGTCCACGTCCCCACGGCGCGCCTGCCCGCCTACCTGAGTCTCTACGACCGGTATCTGCGGCAGCGCTGGAACGTCAACGAGCTCGACTTCACCGCGGACCGGGCCGACTGGACCGACCGCATGACCGATGACTCGCGAAACTCGTTCCTGGCCATCGCCTCCGGCTTCCATCACGGGGAGCGGCAGGTCGCGGTCGAGCTGGCCCCGCTGCTGTTCGGCGTCCCGGAGGACTACAGAATCTTCCTGACCAGCCACCTCGAGGACGAGGCACGGCACACCGTGTTCTTCGACCGCTTCTACCGGGAGGTCGTCGGCCTGGAAGGCGACGGCATCATGGAGATCCTCGACGGGTCGTGGCCCTACATCCAGGAGACGTTCGTCGGGCCGTTCGGCCTGCTCGCCTACCTCACCGACGACCTGCGCCGGGATCCTTACAACAGGCATCTGCAAATGAAGTACGCGACCGCTTACGTCATCTGGATCGAGGGAGTCCTGGCCCTGTCGGTCATGAAGATCACCCTGAACTACGCACGCGACTTCAAGGTGCTCCCGGGCTTCTACACCGGGTTCACCGCCACCTGCCGGGACGAGGCCCGCCACGTGCAGGCCGGCCTGCGGTTCGTGCGCGATCTGCTGGCCGAGGATCCGGCCTACGTGAAGGACCTGCACGACACGCTGCGAACTCTGCTGACCATGAGCGCGGCCCGCTCCAGCTACGTCTACTACGAGCCTCTCGGCTGGTCAGACGAGCGGGTCCAGGAGCTGTTCATGAACCAGCTGCACCGCAAGCTCGCGATGGTCGGCGTCACGCTCCCGGCCGACATGGAGGACATGCTGTCGGCGGCGAAGCCGACCCTGGCCGGAGGATGACCCGGAGGTTGATATGGCGCAGTTCATGACCGACGGGTGGGCGCAGGAGATCCGGGGCGTGGTCAACGCCTGGCCGGGCGAGGAGCGGAAGGCCAGCAAGCTGCAGGACTTCTGGAACTGGATCGACATGATCCGCCCGTTCGTGACGGGCCGCCTGGCGCTCAGCGTGCGGGACATGCCGGAGGGCGCTGACGGCGACACCCTGGCCCTCGACCTCGAGGGCGGCACGGTGGCCGCCGCGTCGGTCCTCGGCCGAGGTGACGCCGAGGCCAGCGCGGTGTTCCTGCTGGCCGGCTCTCACGCCGACTGGCAGGCGATGCTCGCCGGATACGACGTCGGCAAGATGGTGATGTACCGCAAGCTGATGCTGGAGAAGGGCGACACGCTGCAGTTCTTCACGGCCGCCTTCTTCTGGACCGAGCTGCTGGCCGCCATCCAGTCCGTCCCGGTGACGGTGCCCGCCCCTGCTCCTGCCATCTGATAGCGGCCCGCCGATCGGCCGGCACGTAGCCGTGGTCGGCGAACCAGCGGGCTGACTCCTCGATCGCCTCGCGGGCTGGCCGCGAGGTATGGCCGATCTCGGTGCGAGCCCGCTCGTCGCTGAAGACCATTCTGGTGGCGGACATCCGCGCTGCCTCGAGCGGCACGTGGGGCTCCCGCCGGAGCAGCCGGCCTTCGACCAGGTCGGAGGCCATGCCCGCGGTGATCGCCAGTCGTCGCGGGATCTCCAGCCGCGGCACGGGCAGGCCGGAGTAGCGGGCCAGGGCCTGGAGAATCGCTCGCATCGACAGGTTCTCCCCGCCCAGTATGTAGCTGCGGCCGCGGCTGCCGCGTTCGAGCGCGGCCAGGTGACCGAGCGCCAGGTCGTCGACGTGGACGACGTTCATGGCGGTGTCCGCGAACGCGGGCAGCCTGCCGTTGAGGAAGTCGAGCACGACCTTTCCGGTCGGCGTGGGGCCCAGGTCGCCGGGCCCCAGCGGAAAGGTGGGCAGCACGATGCAGACATCCAGCCCCTCGGCCGCCGCCCTGAGCACCTCATGCTCGGCGACGAACTTGGACCTCTTGTAGTGGCCGAACAGATGCGAGATGTCAGCGCGGGAGGTCTCGTCGGCCAGCTGGCCGTGCTTCGTCTGTCCCAGTCCGAGGACGCCGACGGTGGAGGTGAACACCAGCCGCTCGCATCCGGCCGCCCGGACGGCGTCGAGCACGCTGAGCGTCCCGCCGATGTTGACGTCGTAGAAGATCCGCGGGTCACGCGCCCAGAAGCGGTAGACCGCCGCCAGGTGGAACACGAAGCGGGCGCCCTTGCAGGCGGCCAGGACGGCGGAGTCGTCCCGGATATCCGCCACGATCCGCTCCGCGTCGATGCTCTCCAGGTTGCGGTCGTCGGCACCCGGCTCGACCAGGGCGACGACCTCCGCGCCCCTCGCCTGCACCGCCCGGGCCACGGCGGACCCGATGAACCCCGAGGCGCCGGTGATGACCACCCGGTCCCCGGGCTCGATTGCCGCCATTTATACCCGCCCTCCCACCCTCTCGACCTGCTGCTACCCATAGTCGATCTCGGACAGGACCGCCCAGGCGTCAGGGCAGGCGGGCAATCCGCTGTCAGGCATGATAGGTGGTGCGAAGCTCACCGGCCATCCAGAAGGGTCTCGCGCTACAGGCTGAAGGATGATCAAGCAAGTGGCTGATGAGGAAAGACGCGAGCCGTCAGACGCGACCGGGACGGCGGCAGTGGTGGCCGGCTGGTCGCATGGCCACCGTGACGTATCGGGAGGCTGGCTGCGGCCGACCGTGTTCGGCGCGGTGGACGGCCTGGTCACCAATGCGTCGCTGATCGCCGGGCTGGGCGGCGGTGGCGTATCGGCGCACACCATCGTGCTGACCGGCGCCGCCGCGCTGGTGGCTGGCGCGTTCTCGATGGGCACCGGCGAGTACATCTCGGTGACCAACCAGAACGAGCTGGTGCACGCGGAGGTCGCGCTCGAGCGCCAGATGCTGGCCCGGTTCCCGGCGGCCGAGCAAGACGAGCTGGCCGGCTACTTCCGCGAGTACGGCGCCGATCCCGACACGGCCGCCCGGATGGCCGCCGCGGTCTCCAGCGACCCCAGCACGGCGCTGCGGGTGCACACCCGCGAGGAACTCGGCGTCGACCACACGGTGCTGCCCTCGCCGATCCTGGCCGGAGCGGCGTCCCTGCTGGCGTTCTCGCTCGGCGCGCTGGTGCCGCTGCTGCCCTACCTGGTCGGCTTGCCCTATCTGGCCGTGACCCTGGTGATCACGGCGGTGGCCCTGACCGCGGGCGGGATCGTCGTGGGCCGGCTGACCGGCAGGTCGCCGCTGCGCTCGGGCCTGCGCCAGCTGGCCCTCGGTTGCCTGGCCATCGCCGTAACGTTCGGGGTCGGCAGCCTGATCGGCGGTCCCACCAGCTGAGCGTCGCGCCTGCCGCGGGCCCGGCCGGGCCGGTCGGCTGCCGTCTATCTACTGACGATGCCCGCGTCGTGCGCGAGCAGTCCGGCCTGGGTGCGATTCGCGCACTCCAGCTTGTCCAGCATCCGCGACACATAGCCCTTGATCGTGGCCTCAGACAGGTACAGCCGCCCCGCGATCTGTGCGTTCGAGAGGCCCTCACCGAGGCAGGCCAGCACCTGGACCTCGCGTTCGGTCAATGATCCGACGAGCTGGCGCGCGCGGTCGCGAGCGGACTGGCTGTCGGTCGAGGCCGCGATCAGCCGGCGGGCGGCGACCGGCGACAGCACCGTATGCCCCTCGGCGGCCACCTGCACGAGCCCGATCAGGTCCTCCGGCGGCGTGGACTTGACGAGGAACCCGGCCGCGCCAGCCCGCAGCGCGCGCAGCACGTACTGGTCGGCGTCGAAGGTCGTCAGTACCACGACGGCCGGCGGGTCGGCCAGCTTGCCGATGCGCTCGATCGCGGTGATCCCGTCGACGCCCGGCATGCGCAGGTCCATGAGCACGACGTCCGGTCGGGTCCGCACGACCGCCTCGACCCCGGCCGCCCCGTCGTGAGCCTCCTCGACGACCTCGATGGTGCCCGCCGAGCCGAGAATCGTCCGCAGGTGCGCGCACACCATCGGCTCGTCGTCGACGACCACTACCCTCACCACCGGCACCCGGATCTTCCCTTCCCGCCTCACACCGCTGGCTCGGCGGTCGGCACGTACGCGGGCAGCGTGGCCTGGACGCAGAACCCGCCATCGGCCGCCGGTCCGGCGTGCAGCGTGCCGTGCACCAGCTCGATGCGCTGCCGGAGGCTGGCGATGCCCAGCCCGGAGCCGGTGCCGGCCAGGAGCGGGCGGGACGGGCGGGCCGGCGGCGTGTTGCGGACCTCCAGGCGCACCCGCGACGGGTCGTAGCTGACCCGCACGAGCACGCGTGCGCCGGGTGCGTGCTTGCGGACGTTGGTCAGGGCCTCGCGCACGATGCGGTACGCCGTGCGCCCGACCACCGGCGAGGCCAGGGCCGGGTCACCGTCCTCGATGAGCTCGGCCGGCGTCCCCACCGCGGTCGACTCCGCGATCAGCGTGGCGAGGTCCGGGGTCGAAGGCGTCTCGTCCTCGTCTGGCCCCGTGCGCAGGATGCCGATCAGGTCCCGCAGCTCGTCCAGCGCCTGGCAGCCCGCGGCCCGCAGGTCCTCCGCGGCCTGCCGGGTCGCCTCGTCGGCCGCGGTCATCCGCAGCGCGCCCGCCTGCAGCACCATCAGGCTCACCCGGTGGGTCACGACGTCGTGCATCTCGCCGGCCAGCCGGGCCCGTTCGTCGGCCCGGGCCTGCTCGCCGAGCAGGTGACGCTCCCGCTCGGCCCGCTCGGCGCGTTCGGTCAGCGCCTGCACCAGCCGCCTGCGGGCGCCGAAGTACAGCGCCAGCAGGGGTCCCACGAGGACGCGCAGCAGGCCGATCGAGATGATCGTGACCGACGGCTGCCACGGCCGGGCGACGACGACCGCGAGGACCGCGACCGCGATCCACCCCGTCCGCCAGTCCTGCCGGTAGAAGAACGGCCCGTACGCCGCCAGCGCCGTCGAGTAGGGCGCCCACACGTTCCCGGCGTGCGCGGGCGTCAGCGCGTCGGCCGGCGATATCAGCAGGGTCACCGCGAGGGTGAACGCGGCCAGGATGCCGATGACGACGAGCGGCGCGCGGCGCCGGACGACCAGCGAAGAGCACGCCGCCGCCTGCACGCCCAGCATGACCCAGGCGAGCGGGCCGGGGTGGGCCGGCCACCAGGTCGCACCCGCCAGCGTCGCCCCGGTGTCGAGCAGCACGAAGAAGACCGCGATCGCCACGTCGATCGCGACCCAGTGCCGGCGATGCCACGGTCCGTCGCTCACGGCGCCACGTTATGTCATCCTCGCGCGCGTACCCCCTCGCGGCCAACATTCGGCGGGGGCAGAAACCTACGAAAGTAGCACCCGGCCCCGCGGGGCCAGCCGTTCGTCGGGCCCGGATCCGACCGCCGGCCCTGCCGCGCGCGGCCCTGCCGGCGGTGCCATGGACGCATGGAAACCAAACCAGCGGCGTCCGGCGCGGTCGTCGTGGCGGGCCTGCGCAAGAGTTACGGCGCGGTGGCGGCCGTGCGCGGCGTGAGCTTCACCGTCTTCAGCGGGGAGATCTTCGCGCTGCTCGGCCCGAACGGCGCGGGCAAGACCACCACGCTGGAGATCCTCGAGGGATTCCGCGCCCGCGATGCCGGGCGGGTCGAGGTGCTGGGCCTCGATCCCGGCGACCGGGCCGCGGGACGGGCCCTGCGCGAGCGGATCGGGCTGGTGCTGCAGGACATCGCGGTCGAGCCCTACCTGACGGTGCGCGAGACGGTCGCCCGCAACGCCGGCTACTACCCGGCGCCCCGGGATGTCGACGAGGTGATCGAGCTGGTCGGCCTGGCCGGCTGGCGGCGGCAGAAGGTCAGGGCGCTGTCCGGCGGGCAGAAGCGCCGCCTGGACCTGGCCCTGGGCCTGATCGGCGGCCCGGACCTGCTGTTCCTCGACGAGCCGACGACCGGGTTCGACCCGACCGCGCGCCGCGACGCCTGGCAGATCGTACGCAACCTGCGCGGCTCGGGGACCACCATCCTGCTCACCACGCACTACATGGAGGAGGCCCAGGCGCTGGCCGACCGGGTGGCGCTGATCTCCGGCGGCCAGATCGTGGCCGAGGGGACACCGGCGACCATCGGCGGCTCCTGCGCAGTCGCGGACCTGCCGCTGGCGGCGGCCGCGGCGGGCGACGGCCTGGTCAGCGTGGAGACCGCTGAGCCGACCGGGACCTTGCACCAGCTCACCGGCTGGGCGCTGGAGCGCGGCATTCTGCTCGAGCGGCTCACGGTCGACCGGCCGAGCCTGGAGGACGTCTATCTGCGCTTGACCTCCTCGGGCCACGGCGCACCTGAACCCGTTATGGAAAGGAGCACACGATGAGCTACCGGTCCCGGCGCAGTGATCTCGCCCTGCTGTGGCACCAGGTCCGCTACGAGCAGCTGTCGTTCTGGCGCAATCCCCAGAGCGCGTTCTTCACGTTCGTCTTCCCGGTCGTGATCATCATGATCTTCGGCGCGCTGTTCGGCGGCGTGAATCCGAGCTCGTACTTCGACGGGCTGTCGGCCATGCAGTACTACGTGCCCACGATCGCCGCGGTATCCGTGCTGGGCTCCTGTTACAGCCAGCTGGCGATCGTGCTCTCGATCCGGCGCCAGAGCGGGATCCTCAAGCGGGTACGGGCGACGCCGCTGCCCGCCTGGGCGTATTTCCTCGGGCTGCTGGCGCACTGCGTCATGGTCAGCGTGCTGGACGTCGCGCTCATCGTCGGCGTCGGCCGCCTGTACGGCGTGCCGGTTCCCAGCCACTGGCTTGCGCTCGCGGCGGCGCTGGCGGGCGGCGCGGCCAGTTTCTGCGCGCTGGGCGTGGCGGTGGCCTCGCTGATCCGCAATGCTGAGGCCGCGCCGGCGGTGGTGCAGCTCGTCCTGTTTCCGCTGGTGTTTATTTCCGGAACGTACATGCCGATTCACTCCGACCTGCTGAACCGCATTTCCGGCGCCCTTCCGGTGCGGCCGTTCAACGAGGCCCTGCTCGGCCCCTTGGCCCGGCACGCCGGCCTGGACTGGCGGAACCTCGGCGTGCTGCTCGCCTGGGGCGCGGCCGGGGCTCTCGTGGCCATCCGCCGCTTCCGCTGGGATCCCCGGCCGGAATGACCGTCGGGCCGCGCCCGCCAGGCCCTCGCCCCGCCCGGGGCCCAGCTAGGCGCCTGGCGCTCAGCTGACGATAGAGCCATCTCCGAGCCGGAGCACCTCGTCGGCAAGGTCGATCAGTGCCTCGTCGTGGGTGGCGACGATCGCGGTAATGCCCTCCGACCGCACCACCGTGAGCAGCAGCCGGAGGATCTGCCGCCCGGTCTCCAGATCAAGCTGCCCGGTGGGCTCGTCGGCGATCAGCAGTTCCGGGCTGCCCGCCAGCGCCCGGGCGATCGCCACCCGCTGCCGCTGCCCGCCGGACAGCTCGTCTGGGCGCTGCGCGGCGTGTTCGGACAGCCCGACGATGGCGAGCATCATGCGGACCCGTTGCTCGCGCTGGGCAGGCGTCAAGCCGGCGATACGCAGGGGCACGCCGACGTTTTCGGCTGCCGACAGCACCGGGATCAGGCCGAACGACTGGAAGATGAAGGCCACGGTATGGCGGCGCAGCGCGGTCCGCTCCCGCTCGGTCATCCGCGTGATATCACGGCCGCCGACTTCCACGGCGCCGCTGGTCGGAGAGTCCAGCCCGCCGATGATGTTGAGCAAGGTGGTCTTGCCCGAGCCAGAACGGCCGCAGAGCGCGACGAGCTGGCCCTTGCGCACGATCAGCGATACCTGCCGCAGCGCGTGCACCGCGGTGGGCCCGCTGCCGAAGATGCGTGATACCTCGCGCACGGCGACCATCTCGCCGTCGGGTGCGGACGTGACGCCTGCCGTGGGCCGATCGGGATGGGTCATCGGCCGCTCGCCTCTGCATCGCCGGAACCTTCGGGGGAGCCGGATGGCGTGGGCCGGTCCGGCCACACCCCAATATGATCGACTTCCTGCTCCAGCCGGACCCGGTGCCGCATTCCGAGCGCCTCGATCATGTCGCGGGGGAGTTGCACCCGCCCGGCGCGGTCCAGCACCGCGTACTCGACCGCGTGCCGGGCCTGCACGCCGCGGGAGTCCACGACGTCGTGACGCAGCGTCTCGCTGCTCGTCCGGCCGTCCCGGATGGCCACCGTGCGGCGCACCTGCGAGGACACCGCTGGGTCGTGCGTGACCACCAGCACGGTGACGCCAAGCTCGCTGTTGGCGGTCTGCATCGCGCCGAACACCTCACGTGCCGTAGCGCTGTCCAGCTCGCCAGTCGGCTCGTCGGCGAGCAGCACCCGGGGCTGGTTGGCCAGCGCTGTGGCGACCGCGGTGCGCTGCTGCTCGCCACCGGACATCTGTTCGGGAATCCGCCTGGCGCAGTGGCTCACTCCGAGTACGCCGAGCAGCTCGCCGGCTCGGCGGACCCGCTCACGCCGCCGCAGCCCGGTAAGCCGCATCGGCAGCGTCACGTTCTGCAGCCCGGTCAGGTAGGGCAGCAGGTTGCGGGAGGTCTGCTGCCAGATGAAGCCGACTATGCTGCGCCGGTACGCCAGCCGCTCCCGCGGCCTCATCGCGGCGAGATCGTGTCCGGCCACCCGGACCCGCCCAGCGGTCGGACTGTCCAGGCCCGCCAGGATGTTGATCAGTGTGGACTTGCCACTGCCCGAGGCGCCGACGATCGCGGTCAGCTCCCCCTCGGCGACCAGCAGGTCCAGCCCCTGCAGAGCCTGGACCTCGATGCCGTCTGCGGCATAGATGCGGACCAGCCGGTCGCAGGCGATCAGCGAGCCTTCGCCATAGGCAGGGCCAGCCGCCAGCGCCTCCGCTCCTAGCTCGCTCAGCCCACCCGTTAGCGGTGCGGTCATCGTCTCAGCCTCCAGCAACCAGTCAATCGCCAACCCGCAGTATCCGCCCCTCGCCGCGGCGCCGGGCCAGCCCGTTCTGAACGGCCGTGGTCAGCAGGGCTAGAACCAGCAGCCCGGTGGCGGCCGCGGCCAGCGCCACCGGGTCAGCGTGCAGGGGCACCGTAACCGCCAGGCCGGTGAAGGCCGCCACGTTGATGGCGGGTCCGACGAGCGGCACCAGGACCAGAGCGCAGACCGTGCCGCCCACGATGGCGGCGATCACCGACGGCAGCGTCTCGACGAGGACGATCCGCCGCCACTGCCCCGAGGCCAGTCCCATGGTCACCAGCCTGGCCATGGTCAGCTCGCGCGACCGGGCGGTCAGCACCAGCGTGAGCAGCAGGGTCAGCAGCAACATGCCGGCCGCGGCCGCCGCGCCCTGGGCCAAGGTGACGAACCCGCCGTGCGACAGCGGCGCGCCGGAGATCGCCGCCAGCGCCTGGGACCGCAGCGTGACCTGCCCGCCGGGCACCACCCGGCGGGCCGCCGCGGCCAGCGCCGACGCGTCCAGGTGCGGCCCGGACAGCGCCATGACCGTGGCGGGAGGTGCCGCGCTGCCGAGCGCCCACCGCGGCAGCACCACGAACGCGCCGCCCGTTGGCGCCCCCGGCAGGCTGGTGATCGAGCCTTCGTAACGGGTGCGCACCTCGCGGAGGCCTACGCCGAGCTGGCCGCCGCTGGCGAGCTCCGCCTGCCCGGCCGGCGAGACAAGCACCGGGACCGATCCCGGGGCGGCGCGCGGCGGCGCACGCGAGGCCAGCGCGGTGGCCGGGAACTGCAGCGCCGGGGTACCCGCGACCACCGCCGCGTAGCTCGCCGGGTCCACGATCACCACGGTCAGCGGCCCCTGGCCGGACCCGCCGATGGTCACCGAAAGCGCAGCTGCGTGCCGCACCCCGGGCACGCTGGCCAGTGCCCGCTGCGCCCCTGGCGTGATGCCCGGGCCGGTGGCCGGGGCGGTGACCAGCGCGTCGGCCCCCACCTGCCGCCACGACGCCACGTCATTCCCGCGGGACACCGCGTCACGCTCCATCGCCGCGAACGCGATCACAGTGAGCGCGAGGATCAGCGCGAACACCGGCAGCGCACCGCTCGGTCCGCTGGATGCGGCGGTTCCCCGGGCCAGGCCAAGGACGGCGACCACCCCGCGGCGGCCGCGGGCCAGCCGCAGCAGGCCGGTGACCGCCGCAGGCAGGCAGCCCATGATCAAAACCGCGATGGGGACCGCGGTGAGCGCCGGGGCCGCGCTGGTGAACAGGTTGCTGGTTCCTGGCCCGGCTGAGCCCTGCCGCCGCAGTATCACCAGCCCGGCCACCGACGCGCACACCAGAGCACCGAACGCCACCCAGCGCCGCGCAACCGCGGTGCGGCGGCGCCGGGACGCGGACACCAGATCCCTGGCCACGGCACGGCGCCGCACACGGTGCGCTTGCACAACCATCAGCAGCGGACCGGCCAGTGCGGCAGCGACCGTGCTGCCCGCCAGCCACCAGGACAGGCCGGAGCCCGGTCCCGGGGTCGCGGCGACGCCAGCGGCGGCTGCGGCCAGTGCGGCGGGGAGCACGGCCAGCGCGCCGCCCGCCAGGGTCACGCCGGCCAGCCGCGCCAGTGACGCGCCGCGGGCCCGCATCAGCGTCAGCTCAGCGCGCCGGTGCTCAGCCAGAAGTCGGGCCCCGAGCAGCACCACCACCGCGGCGACCACCGCGAGGCTGACAAGAAGCAGCGACAGCGCGGCCTGTACCGCGTCATCGCTGGCTGCGAAGGACGACAGCGGGTAGGCCAGGCCCGCGCTGAGGTTGATGACGACCTGCGCGTCAGGTCCGGTGAGCAGGCTCAGCTGGGCCGCCAGGCCGCCGAGCACCGGAAGGTCGTTGATCCGGCCAAGCGTGCGCGCCAGGCCGGCCGCCTGGTCGGCGTTGACCGAGCGGAGATCAAGCGGGATGCCCCAGTGCGCGTGGACCGGCGCGCTGCCCACGTGACCCGCCACGCTGGCCACCGCGCCCTCGCCGACGAACGCCGCCACGGCCAGGTACGGCGAGGAGTCTCTCCCCGGGTACACCACCTGCGGGGAGGCGGCCTCGGGCTGCGCATCCCAGAACGACGAGGCCGGCTGGACGGGTGCCACAATCCCGGTTACCACCAAGACCTCGCCGCCTGACTCCAGCCTGGACCCGACCCGCAGCCGCAGCGACTGCGCCGTCGCCTGGGTGACCGCCACCTCAGACAGGACCACGTCGCCGGGGAGCGGGCCGGCACCGGACGGGTAACGCCCGGCCACCAGGCGCGCCCAGGCCGCCAGCGAGCTCCGGTAGAGCAGCTGAATATTGGCACTGCCGATGTGGTCCGGCAGCGTCAGCTGGCCAGACAGCTCGTTCTGCAGTGGCCCGAAGGCGAGGCCGGACCACTGCTGGGCTGGTGGCGCCAGCGGGACGCCGCTGGCCGCCAGGCTCGACGCCAGCTGGGCCCTGGCGGGCTCCAGCGCTGCCGGGCTGAGGGATCCCTGGACCGAGCTCACGTCGGCGTCCCCGATCACGGCCTTCTGCAACGGCGGAAGGGAGGAAAGCGTCCGCTGCAAGGCAGTGGTCCGGTAGCCGAGGCTCGCCCGCGGCACCGCGACCGCGATGAACGTGCAGATCCCAACCAGCAAGCCCAGCGCGACGCTGGCCGCGGCCGCGGTCCCGGTGGCGGCCACCCAGCCGACCCGCAGCCTGGTGCCCGGCCCGGCTAGCGCGGCAGCGCGCACGTCCCGGCCGCCTGTCCGGGCCCCTGGTCTCATCCGGCCTCCGCAGCCCGCAGCTGCGCGGCGGGATCCGGCCGGTAGCCAATTGTCGCCGCCGCGGCGAGCACCGGAACTGCGGCGACCGCGAGCGCTACCAGCACGGTCCAGGCCAGCGGCACGACGACCAGCGGAGGCGGGAACGGCACGGCCGCGGCGCTGGTCAGCGTGACCGCGGGAACCAGCAGGTGCGCCGACAGCACTCCGAGCAGCACGCCTGCGCCGGCCGCGGGCAGGCTCAGCATCAGCTGCTCCAGGCAGAGCTGGGCCGCCTGCGCGGCCCGGCCGACACCGAGCGCCGCCAGCAGCGCAGTCTGGGTCCGGCGCTCCAGGACGCTGGCCGCCACGCTGACCGTGAACCCGATCGCGGCCAGCAGCGCCACGGCGGTGGCGATGACGATCAGCGACAGCTGCGGGACGTTCGGGAGCGGGTCGGTGAGCAAGGAGCGGCCGGCGGAGGCCAGGCTTACCGCCGACGACGCGGGCGGCAGGCCGCGGGGAACGACCGAGCCCTCGGTTCGCAGCCACCACTGGCCGGCCGCGAGCGGCGGCTGCCCGGCCGTGGCCAGGATTTCCTCGAGCGTGGCCAGATTCACGATCACGACCGGGCCGGTGCCGGCCGTGGGAAAGGCCCGGATGACCGCGGCGATATACACCGGTACCTGCTCGTTGCCGACCTGGACCGGAATGAACCCGCCCTGCACGACGTTCGCCGCGCCGAGAAACTCGCGGGTCGCGATCCCCGGGATCGCCAGCAGATGCCGGGACGGCGCGACGTAGCTGAGCTCGCCGTCGAGCGGCAGCAAGGTCCTCAGGTGGCCGTAACCAACCCGGAAGCTCGCGCTCGCCGCGCCGCCCGCACCGATGGCCAGGCCGCTGGCGCTGGGCGCGATCCCCTCCGCCCCCGGCTCGGCCAGCAGCGGCGCTGCCGCGCTGCCGTGCCACGCCTGCAGCGCGGAACCGTTGGCAAACGGGCTGGCGAAGCCGCCGGTCATGGCAGGCGAGACCGCCAGTGCCCCGATGGTCAGCCGTGCCTCGCTCGCCGCGGCGGCGCTGCGGGAGGGCGGCGGGGAGACAGGTAGCTGGTAGCTCAGCGATACGCCGAGCACCCGCAGCGGGTAGGCGGCCTGCCGGGCGGGGGACAGCACGGCGACCAGGCCGTGGCTGCGGCCATCCGCTGGCAGCGTCCCGGCAGCGACGGAGTAACTGATACCGGCATCGTCCTGCACGGTGAGAGCCACCGTGAAGGGGCCCAGCTGCTGCGCAGTCGGCTGGCGCAGCGCCGCGATGATCTGCAGGCGGGCCGCCCGGCCGGGAAGGGCCAGGCCGGGAGTGACCGGCTTGAAGGCGATGAGCCTCCAGAGCTGATCCGGCGCGGCCGGCGACAGGTCGGATCGCAGCAGCACCGTGGCCGCCGCGCTGCGGGGATCAAGGGCGACCACCTGGCTGGTCCCGTTGCTGAACGTGCTGACCGGCATCGCGGCCCGCACCCCGGGCAGCGCCGCTATCGCCGTCCCGTCCGCCAGCGGCAGCGGGCTGGACAGGTCGACGCGCACGTCTGCGCCGGTCTGGAAAGCGGCCAGGTCGAGCTGTGACTGCCGCCAGCTCTGGTGCTCGGCCAGGGCCAGCGTCCCGGTGGCGACCGCCAGCACCACCAGGAGCAGCGGCCCGCTCTGTCGCAGCGCGCGGCGGCTCAGTCGCCAGGCGGCCAGCGCCAGGCCAAGCCGGCGCCCCCGGTCGCTGAGCCTGTCCAGCGCCCGGGCCGCGGCCGGGAGCGCGCGCAGCGGCACGAGCGCGGTTCCGGCCAGGGCCAGCGCCGGGGCGGCCGAGAGCACCGGATCGATGCCGAGGCCGCCGCCGGAGAGCCGTGGGGTTGCCGAGTACTTGCGCAGCTGCCAGAAAGCCAGCAGGCCGAGCGCCAGCAGCGCAACATCGAGACCGGCCTGCGCCGCCCCGGCCAGCACGGCCTGGCGACCGCGCCGGGTCAGCGCAGCCCCAGGAACGGCCGGCCGGAACACCGGCCAGATGATCACGGCCACGGCCAGGATCGCGATGGCCGCCGCGCTCGCCCAGACGCTGACCGGCCAGGAGCTGAGCCGTCCGGCGAACGGTGATGCGGTGGCGAGCCCGCTGGCGCGCAGCAGCATCCCGGACAGGTACCCGCCGATGAGCGCCCCGGCTCCGGCGGCGGCCAGGGCCAGCAGGCCAGCCTCGGTGAGCGCAGGCTTGGCCAGCTGGCCCCGGGCCATGCCACGGGCGGCCAGCAACGCGGCCTCCGGTTCACGGTGGCTGGCCAGCAGCCGGGCGCCGAGCGCGACCGCGGTCGCGGCGATGAGCAGCAGTTGCAGCGACCCGATGACCAGCAGCGACCGGGAGACCACCAGGGAGCTGGCCAATGCGCTGAGCAGCTGGGGCAGGCCAGTGGTGACCTGCAGCCCGCCAAGCGACTGGTCGTTCTGCAGGCTGGCGACAGCGGCGCCGAGCCGGTTGGCCAGGGTGCCGAGGCTTCCCGTGGCGGCCCGGCTGAGGTCAGGGCTGGCCAGCCAGGAAGCCTCTTCGACGCTCAGCCGCCCGTCGGCCAGGGCCGCCGGGCTGACCAGCACCGGGCCGTAGGTGACAAAGGTGCCCTGAACCAGCCGGCCGGCGGTGCCGAGCAGGCTGAGCTGCCAGTAGGGCCCGGCGGGATCCAGCGGGCGGAACAGGCCGCCGACCCGGAGCGTGGCCGGCGCGCCGGTCAGGCTGTCCCGAACCGAGAGCACGCTGCCGGTATGCAGCCCGAGCATCCCGGCCGTGCTGAACGGCAGGACCACCGGAATCGGCTGCCCAGGCCGGGGCGGGCCCGGCCACGAGCCGGCGAGCAGCTGGGCGTGCGCCTGGACCCGGTCGAGCGCCGCGGCTTGGATCAGCGGCGTGCCGATGGTTCCGGTGGGCCGCGGCAGCACGAGGTGACTGGACCAGCGGCCGGCGAGCAGGGTGACCGGGATGTCGGGCAGCGCGGAGTGGAGCGCCATGCTGATCGCCGAGGTGTCGGTGCTGGCCTGCCTGGCGCCGATCTGGCCGACCACTCCGATGGTCGTCTGCTGGATGGCGCCCAGCCGCTGGTGCGCGGCGGCGGGCAGTGCGCGGGCGCCGAAGCTGGCGAGTGCGGCGGTCGCCACCGCGGCGAGCAGAATGGCCAGCAGGAGGGCCCCGATGAGCAGCCGGGCGGACGCCATCCGCCGCAGCGCGAACGGCGCTCGGGCACCACGCAGCATCCGGGCCTGCCCCTCCGGCCTTCACAGGTCGGACCCCGCGACCCGGCCACGGTCGCGAGGTTACGCAGCCGGCGCGGATGTGCCAAGATCACGAAAGTGAATGGTTACCGCCGTGGTATCTAATTGTTGCCCGATGCCACCGGGTGTCCCCCCAGTTTCGACACCTGGTAACGGGAGCGGGACCTCCTGATAGCCCCTTCGGCCGGCACCATGCTGGGCGGAGCGCTCGTCGCCGTGATCGGCGCCCGCCACATCCTCCTGCTGTCCGCACTGGCCACCCTCGGCTTCGGCGCCGCCATCGTCCTCGCGCTCGTCAGCCGCCGCCGATGATTGCCCGGCTGGAGCGGCATCATCCGGTAAGGCCGCTTTCCGTAAGCTATGGCCCGTGACAAGCCCGCAAGTGAGCACCGCAGCCGATATCGCCGCCGCCCGGGACCTGCTGGGCCGCTACCCGCTGGTCGACGGGCACAACGACCTCCCCTGGACCTTGCGCGTGGCCGACGAGCTCGACCCGGACACCACAGACCTCGCCGCGCCGGTCGCCTCCACCCACACCGACCTGCCCCGGCTGGCGCTGGGCGGTGTGGGAGCGCAGTTCTGGTCTGTGTTCGTGCCGGCTGACCTCGAGGGCGAGACTGCCGTCACCACGACGCTCGAGCAGGTCGACCTGGTGCACGAGATGATCAGGCGCTACCCGGATGCCCTCGAGCTCGCGCTGACCGCCGCGGATGTCGAGCGGATCAACGCGGCGGGCCGGCTGGCGTCGCTGATCGGCGCGGAGGGCGGGCACTCCATCGGCGGCTCGCTGGGCACGCTCCGGGCGCTCTACGCGCTCGGCGTCCGCTACATGACCCTGACCCACAACCGCAACCTGCCCTGGGCCGACTCCGCGACCGACATCCCGTCCGCCGGCGGGCTGACCGACTTCGGCCGCGAGGTGGTGCGGGAGATGCAGCGGCTCGGCATGCTGGTCGACCTCTCCCACGTCTCCCCGGGCACCATGCGCGACGCGCTGGACACCGCGGAGGCGCCGGTCATCTTCTCCCACTCGTCGGTGCTCGCGATCTGCGATCACCCCAGGAACGTGCCCGACACCATTCTCGCCCGGCTGCCCGCCAACGGCGGCGTGTGCATGGTGAACTTCGTTCCCCCGTTCGTGTCGCAGGCCGCCCGGGACTGGGAGCGGGAGTTCGCCGCCGAGATGGAGCGCCGCGGGCTTGATCACAAGGACATGGCCGCGCTCCGCCACCTGCGGGCCGAGCGGGAGAAGTGGATGGCCGGCCACCCCCGGCCGACGGTCACGCTCGCCGAGGTGGCCGATCACGTCGAGCACGTCAGGGAGATCGCCGGCATCGACCACGTCGGCATCGGCGGTGACTTTGACGGCGTCGACTGGCTGCCGGAGGGGCTGGAGGACGTCTCCCGCTATCCGGCCCTGATCGCCGAGCTGCTCGGGTGCGACTGGAGCGAGGAGGATTGCGGCAAGCTCGCCCGCGGCAACATCCTCCGCGTGATGCGCGAGGCCGAGGCGGCGTCCCGCGCCATCTCGGCCCGGCGCCCCCCGTCCCGCGCCCGCCTAGAGGACCCAGACGAGCCGTAGCCGCGCCAGTATCGCCGCTCCCCCTGCCGGGCCGCACCCCCTGCCGGGCTTTG
>WNFM01203597.1_pt2 | contig 32798 bp, 30 predicted proteins | sample 5400271 | NCBI WGS metagenome assembly WNFM01 (sample SAMN13153352, study PRJNA577476) | soil metagenome | isolation source: 60 cm saprolite on Douglas fir-dominated hillslope | place: USA:California | collected 2013-09-17 | reverse complement strand
TGGTGCGCGCGGCGCAGCGCCAGGGAATCCTCGTGGTGAGCGAGACGGAGCGCGGGCTCGAGGCCGGCAGCGTGATCAACTTCGTCGTTTTGGACAACCGCGTGGGATTCGATGTCTCGCTCGATTCCGCCGAACGCAGCGGCCACCGCGTGAGCTCGCGCATGCTGGCGGTCGCGCGCCGCGTAGTGCCGAAGGCCGGCTGATGCTGATCGCCAACATCAGCGGCTCGGTGCGGCGCAAGGTGATGCTCCTGGTCCTCATCACCACGGTGTCGGCCCTGCTGCTGAGCGCCACCGGCCTCGTGGTCTACGACCTGCGCGCCTACGAGCGCCAATGGACCAACGACCTCAACACGCAGGCCGAAGTCCTCGCGCGCGCGAGCGCGCCGGCGCTCTCGTTCGGCGACAGCAAGGCGGCGGCGAATGACCTGCGCGTGATGCGGGTCCGCCCGCGCGTTCTTGCGGCGGCGCTCTATACGTCCGCGGGCCAGCGTTTCGCGACCTACACGCAGGACGGCGTTCCCACCGTGTCCTTCCCGGAGGCGCCGGAGGCCGACGGCGCCCGGATCGAGGGCGACCAGCTCGTCATCTTCAGGCGCGTGGTCGAGAACGGGGAAGTGCTCGGCACGGTGTACCTGCGCGCGCTCTATCAACCATGGGACCGCCTGCGCGACTACCTCACCATCCTGGGCGTCGTGATGATCGCGAGCCTCGCGATCGCCGCGTTCTTCTCCGGCTGGCTGCAGACGGCCATCACCGCACCGATCCTGGAAGTGTCACGCGTTGCCCGGGAAGTAATCACGCAGGACGACTATTCGCTGCGCGCCCGCAAGATCTCCGACGACGAGATCGGGGAGCTCGTCGATTCGTTCAACGCGATGCTTGCCGAGGCGGGGCGCCGCGCCGATGCGCTGCGCGAGGCCGACCGGCGCAAGGACGAGTTCCTCGCCACCCTCGCGCACGAGCTGCGCAACCCGCTCGCGCCGTTGCGCAACGCGCTCGAGATCCTGCGCCTCGCCGGGACGAACGCCGCGATGTCCGAGAAGGCGCGCCAGATGATGGAGCGCCAGCTCAACCAGATGGTGCGCCTGGTCGACGACCTGCTCGACGTCTCGCGCATCACGACCGGGAAGCTCGGGCTGCGCAAGGCCGTGATCGAGCTGCAGGCGGCGGTCCGCGATGCGATCGAGACGGTTCGTCCGTTCCTCGAAGCCAGGCACCAGGTGCTGAGCGTCGACCTCCCGGTCGATCCGCTGCCGGTGGACGGCGATCGGACGCGCCTGGCGCAAGTCTTCGCGAACCTGATCCACAACGCAGCGAAATACAGCGCCGCGGAGGCGCCGATCGCCTTTTCGCTCGCGCGCGAGGGCGACGAGGCCGTGGTGCGGGTGCGCGATCGTGGCATCGGACTCGACGCCGCCTCGCTCACCTCGATCTTCGACATGTTCGTGCAGGTCGACAAGTCGCTCGAACGCGCGCAATCCGGCCTCGGCGTCGGCCTCACGCTCGCAAAGCGCCTCGTGTCGCTGCACGGCGGATCCATCGAAGCGCGGAGCGAAGGCACGGGGAAGGGGAGCGAATTCGTGGTGCGCCTGCCGCTCGCCGAAAGGCCGGCCGATGGCGACGCGGAATCGCCGCGCCACGATGGCCGCGGCGCGCGCGGCCGGCGCGTCCTCATCGCCGACGACAACGCCGACTTCGCCAACAGCCTCGGCTCGCTCATCGCGGGCAGTGGCCACGACGTCCGCGTCGCTTACGACGGTGCGGAGGCGCTTGCCGCGGCTTCGCGCTTCCGGCCCGACATCGCCTTCCTCGATATCGGCATGCCGCGGGTGCACGGCTACGAGGTCGCCCGCCAGATGCGCGAGCTGCCGGGATTGTCGTCGTGCGTGCTGGTCGCGGTCACCGGCTGGGGGCAGGAAGACGACCGGCGCCGGGCGCAGGACGCCGGCTTCGACCGCCACCTGGTGAAGCCGGTCGATCCAAAGGAAATCGAGACGATCCTCGGCAGCGGGTAATTGCAGTGCGGACGCATTCGCGATCGCCATCATCAGCCGAAAGGCTCCGTACGCAACCGCACATGCTTTGCGGACATTTGCGGCTAAGAGGGCGCCGGTTGTAGGATTCCTGGTACACGTCCCGGCATAGGAGGGGCGATGAACAAGGAATGCAGCACTGGCGCCACGTTCGACGATCGGGTCATTGAAATCGAGGACCCGCGCGAGGTCGGCTATTGGGTCAAGTTCCTCGGAACGACCCGGGACGAGTTGCTGGCGGCCATTTCCGAGGTCGGTCTTCGAGCCCAGGACGTGCGGTGGCACCTGAATGAGAAGGCCAAACGCATGGTCGACTCGGTCGATGACGCCGTCGTAAGGAAGTCGCTGGAGGGAATCGTCAGTTCTTGGGATGCGAACGCCGCGCGGCTCTTCGGTTTCGAGGCGCGGGAGATGATCGGAAGGAACATTACGGCGATCATCCCGCCCGAGCTGTATTCCGAAGAGGCCGAGATCCTCGCCAAGGTGCGCGCCGGCGAGCGCATCGAGCACTACGAGACGATGCGCGTGGCGAAAGACGGAACGCGCAAGGCGGTCTCGCTCACCGTGTCCCCCGTGCGGGACAAGTCCGGCAAGATCGTCGGCGCCTCCAACATCGCGCGGGAGATGATCAAGGCCTAGGTAGCGCCATCGCTTCCGCCGGCCGCCGATGGCCTAGAATCGGCGGGCCATGGCGATTGCGGGGAAGGGGAGGTCCGCTGGGATCGCAGGCGCGGCGCTTCTTGCGCTCGCGCTGGGCGCGGCTGCGGTCGAGCGACCGCGCATCTGCGTCGTGCTCTCTGGCGGCGGCGCGCGCGGCGCTGCCCACATCGGCGTGCTCAAGGTGCTCGAGGAGTATCGCGTCCCGGTCGATTGCATCGCCGGCACCAGCATGGGCGCCCTGGTCGGCGCGGCCTACGCCACCGGCACCACGATCCCCGAGATGGAAAAGGTCGTTGCGGCCATCTCCACCGAGCTCCTCTTCAGGGACAAGCCCCCGCGCCGCGAGCTCTCGGTGCGCCGCAAGGAAGAAGACCAGCTGAACCTCGTGGGTCCGGAAATCGGCATCCGGAATGGCGAAGCGTTCCTGCAGAAGGGCGTCGTCTCCGGCGTGCAGCTCGAGACGGTGCTGCGGCAGCTCTCGAAGGCGAGGGGCTATCGCCGCTTCGACGAGCTGCCCATTCCGTTCCGCGCCGTCGCGACCGACCTTGTGACCGGCCGGGCCGTCGTTTTCGGCGACGGCGACCTCGCGAGCGTCATGCGCGCGAGCATGTCGGTGCCCGGCGTGATCGCGCCCACCGAGATCGGCGACATGCTCCTCGTCGACGGCGGGCTCACCAACAACCTGCCCGTCGACATCGCCCGCGAGATGCGCGCCGACGTAGTCATCGCGGTGAACCTCGGCACGCCGCTCCTGCCGCGCAAGCAGCTGGGGTCGGTCGTCGGCGTCACGGGGCAGGTGATCTTCATCCTCACCGAGCAGAACGTGCGCGCCTCGATCGCGACGCTCACGCCGAAGGATGTCCTTATCGAGCCGGAGCTCGGCGATTTCTCCTTTGGCGACTTCGATCACCTGCCACAGACGATTCCCATCGGCGAAGCGGCGGCGCGCAAGGTGGTCGGCTTCCTCACGCGCCTATCCGTTCCCGCGGCCGAGTACGCGGCACTGCGAGCAAGGCAGCTCGCGGCAATCCCGGCTGACCGGCGCCCGATCGACGAGATCCGCTTCGAGGCCATGCAAACCGTGAACTCCGCGGTGGCCGCTACGTATCTCTCGACAAAGGCCGGCGCGCCCATCGACCAGGACCTGCTGGACCGCGACATTCGCCGCCTCTATGGCACGGGAGATTACGAGCACATCGGCTACCGGATCGTCGATGAGCCCGGCAAGCGCGTGCTGGTGATCGAGGCGGTGGAGAAATCGTGGGGACCGAACTACCTTCGCTTCGGCGTCGGGCTGGCGACCGATTTCCAGAGCGACGCGAACTTCAACGTGCGCGCGAGCTACCGGCGCACGTGGCTCAATTCCCTCGGCGCCGAGTGGCGCAACGAGGTCCAGCTCGGGCGCACCAACTCGCTCCTGAGCGAGCTCTACCAGCCGCTCACGCTTGGAGGCCTGATCTTCATCGCGCCGCGGGTCGAGCTCGCGCGCCAGCCCACCGACGTCTACGACGGCAACCGGCGGCTTGCCCGAATCGACGTCACATACGGCCGCGCATCCTTCGATGTCGGCAGCCAGCTCGCGAGCGTCGGCGAGGCGAGGGTGGGGCTCGCGCGCGGCTTCGGCGACGCGAAGCTCTCGATCGGCAGCGCCGATTTCGGGCAGGACCTGCGGCGCGTCCGGCAGGGCGCCTACACCGCGCGGCTCTTCGTCGACCAGCTCGACAGCGCGAGCTTCCCGCGCACGGGATACGACGGCGAAGCACAGCTCTTCGCGTCGCGGCCCGGGTTGGGCGCGCAGGACAAGTACACGAAGTGGTTCGCGGGTGCGGACGCCGCGCATTCGTTCGGCGACCATACGTTTGTTGCCGGAGGGCTCGTGGGAGGCCGGCACGGCAGCGACCCGTTGCCCACCTATGATCTCTTCTCGTGGGGCGGCTTCCTGCGCGGATCGGGATACCGCGCCGGTGGCCTCATCGGCGACCACATCCAGTTCGGCCGGCTCCTCTATTACCAGAAGCTCGCGCGCCAGACGCTGCTCGAAGGCGTCTACGCAGGCGTCTCGGTCGAAGCGGGCAAGGTCGGCGGCTCCCCGGTGCCCGGCAGCCCGACCGGGTGGATCAAGTCGGGCAGCATCTACTTCGGGATCGATACGTTGCTAGGCCCGCTCTATCTCGGCTACGGACAAGCATCCGGCAGCCAGCGCAGCTTCTATTTCTACCTGGGCCGACCTTATTAACGGGTTGTAGCGCAGCATGTCCGGGTATAGATTGCCCCACCAGCCACCTCGACGAGGCGCGCGCGCAATTCCTTTCCGGAGGAGCTCACCATGCGTAGCCCACTGCTCATTCGTTTCGACAGCTGGACTCCCATCGCCGTCGCCGCGCTCGTCGGGCTCGCCGCTTCGATCGCGCCGGCGCAAGCGCGCATCACGAAGATCGTCATCCTGGCGACAGTGGATCCCGATTCGACGCTCGCGCCCTTCGGCACGGCAGGACCGCTAAAGCGCATCCGGGGCACGGCGTTCGGCGAGCTCGATGTGGCCGATCCGCGCAACGACATCATCCAGGACATCCGCCTCGCGCCGAAGAACGCCGCAGGCAAGGTCGAATACCAGGCGTCGTTCCAGCTCACCATGCCTTCGGACGTGACCAAGATGTCGGGGCTCATGTGGCACGACGTGCCCAACCGCGGCGGGCGGATCACGCTCGTGGCCGCGGAACGCAACGTCGGCGACGTGGGCCTATCGAGCGGCTGGCAGGGAGACAACTCCGGGGCGACCGCGCAGAACCTCACCACCAACGACTTCGTCGTGGTGCCGATCGCGAAGAACGCCGACGGCTCATCCATCACCGGCACGGTGCTCGGCCGGATCGTGAATCGCAGCGGCACGGATTCCCAGCCGCTCCTGGTGCAGAGCAGTCCGCTTCCGTACAAGCCGGCGACGCTCGACACTACGCAGGCCACGCTCACCACACACACGGCGGAGACCGTCGACGGCAAGGTGACCGTCGGCGCGACGATTCCGTCCGGGGATTGGGCCTGGGGCAAATGCGATGCGACGCATCCCTTTCCGGGCACGCCGGACCCGACACAGATTTGCGTGCGCAACGGCTTCGACCTGAAGCTGCTTTATCAAGTGGTCTTCACAGCGAAGGATCCGTACGTGCTCGGCGTCGGCTTCGCGGCGTTTCGCGACCTGGCGAGCTTCCTCAGGAACGCTGGCGCCGACGATTCAGGGACGCCGAATCCCGTCGCCGGCCGCATCAAGTGGGTGATAGGGCGCGGCGTATCGCAATCGGGCAACTACCTGCGGCAGTTCCTGCACCTCGGCTTCAACCAGGACGAGTCCGGCCGCAAGGTGTACGACGGCGCCTGGCCAATCATCGCGGGCCGGCGCATCGCGCTCAATTTCCGCTGGGCTCAGCCCGACGGCGTTCTCGAGCTCTACCAGGCCGGAAGCGAAGGCCCGCAGTGGTGGAGTCCTTATCCGGACGACGTGCGCGGGCTTCCGCCCCGTGGCATCCTCGATCGCTGCAGCGCGTCAAACACCTGCCCGAAGATCATCGAGCACTTCGGCTCGGCCGAGGTCTGGGCATTGAAGCTCACGCCCGAATGGGTTGGCACCGACGGCCATCGCGACATTCCCTTGCCCGCGAACGTGCGGCGCTACTACATCCCGAGCACCACGCACGGCGGAGGAGGGGGCGGGTTCGACACCAGCCTTCCCGGAGTCGGGCTTCCAACGACCGGCGCCAACTGCCCGGGAAACAACTTCGGCACCGGCACTCTTCCCGCGAATCCCGTCCCGCACACCCAGACCGTCAATGCGCTGCGCGCGCACTTCCGCAACTGGGTGATGAACGATGTCGCGCCGCCGCCGAGCGTGTGGCCCCGCCTGCAGAATCACCGCCGGTATGCGCGCGGCTTCGACGTCGAGCTGGTCGAGGCGAACAAGGACGCGATGGCGTTCCCGACGATTCCCGGCCTGCCCGCGGATGTTCCGAGCAACTTCATCATGCCGGTGCTCGATTACGACTGGGGCCCGGACTTCAATCCCAACGACACGTCGGGCATTCCTGCGAACCAGCCGCCGCCCATCAAGCGCGTGATCCGCATGCTCGTGCCACGTGTGGATGGGGACGGCAACGAGCTGGGTGGCGTGCCAGTGGTGCTGCGCGACGCGCCCCTGGGCACCTATCTCGGCTGGAACGTCACCGCCGGCGGTGCGCGACCCTTCCACGCCGGGCAGGTTTGCGATTATGTCGGGGGCATGGTGCCGTTCGCGAAGACGCGGGCCGAGCGGGCCGCGAACAACGATCCGCGCGCCTCGCTCGAGGAGCGCTACACCGACCATGCGGGCTACGTCACCGCGGTCCGGGATGCGGCGGCGAACGCGGTCGCGCAGGGGTTCCTGTTGCAGGAAGACGCCGATGCGCTGATCGCTCAAGCCGACGCAAGCGCGGTCCTCAAGTAGCGCCGCCGCATTCTCTCCTCTATTAATAAGGAGAATCCCGGTGTCGCATAATTTGTATTATGTCAACTCGCGGATGGGCCCGCCCGCGTAGTTCTTTCCCCGCGGCGGCAAGGAAGTCTCCCCCCAGCCCCCTACAGCCTCCAAATTCGTCTCCAAGCGCATGGCACGTGTTGTGCGTTGGGGTCCTGTTGGGACTCCCACCGATACCACCAGGAGAATTCATGAAACCGATCGTTCCCCTCATTGCCGTCTTCGCGCTGGCCGCGGCCGGCGTGACCGGCTGCAACAAGCACACTGGCAGCACCGCGTACAACAACTCCGGCACCAGCGCCACGCCGGGCTCGACTTCGACCGCATCGACCACCGCGCCCACGTCGGGCGACTCGAGCTCGCCGAACAGCGCGAACACCAGCTCGACGCCAAGCTCCACGGACACCACCTCGTCCAGCGGATCCAACATGGTCGCGGACACGGCAACCACCGGCAAGGTGAAGCTCGCGCTGTCGAATGAGCCGAACCTCAAGGATGCCGACATCAGCGTGAAGACCGACGCCGGCGTCGTGACGTTGAGCGGCACCGCGAAGTCGCAGGACCAGGTCAGCACGGCGCAGAACGTCGCGCAGAAGCAAGAGGGCGTGAACCGCGTCGACGTCCAGATCGCGGTGCGCTAGGTTCGTGTCGCACGATCGCGATCACGACAGGCCGCCGGCAGAGCCCCTGCCGGCGCCGCCGCGCCCGCCGGAGAGCAACCGCTGTCCCGACCGGCCGCACCCGGAGCATCCGAGCTCCGTTCCGCGCGAGCCGCTCGATCCGCGGCTGCACCCGAACCGCTGGGTGCGAATGGCGCGAGCGGCCTGAAGGTCGCATACCCGGGGCCAGCCCAATGAAATTCACTTCCATCGCGCTGGCCTCGCTCCTCACCTTCGCAGCGGCCGGGTGCGGACGCGCCCTGCCCGAATCATCATCCCCGGCGCCGTTGCCGACGCGCAGCACCGCGCAGGCACGTCCCGAGTCGAAGCCTGCTTCGCCCGAACGCTCGGCGCTCGCCGCGCTCGACTCGATTCCCGACACGCTGATCACGGCGCGCGTGCGCGCCGATCTCCTCGGCGACTCCGACCTCTCGGGTGCCGATATCTCGGTCAACACCGACCGCGGTGTCGTGACCCTCACGGGCTCGGTGAAAAGCCGCGAGCAGGCGGTGATCGCCGCGGCGCATGCGCAGCGACAGGACGGCGTGATGCGGATCGACAACCACTTGTCGGTGAACATGGAATGAACGGCGAATCCGCGGCGGCCACGGCTGCCGTCCACGACATCATCCCTTCCGAGACGCTCGCCGGGAACGCCGTCGTGAACCGCGACGACGAAGAGCTCGGCACCCTCGCCCACATCATGCTCGACGTGCCGGGCGGGCGAATCGCCTACGCGGTGCTCGGATGCGGAGGCGTGTTCGGCATCGGCGAAAGGCTCCATGCGGTTCCGTGGAGCGCGCTCGAGCTCGATCCCGAGCGCCAGTGCTTCGTGCTCGACATCGAGCGCCAGCGCCTCGACGCTGCGCCGCGCTTCGATCGAGAGCACTGGCCCGCGATGACCGATCCACGCTGGGCCATGGAGGTCCACCAGTACTACGGCGTACGGCCTTACTGGTCGCCCTGACCAGCTCGGGAACGCCTTCCCGCATTAGGCGGCGCTGTAGGACTCGACCGACAGCTTCGGGACCGCTCGCGGTTCAAGATGGAAAAAACTACCAACCGGAGCACCCGATCCCATGTCGCATGTACTGATCGTCGACGACGACGTCAACGCGCGCGAGGCACTGGCTGCCCTCGCCTCCGATGAAGGTTTCACCACCGCCGCCGCAGGCTCGATCGCCGAGGCTCGCATGCAGCTCGTGAGGCAGCGGCCCGACGTGGTCCTCATGGACTTGCGCCTGCCCGACGGCAATGGCATGGACCTGCTGCACGATCTCGAGGATCGCGCGTCGATCGAGACCATCCTCATCACCGGGCATGCGAGCGTCGAGAGCGCGGTCGAGGCGCTGCGCCTGGGCGCCTCCGATTACCTCACCAAGCCGGTCAACCTGCAGCGCCTGAAGGCGGTGCTGGCGCGCGTGCCGCGCAGCGGCGAGCTGCGCGCGGAGATCGGCGCGCTGCGCGACGAGCTGCGCCGCCTCGGGCGCTTCGGCCGCCTCGTCGGGCGCTCGGCCGCGATGCAGGACGTATACGACAAGATCGCGCGCGTCGCCCCGACGGAAGCGACCGTGCTGCTCCTGGGCGAGAGCGGCACCGGCAAGGAGATCGTCGCTCGCACGATCCACGAGCTGAGCCGCCGGCGCAAGCACCCCTTCCTCGCCATCAACTGCGGCGCGATCTCGGCGAACCTGATCGAGAACGAGATGTTCGGCCACGAGCGCGGCAGCTACACCGGCGCCGATCGCCAGCACAAGGGCTACTTCGAGCAGGCCGACGGCGGCACGCTCTTCCTCGACGAGATCACGGAGATGCCGCTCGAGCTCCAGGTGCGCCTGCTGCGCGTGCTCGAGACCGGGACGCTGATGCGAATCGGCACCAGCCGCACGATCGAGACCGACGTGCGCATCATCGCGGCCACCAACCGCGATCCGCGCGAGGCCGTGCGCCAGGGGAAGCTGCGCGATGACCTCTACCATCGCCTGAACGTCTTCCCGCTCGAGATGGCCCCGCTGCGCGAGCGCGGCGAGGATATCGAGCTGATCGCGAACTACTTCCTCGAGGAGATGAACGAGGCCTCCGGGACGCGCAGGAAGTTCGCGCCGGATGCGATCGCGCGCATGCGCCGGGCCTCCTGGCCGGGCAATGTGCGCGAGCTCAAGAACCTCGAGGGGCCGGCCGACGGCAGCGGCGCGCGAGCGTCGACGCCCTACCCCGCCGCCGGCGCGGGCCCCGCGATCACCGTTCCGCTCGGCACGCCGCTGTCGGTGGCCGCGCGCGACCTCATTCTCTCCACGCTCGAGCATTGCCACGGCGAGCGCAAGCGCACCGCCGAGATGCTCGGCATCTGCACCAAGACCCTCTATAACCGGTTGCGCGAATACGGCATCCGCGAGGAGCGGCGCGCCGGTGTGGGCGAGGCCTCGCGGATGCGCGAGGAGCGCCGCGGCGCGATGAGTGACGCTTCGCGCGTTTCATGAACGCACGGCCGGGGCGCTCGCCGCCGGCCCCGCCCGCGGCGAGGCGCGGCGACACGGCCGACCACTTTCGCCTCATGGCCGACTACGCGCCGGTCATGATCTGGCTCGCCGGCCCCGACCGGCGCAGCGTCTACTTCAACCGCCTGTGGCTGGAATTCACCGGCAGGCCGCTCGAGAGCGAGCTCGGCTTCGGCTGGATCGACGGCGTGCACCCCGACGACCGCGAACGCTGCGTCGCGGCCTACGCGCTCGCCTACGATCGCCACCAGCCCTTCGAGGCCGAGTATCGGCTGCGCCGCGCGGACGGCGAGTATCGCTGGCTGCTCGACAAGGGCGTGCCACTGGTGACGCAGGGCAACCTCAAGGGGTTCGTGGGCTCCTGCGTCGACATCACCGAGCGCCTGCGGGCGGAACAGGAGGCGCGCCGGCGCGACGAAAAGCGCTCGCAGCTCCTCGCCCGCGAACGCAGTGCGCGCGCCAACGCCGAATCCGCCACGCTCGCCCGCGACCAGTTCCTCGCGATCGTGTCGCATGAGCTGCGCTCGCCGTTGAACGGCATCAAGAGCTGGACGCACGTCCTCGAGAACCGCCTGTTCGAGGCCGACCCGGCGGTGCGCCGCGCGCTCGCGGGCATCATGATCGGTGTCGAGCACCAGGTGCGGCTGATCGACGACCTGCTCGACGTGACGCGCGCGATGAGCGGAAACCTCGGTCTCGCCAAGCAGTCGATGCCCCTGTTGCCGGTGCTCGCGGATGCTGTCGAGAGCCTGCGCGCCATGGCGCTTGAAAAGGGGCTGCGCGTCGTGACCGACTACGCGCTAGGCGAGCACGAGGTGCACGGCGATCCCGATCGCGTGCGGCAGATTTTCGTCAACCTGCTCTCGAACGCGGTCAAGTTCACTCCGCCTGGCGGAACGATCCGCGTGAGCGCCACGACCCAGGATGCGATGGCGGTGATCGAGGTCCGCGACGATGGCGCCGGCATCGCGCCCGAATTCCTGCCCTACCTCTTCGATCCTTTCCGGCAGGCAGACCAGGGCTCGAGCCATCGCGGCCAGGAAGGCCTCGGGCTGGGACTCGCACTGGTACAGCGCCTGGCCGAGCTGCACGGCGGGCATGTCACGTGCGAGAGCGAGGGCCCCCAACGCGGCGCTGCGTTCCGCGTGTTCCTGCCGCTGCTGCGCGATGGCGGCGCCCGCGTGCTTCTCGGTCATGCCGCGGCCGGCGGCCCGGGGCTCACGACCCTGCCGTCGCTCGCCGGAATCGACGTGCTGCTGATCGACGACCAGCGCGAAGCGCGCGAGTCGGTTGCCGCGCTCCTCGCGCAAGCCGGCGCGAGGGTTTCCGCCACGGCTTCGGGACAGGAAGCGATGGCGCACCTGGAGCGCGCGGAGGGCTCGGGCGCCGCGGAAGTGGTCGTATGCGATATCGCCATGCCCGACGAAGATGGCTACGCGACGCTCAAGCGCATCCGCGCGTGGGAATCGTCGCGCGCGGTTGCACGCCGTCCGGCGATCGCCCTCTCCGCCTTCACGCAGCGCGAGGACCGCATCCGCGCCTTGAGCGAGGGCTTCCAGATGCACCTCACCAAGCCGGTCGCACCGGCCGAGCTCATCGCCGTGATCGCCAGCGTGGCACGCGGCATGCGCGTGTAGCTTTTACCCGCCCCGCCGATCTTACCGTCGCGAAAAGGCGCTCGCGGCGTCCTTTGCGCGCTCTTCAGCGGCACGAATGTTGCGGACTCCATGGGGAGAACTGCCAAGGAGACACCCATGCCCGAACGCGACCGTCGTCATACCGAGGCGGATGACCGCAAGCACAATCGCGAAGAGCATCCGCAGCGCCCGGAGCCCGAGACTCTCGAGGGGCCCGCAGCCCACGAGGACGAGGAGGACAGCCGCGATGACGTGACGCGTCGCGGCGAGCGCTAGCGCATTTCCACACACCCGCAGAGAAAGGAATCGAGATGAAGATCCGACATGAACTCGTTGCCGTCGCCGCCGTGGCATTCGCGGTGGGCGCGGCGCAGGCCCATGACAGCGGCAAGCGCGAATACCGCTCCTACAACAACACGAGCGCCAACGCGGTCCACACAGGCGGGATGAGCGCCGAGGACCAGGCGCTGGCCGATCAGGTGGCCGCGACGTTGCGCGCGGACCCGCGCATGAATGGCGCGACGGTGACGGTCACGGCGAACAATGGCCGCGTCACCTTGAGCGGAATGGCGCAGAACGCGACGCAGTCCGACATCGCCCAGCGTGACGCGAAGGACGTCGCCGGGGGCCGCGTGATCGGCTTCCTGTCTCCGGGCGCGGGCTGAGGAAAAGGCCGCTTCAGTCCGAATCGGCTTGAACCGACGGCGTGGCGCCGTGCATGAGGACTTCGGTCCCGTGCAGCAGTTGCGCCACTGCCTCGTCGGGCTCGGCGAGCGCCGCATCGGTCGACACGGCGTAATCGTGGCGGAACGGTTCCACCAAGCCGTTTAGCTGGTCGCCGTCGGCGCGAATCGTGATGCGTGGCATGGTCCACTCCACCGTGCCGAAGATCGTCGCGAAGGCGACGTCGCTCGCGTCACGACCGGTGCCGATGCGCAGCAACCCCATGCGCGGCGAGATCCCGGACGGATCGAAGATGTACCAACGGTCGCCCAGGTAGGCCTCGACGTAGCAGTGGAAGTCCGTCGGCCCGAGGGCGGGATCGGCTCCATAATCGATGCCGGTCGCGAAGCGTGCCGGGACGTTGAGCGCGCGGCAGACGCTGATCATGAGGTGCGAGAAGTCGCGGCAAACGCCCGTGCCGCATTGGTACGTTTCGAGGGCCGACGTTCCCGGATTGCTCGAGCCGACCTGGAAGCGCGTGCGCTGCTGCACCCACTTGCGAATCGCCTCGATGCGCTCGTACCCGGGCGCGAAGTGGCCGAATTCCTGCCGCGCCACATTCAAGAGGCGATCGGACTGGCAGTAACGGCTGGGGTAGATGTACTGGATCACTGCCGCCGGCAGGTCCGCGATCGGGACTTCGCGCAGGTCTGCTGGAAGCGCGAAGTGATGCACGATGTCGACGATCGCGTCGTAGCGCAGGCGAAAGGGACCAGGCTCGAGGTGCGCGCGCAGATGGCGATTGGCCGGCGAGCCGTGGTGCTCCTGCGTCAATTCGAGCGTGGGCTCAGTCGCGATCCGCTCCCACGTGACGCGCTGGTAAGGCGTGTTGGTCGGCTGGATGACGAAGACGAAATCGCTCGGCGACACCACGGTGTAGTCGAGGGCGATGGACAAGTCGAAGCGGATCATCGGGCAAGGAGTCGAAAGGCGTAATCGTATTGGACCATTATCCCCTCATGTGATTCAACGGCCATTGCGCGCACGGCCGATACGCGGATAGGAAAACGCCGACAGACACTATCGGGGAGCGCAGGCTACTTTGGCTGGATAGACTCGGAAGGAGTCATGCCAGCATGGCACGAGAGCTCTGGAAGGGCGCGATTCGCTTTGGCCTGGTGAACATTCCCGTCTCGCTCTATCCGGCGGAGCAGGCGGAGGAGCTGAGCTTCACCCTGCTCGACAAGCGCGACCTGCAGCCGGTGGGTTTCAAGCGCTACAACAAGGCGACCGGCGACGAGGTTCCCTACGAGCGCATCGTCAAGGGCTACGAGTACGAGGACGGGCAATACGTCACGCTCGAGAAGGAGGACTTCAAGCGCGCCAACGTCGAGGCCACGCAGAGCGTCGACATCTTCGGGTTCATCGACGCCGACGAGATTCCCCCCTATTACTACGAGGCTCCGTACTACCTCGCGCCGGGCAAGCACGGCGACAAGGGCTACGCGCTGCTGCGCGAGGTTCTCGAGCGCAGCGAGCGGGCGGCGATCGCCAACGTCGTCATCCGCACGCGCCAGCACATCGCGGTGATCTACCCGCGCGAAGGCGTCCTCATCCTCAATACGCTGCGATATAGCACCGAGCTCAGGCCCGCGAAGGACCTGGACGTCCCGGCGAGCCTCGACAGCGCCAAGGTACGTCCCGCCGAGGTCAAAATGGCCGAGCGCCTCATCGACGACATGGCGATGAAATGGCGCCCTGGCGAATACCACGATACCTATCGCGACGACCTGCTCAAGTTGATCGAGGAGAAGGCCGCGGGAAGGCACAAGGCTGCGCCGCGCGCGAAGTCGCCGAAAGCGACCGCGGAAGTCATCGATTTCGCCAAACTCCTCGAGCGCAGCCTCGCCGAGCACAAGCGCTCCAAGCCCGGGGAGAGGCAAGCACCGCCGGCGCGCGGACGCCACCGAGCCGCGGCGACGAAGACCCGCCGGCGCAGCGCGCCGCGACCTGCCGCCGCCGGCCATCGCCGCGCGGCGTGACCCATCCACGCGAAGCGTGATTCATTCAATGGAGAAAACCATGACCAAGATGCTGGTCGCCGTAGCCGCCCTCACCGGGTTCGTCGCCTATAAGCGCTGGGAAGGCGAAGGCGGAAACGTGCCCGCCGTGGCCACGCCCTCCCCCGCGCCGCAGCCGCGCTCCTCGTACCCGGATTCAGGGTCGGAGCGGCGCCACTAACCCCATGTCGGCGAGCGAGCAAGGCGCGGTCATCGCCGGGGTGCGCGTCTCCAGCCCCGATCGCGTCCTCTTCGAGGAACTGGGCCTCACCAAGGCCGCGCTCGCGCGCTACTACGAATCGATCGCGGAGTGGATCCTGCCGGACCTGCGCGCTCGTCCGCTCTCCCTGGTGCGCTGCCCGCAGGGTCCCGGCGAAGGCTGCTTCTACCAGAAGCACATCGACGCGGCATGGTCGGAAGAGATCGAGCGGGTCGCGGTTCCCGAAAGCAACGGCGAAGGCATCTACGCGGTCGCGGGGACGGCCGGCGCGCTCGTGGGCCTGGTGCAGAAAGGCGTCATCGAGCTGCACGTCTGGGGCTCGATCACGCGCGATCTCTCCAAGCCCGACCGCATGGTGTTCGACCTCGATCCCGATCCCGATGTCCCATGGCGCGAAGTGATGGCGGCCGCGCGCCTCACGCGCGAGCGGCTCGAGGCGATCGGACTCGAATCCTTCGCCAAGACCTCCGGGGGCAAGGGCTTGCACGTCGTGGTGCCGCTGACACGGCGCCACGGTTGGGACGAGGTGAAGGAGTTCTCGCGCGCGGTGGCGGAGGCGATGGCGCGCGACGAGCCGCGGCGTTTCACCGCGAAGATGGCCAAGCGCGAGCGCACCGGGCGGATCTTCATCGACTACCTGCGCAACGGCCCCGGGGCCACCACGGTCGCGGCCTACTCGGTGCGCGCCCGGCTCGGCGCGCCGGTCTCGACGCCGCTGCATTGGGACGAGGTCGGCGGGCGCATGAAGCCGGGCTCGTTCCACGCGGGCAACATCGTGCGCCGCCTGAACGGACTTCGTTCCGATCCGTGGAAGACCTTTCGGCGCACATCCCAGACGCTCACCGCGTCGATGATGCGCAAGGTCGCGCTCGCCGCATGAGGCTGCTCGAAGCGCACATTCCCGCGCCCGAACCTCCCCAAGCGCCCGACACCGGCACGCCGGACACGCCGCGGCGCCCGCCGCGCGAGAATCCGGCCGTGCCCGGCGAGATCCCGCCAGGGCCCTCAGAGACTCCGCCGCCGATCGACGATCCCAAGCCGCCGCCGCCCCAGCGCGATCCGCCTCCCGACGAGCGTCCGAACCCGCGCCGCTATCGCGCCGCGGAGGGCCCGGTCATGCGCTCGGGCCGCACCCAGTCGTCGTACTGCGCCTCGCTCACGTAGCCCAGCGCCACCGCCGCTTCGCGCAGCCCCGTGCCTTCGCGGTGCGCCTTCTTCGCGATCGCGGCGGCCTTGTCGTAGCCGATGTGCGGAGCGAGCGCCGTCACCAGCATGAGCGAACCGTGCAGCAGCTCGGCAATTCGCGTGGCATCCGGCTCGATGCCGCGCGCACAGTGCTCCTCGAAGCTCGACATGCCGTCGCCCAGCAATCGCACGCTCTGCAGGAAGGCGTAGGCGATGAGCGGCTTGTAGACGTTGAGCTCGAGATGTCCCTGCGATCCGCCGAAGCCCACCGCGACGTCGTTGCCCATCACCTGGCAGGCAGCCATGGTGAGCGCTTCGCACTGCGTGGGATTGACCTTGCCCGGCATGATCGAGCTTCCAGGCTCGTTCTCCGGAATGCGGATCTCGCCGATGCCGCAGCGCGGTCCCGAGGCGAGCAGGCGTACGTCGTTGGCGATCTTCATCAGCGCCGCCGCGAGCCCCTTGAGCGCGCCGTGCGCGTGAACCATGGCGTCGTGCGTCGCGAGCGCCTCGAACTTGTTGGGGGCGGTCACGAACGGCGAGCCGGTGAGCCGCGAGATCTCGGCGGCGGTGCGGCTGCCGAACTCGGGATGCGTGTTGAGCCCCGTGCCGACGGCCGTGCCGCCGAGCGCGAGCTCGCAAAGATGCGGAAGAGCGGCCTCGATGTGGCGGCGCGCGTGCGCGAGCTGCGCCACGTAGCCGGAGAATTCCTGTCCCAGCGTGAGCGGCGTCGCATCCTGGAGGTGCGTGCGGCCGATCTTCACGATGGACTCGAATTGCGCCCGCTTCGCCTCGAGCGTCGCGTGCAGGCGCTCGAGCGCAGGAAGGAGGCGCCCGCGGATCGAGACTACCGCGGCCACATGCATCGCGGTCGGATAGACGTCGTTCGAGGATTGCCCGCGGTTCACGTCATCGTTGGGGTGCACCTTGCGCCCCTCGCCGCGCGGCCCGCCGAGGATCTCGCTCGCGCGGTTGGCGAGCACCTCGTTCATGTTCATGTTGGATTGCGTGCCGGAGCCGGTCTGCCAGACGACCAGCGGGAACTCGTCGGGCCAGCGCCCGGCGAGAACTTCGTCGGCCGCCTGTGAGATGGCTTGGGCCTTCTGCGCTGTTATCTCTCCAAGGGCCAGGTTCACGGTGGCGCAGGCGTGCTTGATCCAGGCGAGGGCCTGGATGATCTCCGCGGGCATGCGTTCGCCGGAGATGCGGAAATGCTCGAGGGAGCGCTGGGTCTGCGCGCCCCAGAGGCGCTCCCGCGGCACTTCAATGGGCCCGAAGGTGTCTTTCTCTGTCCGCATGTCCATGGAAACCCCCGCCCGGCCCGCGCCGGGATCAATGAGACAATATATCCCGCAAAGGAGAGCCTTCCGATGAAATACTCGTTGTGGACCGCGGCCCTGCTAGCCGCGATCGCGATCGGCGCCGAGGCGCAGCAGATCAAGCCGGAGACGCAGCTCAAGCTGCGCAAGTCCGCCTACGCGCTGATGAACTTCAACTTCGACGCCATCGGCCAGATGCTGGAAGGCAAGCGTGCTCGCCACCCAACCGAAGGAATTCTTCGGCCCGGGAACCGACTCCGCCGCGGGCGAGACGCGCGCCAAGCCGGAGATCTGGACCAAGCGCGCCGACTTCGACGCCAAGATGGACAAGCTCCTGCAGGAGACCTCGAAGCTGCCGCAAGCGGCGCGCGCCGACCAGGCCGTGTTGAAGAAGCAGATGGATGACGTCGAGGGCGCGTGCAAGGCGTGCCACGACGACTATCGCGTCAAGAAAAACTGACCGGTGGCATCCCCGCGCCGCGTCCTCTGGGACGCGCCGCTGCGCCTGTTCCACTGGACGCTCGCGGTCCTCGCGGTGTTCTCCTTCGTGACCGGAACGGTGGGCGTCGACTGGATGCCCTGGCACTTGCGCAGCGGCTACGCGATCCTCGCGTTGCTCGTGTTTCGCCTCGCCTGGGGATTCGTGGGGGGAACGACGGCGCGCTTCGCGCATTTCATTCGCGGGCCGCGCGCAGCCCTGGAACACGCGCGCGCGCTTGTCCGCGAAGAACGTCCGGTCACTTTCGGCCACAATCCGCTCGGCGCCTGGATGGTGGTGGCGATGCTGCTCGCGCTGCTGTTCCAGGCGGTCACGGGACTCTTCGCCGATGACGAGCTGCGCACCCAGGGACCGCTTGCGGTGAAGGTTTCCGAGGCGATGGTCAGCCGCATGAGCGCGCTGCACAGCTGGAATCGATGGGTCGTTGCCGCGCTCGTCGCGGTGCATGTGATTGCGATCGCGCTCTACCAATGGCGCTGGAAGATCGACGTGTTCTGGCCGATGGTATCGGGGCGGCGCGAGGCGGGAGGCGCCCATGAGCCCGAGACGGCGCGGCCGGGCTCGAACCTCCTCGCGCTCGGGCTGATCGTGGCCTGCGCGTTCGCGGTCTACTGGCTGGTCGTGATCTACCCCCGGCCATGAGCGCGACGACGGGCGGGCGCGAATACGGCGCGACGGCGATCGCGTTGCACTGGATCGTCGCCATTCTCATCTTCGGCAACCTGGCCCTGGGCCTCTACACCGTCGAGGTCCTGCCGCTCTCGCCGCAGAAGCTGCGCTTCTTCTCGTGGCACAAGTGGATCGGGGTGACCGTGCTCATCCTCGCCTCGCTGCGCCTGGCGTGGCGCCTTGGGCATTCGGCGCCGGCCCTGCCCGCCACCATGAAGCCGTGGGAGAAGGCCGCGGCGCACGTCTCGCATGCCTTGTTGTATGCATTGTTCTTCGCCACGCCGCTCAGCGGCTGGCTGTTCAGCTCGGCCAACGGCTTCCAGACGGTCTACCTCGGCGTGCTGCCGATCCCGGACCTGCTGGAGAAGAACAGGGATCTCGCGGAGACGCTCAAGATCGTGCACCACTGGATCGCCTTCATGCTCGCGGGCGTGGTCGCCGTGCATGTCGCCGCCGCCCTCAAGCACCATTTCATCGATCGCGACGATGTCCTCGCGCGCATGCTTCCCTTCCTTCGTCCAAGGTCCCCATGATCCTCATCCTTCGCCACATCGCCCTTCTCGCCGCGGCCCTTGCCGCGTTCGCGGCCTACGCCCAGGCGCCGCAGAAAATCATTGCCGGCAAGAGCTTCATCCGCTTCGTCACGAAGCAGATGAATGTTCCCGTCGAGGGACAGTTCAAGAAATTCGACGCCATGGTGGCGTTCGACCCCGCCAAGCCCCAGGCGACGCACGCCGATTTCGAGGTCGATGTCGCCTCGATCGACCTCGGCACCGAGGAAGGCGAGACCGAGGCGCGGCGCAAGCCGTGGCTCAACGTGGAGATCTTTCCGAAAGCGAAGTTCGTCGCTGCGGCGGTGAAGCAGGTCGCTCCCGGCAAGTACGAGGCCACGGGGGCGCTCACGATCAAGGGTGCGACCCAGGACATCGTCGCCCCTTTCACCCTCAATGACGCGGGCGGCATTCGCACCGTGGAAGGCCAGTTCACGTTGAAGAGATTGCAGTTCAAGATCGGCGAGGGCGTCTGGTCGGAGACCGATACGGTGGCCGACGAAGTGCTCGTTCGCTTTCGCTTCGCACTTCCCCTCAAGTAGGAGGCTTGCATGAAACGTCTCATCTTTCCCGCCGCATTCGCGGCCCTGTTGACCGCCCTTCCCGCCGCCGCCGAGACCGAGACCTACACGGTCGATCCGAACCACACGTTTCCGTTCTACGAGGTGGGCCACGTCGGCTATTCGTTCCAGCGGGGCCGTTTCAACAAGAGCAGCGGCAAGATCACGCTCGACAGCGCGGCAAAGACCGGGAGCGCCGACATTTCGATCGACACCGCCTCGGTGAGCTCGGGCGTCGAGAAGCTCGACAAGCACCTGAACAGCGAGGATTTCTTCGACACCTCGAAGTTTCCGCAGATGACCTTCAAGTCCGATCGCTTCGAGTTCGACGGCGAGAAGCTGCGCTCGGCCTCCGGGCAGCTCACCATTCGCGGCATCTCGCAGCCGGTCACGCTCACGGCGACCCATTTCTACTGCGGCCCGCATCCGATGAACAAGAAGAAGGTGTGCGGCGCCGACTTCACGACGACGATCAAGCGCAGCGACTACGGCATCAAGTACGGATTGCCGCTGCTTGCCGATAACGTGCTCCTGCGCATCAACGTCGAGGCGATCAAGGACTGATCGCGCATGCTCGCCGCGCACTTCTCGCGCTTTTTCGCTGCAAACCCGGGGCGGCTGCATTTCGCCGCTCACAGCCACCACCCGTGGCCGGACGCGACCGAGGCGGCGCACGCGCGCTACTGGAGCGATTCCGCCGCGCTCGCGGATGGCAAGTGGGAGCGCGTGCTGGGCGAGGTGGTGCCGCAGGCGCAGAAGCACGTCGCCCGCCTGCTGTCGCTTTCGGATTCCCGACAGGTCGCCTTCGCGCCCAATACGCACGAGTTCGTCGGCCGTATTTATTCGTGTTTCGACACGAAGCGGCCGATCCGCGTCCTTGCGAGCGCCCACGAGTTCCATAGCTTCCGGCGCCAGACGCGCCGCCTGGTCGAGGCGGGCCGCGTGGAGCTCGAGGAGATTGCCGAGGCCCCGTGGGACACCTTCGCCGATCGCTTCGTCGCGGCGCTGCAACGCTCGCCGCGCGACCTGGTGTGGCTCTCGCATGTGCTGTTCGACTCCGGCTTTCGCGTGGCGAGCCTGCGCGCCATCTGCTCGGCTGCCTCGCCCGAGGCGATCGTCGCCATCGACGGCTACCACGCTTTCTGCGCTGTGGAAGTGGACCTCTCCGCGATCCACACGAGGGCCTTCTACCTCGGCGGCGGATACAAGTACGCGATGTCGGGGGAAGGCGCGTGCTTCCTCGCCGTCCCGCCCGGTTGCGAGCTGCGCCCCGTCGACACCGGATGGTATGCGTCGTTCGACACGCTGAGCGCGCCCTCCGAGGCCGCGGTCGCCTATTCGGCCGACGCGTTTCGCTTCTGGGGCGCCACCTTCGATCCTTCCGGCCTCTATCGCTTCAACGCCGCGATGGATTGGCTCGCATCCACGGGCACCGCGATCGCCGACGTGCATGCGCATTCGCGCCGCCTGCAGGATCGGTTCCTCGCGGGCCTCGAACGCCGTGACCTGGAATCGCTGTCTTTGCGCCATCTCGTGCCCCCTGCGCGCTGTCCGCGCGGCAACTTCCTCGCCTTCGACATCGAGGATGCGGAGCAGGCGCACAAGGCCCTGGCGATGCGCAACGTGATCATCGATCGGCGCGACCGGCGCTTGCGCTTCGGCTTCGGCGTCTACCACGACGAGGCGGCGGTCGACCGGCTGCTCGGCGAGGTTTCGCAGGCGCTGCGATGATGCGGCGACGATGAGATCGCCGGCGCTCTTCCTCGCCGCCCTGCTGCTGAGCTTCGCCGCCGCCATCAAGGCCTCGGGCGCAAGGGTAGACTGACGCCATGGTCCGTCGCGTCGCCTGGATCCTCGTCATCGCCGGTGTCGTGCCGTTCGCGGGCTCGACCATCGCGCTGCTTTGGGGGGATTCGCATATCCGCATCCCCGCCATCGCCGCGCTCGTGACCTACGCGGCGATCCTGCTCTCCTATCTCGGCGGCATCGAAGGCGGCCTTGCGTTGCGCGAGCAATTCGGTACCGAGACGACTCGCGCCGTCGCATTGGGGTTGAGCGGCGTGCCCTCGCTCGCGGCGTGGGGAATCCTGTGGCTGCCATCGCCGCAAATGCAGCGCGGCGCCGCGACCGCGCTCTTCGTCATCGTGTGGATGGCGGATCTCTGGGCCGCGCGCCTCGGTCTCATCCCCTCGTGGTGGGTCGACGCGCGCACCGCCGCGACGGCGGTGGCCGCCGCGATCCTTGGCGTGGCGTTGTACCTTCTCTAACGCCGGCGGGCCTTGCCGCCCGGATCGACGAAGCGCTTGAGCCACGCGAAGAACTCGCCGTACCAGAGGCGCGAGTTCTGCGGCTTGAGGATCCAGTGGTTCTCGTCGGGAAAGAACACCAGGCGCGTGGGCACGCCCTTTGCCTTGAGCGTGTTGTAGTACGCGAGCGCCTGCGCGTCGGGAACGCGGTAGTCGAGCAGTCCGTGGATCACCAGGGTCGGCGTCTTCATGCGCTTCACGCGTGCGCGCGGATTCTGCGCATCGATCTTCTTCGCGTTGTCCCAGTAGTGCGCGCCGAGCTCCTTCGGATGCCAGTACCACGCGTCGTCCGAGAACATCGCCACCCAGTCGAAGCACCCCGCGTGGCACACGTACGCCTTGTAGCGGTCGGTGTGCCCGTTCATCCACGCAACCATGTAGCCGCCGTAGCTGCCACCGACGGCGCCCAGGCGCTCGCGGTCGATGTAGCCCTGCTTGAGCATGAAGTCGGTGCCTGCCTCGACGTCGGCGAGCTCGCGCTTGCCCCACTCGTGGTCGATCGACTCCATGAAGCGCTGGCCGAACGACGACGAACCGTGATAATTGACGCACACGACGACGTAGCCCTGCGCGGCGAACGCGTGGTTGTTCCAGCGAAAGTGGAAGTTGTCTCCCCAGGTGGAGTGCGGGCCGCCGTGGATGTTGTGCATCAGCGGCCACTTCTTGCGCGGATCGAAGTCCGGTGGATAGACCGCCCACATCTGCACCTTCTCGCCGTTCCAGCCTTCGATCTGGAACTCGCCCACCTCGCCGAGCCGGACGCCGTCTAGGACGCCCTCGTTGAGCTTGTCGATGCGCCGCTCGCGCTGCCCCGGGATTCCCCAGAACACCGCGGGAGGCGAGCTCATCGTGTTGCGCACGAAGGTCACGGCTTCCCCGGCGACGTCGAAATCGCTCACCACGCCGCCCTGGGCCGCGACCTCGGGAGCCGGCCGGCCGATCTCCCAGCGATAGAGGTGCTGGCGCGCGCGGTCTTCCGCGACGAAGTACACCGCCTTCGAGTCAGGGGTCCAGGCGAAGGGCGGATGGATGCTGTGGTCCCAGCGCCGCCCCTGCACGCTCAGCGATCCACGGCGCCGGTCGATGAGTGCCAGGCGCTGCGTGTCGATCGGGCTGCGGCGCAGGTTCTGGGTGACGAGCGCGATCCAGCGGCCGTCGGGCGAGTAACGCGGCGTCTCGTGGTTGAGCGGCGAGCGCGTCGTGAGCGTGCGGAAGCGTCCCTGCCGCAGGTCGAGCGCGACGATGTGGTGCTCGTGGTCGAAGCGCTTGTCCTCGGCCGGGTCGAAGGCGAAGGCGATCTCGCGGCCGTCGGGCGCGATGTCGTAGTGGTGCGCCGTCGGGTCGTTGCGCGGGATCTCGTAGCGCGACCCGGCGAAGAGGTCGCGCACCGCCCCGCTGCCGCTATCGACCGTGAAGAGGCGCGGCACGCGCCCATCGGTGAGCCAGCGATCCCACCAGCGGTAGGCCGAGTGCTCGACGACGTGGGCCTTGACCTTGTTGTCCTTGAACGCCTTGTAGCGCCGCGCGAGCGCCTTGAGCCCTTTCTCCTCCGGCCACACCCACGACAGGAAGGCGATGCGGCGCGAGTCGGGAAACCACTTGATGCCGAAGACGCCGGTGGCGATGTCGGTGAGACGGCGCGCTTCGCCGCCATCGGGCGCGATGAGGTAGACCTGCGGCTCGTCGTCGCCCTTGTCGGAACCGGCGGCGGCGCGCTTGGCGACGAAGGCGATCCAGCGCCCGTCGGGCGACCAGCGCGGCTCGGCGTCTTTCTCGCCGGCGGTCGTGAGGCGGCGCGGCTCGCCGCCGAAGGCGGACATCAGCCACAGGCTCGAACGCCCCTTGTTCTCCTCCATGTCGTAGGCGGTGACGGAGACGCACGCCTGCGCGCCATCGGGCGAGAGCGTCGGTTGGGCGGGACGCTCGAGCTTCCAGAGATGCTCTACGGTGAGGCGCCGGGTTCGTGGCATGGTTCGCGAATGCGGCTCGAAATGGGTGCGCGATTCTAGCAGTAGAATGAAACCGAACCGGCCAAGAGATTGACGATGAAGCCCAACGACATGAAGCCTGCGTTCAAGTGGGACGACCCGCTGCTCCTCGAGGACCAGCTCGCCGAGGAGGAGCGCATGGTGCGCGACAGCGCGCGCGCCTACGCGCAGGACAAGTTGATGCCGCGCATCCTCGAGGCCAACCGCCACGAGACGTTCGATCGGGCGATCGTCGACGAGATGGGCGCGCTCGGCTTCCTCGGCTCCACCATCGAGGGCTACGACTGCGCGGGCGTGAACCACGTCTGCTACGGCCTGATCGCGCGCGAGATCGAGCGCGTGGATTCCTCCTACCGCTCGACGATGAGCGTGCAGTCCTCGCTCGTGATGCATCCGATCCACGCCTACGGCACCGAGGAGCAGCGCAGCCGCTGGCTGCCGGGCCTCGCGAAGGGAAAGCTCGTCGGCTGCTTCGGGCTCACCGAGCCCAACCACGGATCGGATCCGAACAGCATGGAGACGCGCGCGCGCAAGGCGAGCGGCGGCTACCGCTTGAGCGGCGCGAAGATGTGGATCACCAACGCGCCCATTGCCGACGTCTTCGTCGTCTGGGCGAAGGACGATGCGGGCGAGATCCGCGGCTTCGTCCTCGAGAAGGGCATGAAAGGCCTGTCGGCGCCGAAGATCCAGGGCAAGTTCAGCCTGCGGGCATCGGTCACCGGCGAGATCGTCATGGACGACGTCCTCGTCCCCGAAGGCCACCTCCTGCCCAACGTGAAGGGCCTCAAGGGGCCATTCGGTTGCCTCACGAAGGCGCGATACGGCATCTCGTGGGGCGCGATGGGCGCGGCGGAGTTCTGCTGGCACGCTGCGCGCCAATACACGATCGATCGCAAGCAGTTCGGGCGCCCGCTCGCCGCCAACCAGCTCATCCAGAAGAAGCTCGCCGACATGCAGACCGAGATCGCGCTGCAGCTGCAGGTGTCGTTGCGCCTCGGCCGGCTGATGGACGAGGGCCGCTCGACCCCCGAGATGGTGTCGATGGCCAAGCGCAATGCTTGCGGCAAGGCGCTCGACATCGCGCGCATGGCGCGCGACATGCACGGCGGCAACGGCATCTCGGACGAGTTCCATGTCATCCGCCATGCCATGAACCTGGAAGCTGTGAACACCTATGAGGGAACGCACGACATCCACGCGTTGATCCTGGGGCGCGCGCAGACCGGCCTCGCCGCTTTCTAGTGTCTTGGCGCCGGGCCGAGCTGGCCTTCCTCGTCGTCATCGCCGTCGCGCTGCCGCTTTTCGAGGCGCCGAAGAACATCTTCTGGTTCCTCTACCTGTTCGCCTGGATCGGCCACCGGACGCAGACCCCCGGCACGCTCGGAGGCCCCTGGCGCGCGTGGGACACGCTGATCGCGGTGGTGCTGGCCGGTGCCGGGCTCAGTGCGATCCTCGCCGGATTGCAAGGCGGCGAATGGGTGGGCGCTCGCGATGTCGTTCGTTACGGCCTGATTCTGTGGGCGATCTCGCGCACGGACTATGACGCGCGCGAGTGGCGCTGGCTCTTCATCGCCCTCCTCGCCGGTACGCTCGCGGCGGCGCTCGACGGCGCGTTGCGGTTGAACTATCGCAAGGATCCGGAGCTCGGCCTTTGGTCGGTCGGACACCCGAACCAAAGCGCGATCTACCTCACCATCATGTTCGGCGGGGCGATGTCGTGGCTGCTCGCGTACTGGAAGTCCATGGCACTGCGCGAGCGCGCGGCATGGGCCGCAGGCGCGGCGCTTGTCGCCGTGGCGATCGTCGCGACCGGCAGTCGCGTCGCCGTCGTCGTCGCCGCGATGTACGGCCTGATTCTCGGCCTGTGGTTTGTCCGACGCTCGTGGAAGCCGCTCTTCGCGATCACCGCCGCCCTGGGCTTCGCTGTGGGCCTGATCGTGATGGTGCACCCGTGGGTGCTGCAGAAGCAGCTGCGCAACATGGGCGACGACAACGTGCTCGCTTTCCGCGGCCTCATCTGGGAGCGCGCCCTGACCGCGTGGCGCGAATATCCCGCGTTCGGCGTCGGCATGGACAACTTCTCGCGCGTCGACTCCGCGCGCTACCGGGCGTGGACCGAGGCGCAGGGCAAGCCCTACGTGAAGGCTCGCGACTTTCCCGCGCCGCACGCGCACAGTGTCTATCTCAATGCCCTCGCCGAGCGGGGGGCGTTCGGCTTCGCGATCCTGCTTGCCTTCCTGTCGTGCTGGTTCTACGCGCAGGTCCGCACGCATCCCGGGCCCCGCGACGACCTGGGGTGGGCCCTGTGGGGATCGAGCCTGGGAGCGTGGTTCACGATCACCATGATCGGGCTGGTCAACACCACCTTGCACACCGAGCCGGCGTTGATCGCGATGATGTTCCTCGGGGGCTGGCTCTCGTATCGCGGACGCGAGCGGGGCTGACCGGGTCTACGGCGCTCCCGGAACGAGGCCGAGCTTGATCTCGCTCTCGGCCACTCCGGCGGAGCGGTATTCGGCGAAGGTCGGCACCGATTCGTGGGTCGAGCCGAGAATCGCCGCCACGGCCGCCCCCGGTAGCACCTGGATATCGGCGCCATACACGCTCGAGACTTCGGCCACGGGTGCGGCGAGCGCGACGTACACGCCGCCGCTCGCCTTGCCAAGGATCACGAGGCGCACGCGAGTGCCGCGCGCGACGAGCGCCGCGAGCGCGCATCCCATGTCGGCGATGAACTCGCTCAGCACGATCTTCTCGTCTTCGAGGCGAGCGGAGTGCGACGCGCAGTCGACGAACACGGCGAGCCGCTCCGGCGGGGCCTGCGTGTGCCGCCATATCGCCTCGGCGAACCGCCACGCGCGCGCGGCACCGAGCGCCGACTTGCCGACGAGCCCGACGAATGCCTCCGCGGCGCCCTCGACCATTCCGCGCCCCTCGACAAATCCCTGGTCTTCGCGCGCCTCGTGGCCGTCCGGATAGACCCTCTCGAGATCGCGACGGTGCAGCGCTTCGGTCGGCGCCTGGCGCGACGGGTTCTCCAGCCGCCGGGCGAGTGAATCATGGCGTGCCCGAAGCGCGGCAGGCGCATCCTCGGCCGAGCGCAGGGACTCGGCGAGCCAGCCGCCGAGGTCGTCGGAGGGAGTCCATACGGCGTTCGCCGGGGAAGCCTTGGCGCGCGCCGCGGCCGACATGGTCGCATCCGACATCGCGCGGAACACCTCGTCGAGGACATCGACGCCGGCCGCCGCGGCGACGATGGAGGGACCCGACATCGCGAGGCGCGTGTCCGCGGCGAAGATCCTGCGCGACGCCAGCTGCGCGAGCATGCTCGCCCCGCCATAGCAGTTCCTGCCCAGCACGGCGACGAAAGGCGCGCCCGCAAGCTCGGCGTCGAGCGCCGCGCGGTAGAGCGTGCGGAAGGAGCCCAGCGCCCCCAGGCCCTCGGACAACTTCGCTCCCGCGGAATCCAGGAAGAGGACCAGGGGGGAGCGCTCCGCGGCGGCGATGCGAATCATCTCGGCGAGGCGCTCGCACTCGGCGCGGCCGAGCGCGCCGCTCGCGACGCGATTCTCGACCAGGGCAGCGCGTATGTGGCGCTCGCGAACCCGCCCGCGGCCCACGGTCAGGTTGCCGACGGCCTCCCCATCCGCCTCGAACGCGAGCGCCGCGCGCAGCGCATCGAGGATCGGGGGGCCGGCGATCGCGTTCACAGGCACTCGGCGAGGAGCGCGAGCGGATGCTTCGCGGCGCGGCCGGCGCCGTCGGCGATCTGGCGCCGGCAGCTCGTTCCCGCCGCCACGATGGTCGCGCCCGGTGCCGCGCGCACCGCGGGCAACAAGGAGAGCTCCGCCATCTTCATCGACGCCTCGAAGTGGCCCTTCTCATGCCCGAACGCGCCCGCCATCCCGCAGCAGCTCGATTCGATCGCCTGCACCTCGGCGCCGGGGAGCGTTCGCAGGAGCTCGAGCGTGGCGTCGAACGTTCCGAACGATTTCTGGTGGCAATGGCCGTGGACGCGAATCGATGCGCCGGGAGCCGCGCGCCATGGCGGCACGAGGCGGCCCGCACGCAGCTCGGCGGCGAGGTATTCGTCGGCAAGTTGCGCGCCCGCGAGCCGCGCGGCGAGCGCGTCGCCCGGAAACAGCGCCGCGAGCTCGTCGCGAAACGTGAGCAGGCACGAAGGCTCGAGCCCGACCACCGGCGTGCCCGCCTCGACGAAGGGCCGCAGCGCCTGCATCGTCCGGCGCATCTCGGCGCGCGCCTCGGCGACCATGCCCACCGCGAGGTAGGTTCGCCCGCAGCAAAGCGCGCGCCCGCCGGGTCCCGCGGGCGAGACGACGGCATGTCCGGTCGCTTCGAGCACGCGCTGCGCGGCTGCGAGGTTCCCCGGCTCGAGCCAATTGTTGAAGGTGTCGGCAAACAGCACGATCGGCTTCGCCCCCGCGCTCGCCGTGCTTTCGCGAAAGGTCGAATGCCACGAGCGGCGCCACGCGGGCAACGTCCGGCGCCGGTCGAAGCCGAGGGCTTCCACCATCGCGCCCGCGCCCGGAAGCCGTTGCGCGATCGCGGCGAGCGGCTGCAGGCGCGCGGCCCAGCGCGCGTAGCGCGGGATATGTCCCACGAGCTTGTCGCGCAGCGTGTGGCCGTGGCGGCGCTTGTAGTGCGCGAGGAACTCGATCTTCATGCGCGCCATGTCGACACCCGTCGGGCATTCGCGGCGGCATCCCTTGCACGACACGCACAGGTCGAGCGCGAGAGCGCGAGGCGCAGCGTGTTGGCGCGGCCGCGCGTGAGGTCGCGCTCGTCGCCGGTCGCGCGGAAGCTGGGGCACATCGTCCCGGCGTCGAATTTGCGGCAGTGGCCGTTGTTGTTGCACATCTCGACGGCGCCGGCGAAGCCGCCCCACGCGCTCCAGTCGAGCAGCGTCGCGGGTCGCGGTTGCCGGTAATGCGGGCCGAAGCGCATCAGCGCGGCGTCATCCTGCTTCGGCGGATTGACGATCTTGCCCGGATTCATCAGGCCCTTGGGGTCGAACCAGGACTTGATCTCGGCGAGCGAGGCGGTGAGCCGCGGGCCGAAGAACGGCGCGATCCACTCGGAGCGCACCAGCCCGTCGCCGTGCTCTCCCGAATACGAACCCTTGTAGCGGCGCACCAGGTCGGCGGCCTCTTCCGCGATGGCGCGCATGCGCACCCGGCCGTCACCCTTCATGTTGAGCACCGGGCGCACGTGCAGGCACCCGACGGAAGCATGGGCGTACCACGTGCCCTCGGTGCCATGCTTGCGGAAAACCTCGGTGAGCTGCGCGGTGTACTCGGCGAGGTGCTCGAGCGGCACGGCGCAATCCTCGATGAACGACACCGGTTTTCCGTCGCCCTTCATCGACATCATGATGTTCAAGCCCGCCTTGCGCACATCCCACAGCGATTTCTGCTCGCGCGCGCCCGGGATCTCGACCACTGCGTCGGGGAATCCCAAGTCTCCCATGAGCTCGGCGAGGCTTTCGACGCGGTAGCGCCCGGCCTCCTCGCGAGCCCCGGCGAACTCCACCAGCAGGATCGCCTCGGGTACGCCCTTGACGAACCGGCGCACGATGGGCGCGAACGCCGGGTTGGAGAGGGCCAGGTCGAGCATCGTGCGGTCGACGAGCTCCACTGCCGACGGAGCGAGCTTCACGATGTGCTGCGCCGCCTCCATCGCGTCGTGGAAGCGCGGAAAGTGGGCCACGCCGAGCGCCCTGTGCTTCGGCAGGTCGGCAAGCTGGATATGGATCTTCTCGAACCACGCCAGCGTCCCCTCGCTCCCTACCAGCAGGCTTGCGAAGTTGAAGCGCTCGGGCGCGAGGCGGTCGAGGTTGTAGCCGGCGACGTTGCGCGCGACCTTCGGGTAGCGAGCGGCGATTTCGCCGCGCTCGCGCTCGAAGAGGGCGTGCGCCTTGCGTGCCAGGTCGCGAATGCGGGGATCGTCGATCTGCGAGTCGGGGCCAAAGCGCCCTCGCACACCGGAAGGCAGCCACGCATCGATCGCGCGCACGCGGTCGACCATGTTGCCGTAGGCCAGTGATCGCGAGCCGCACGAGTTGTTGCCCGCCATGCCGCCGAGCGTCGCCTGCGCCGACGTCGAAACGTCGATCGGATACCACAGGCCCAGCGGGCGAAGCTCGGCGTTGAGCGTGTCGAGGACCTTGCCGGGTTCGACGGTCGCGGTGTGCGCCCCGGCGTCGACTTCGAGTGTGCGGTTCAGGTACTTGCTGTCGTCCACCACCAGCGCGGCGCCGACGGTCTGCCCGCACTGCGAAGTGCCCGCCCCTCGCGGCAGGATGGCCACGCCCTCTTCGGCGGCGATCTGCATGGCGGCGATCGCGGCGTCGACGCTGCGCGGGATCACCACTCCGATCGGCATCACCTGGTAGATCGACGCGTCGGTCGCGTAGCGCCCGCGATTGGCGGCGTCGAAAAGGACCTCGGCGTCGACCTCGCGAGCGAGGCGAGCGGCGAGCGCGCGGCGCGCGGCTTCCGCGCCCGGCGCGAATCGCACCGGCTGCGAGGTCGGTTCGGTCATTGGGGCTGTTACCGGGGTGCTTATCAATCGGGCCAAGGCTGCGGCATTATGGACGGAAATCGGAGGAATCGACCATGCCCGCAGGACGACACTTTCTGCAGATCCCCGGCCCGACCAACGTTCCGGACCGGATCCTGCGCGCGATCGACCGCCCGACCATCGACCACCGCGGGCCCGAGTTCCAGCGCCTGGGCAAGGAAGTCCTCGCGGGCATCCAACGCATCTTCAAGACGCAGCACCCGGTCGTGATCTATCCGGCCTCGGGCACCGGCGCCTGGGAGGCGGCACTCGTCAACACCCTCTCGCCGAAGGACAAGGTGCTGATGGTGGAGACGGGCCATTTCGCCACGCTGTGGCACAAGATGGCGAAGAAGCTCGGACTCGACGCCGAGTTCATCCCCGGGGATTGGCGTCACGGAGTGGACCCCGCGCGCCTCGCCGAGCGCCTCGCCGCCGACAAGTCCCACGCCATCAAGGCGGTCTGCGTGGTGCACAACGAGACCTCGACCGGCGTGACGAGCCGCATCCCGCCGGTGCGCAAGGCGATCGACGATGCCGGGCATCCGGCTTTGCTCTTGGTCGACACCATCTCCTCGCTCGCCTCGATCGACTATCGCCACGACGAATGGGGCGTGGACGTGACGGTGGGCGGATCGCAGAAGGGATTGATGCTGCCGCCGGGACTTTCCTTCAATGCCCTTTCGCCGCGCGCCCTCGAAGCGTCCAAGACCGCCGGGCTCGCGCGCTCCTTCTGGGACTGGACCGAGATGCTGGGTCCCAACGCGGCCGGGTTCTTTCCCTACACGCCCGCCACCAACCTTCTCTATGGGTTGCGCGAGTCGATCGCGATGCTCGAGGAAGAAGGGCTGGCGAACGTGTTCGCGCGCCATGACCGCCACGGCGAAGCCACGCGCCGCGCCGTGCGGGCGTGGGGCCTCGAGCTCCTCTGCCAGGATCCTGTGGAATTCAGCTCCTCGCTCACGGCGGTGATGATGCCGGCGGGCCACGATGCCGACCGTTTCCGCGCGGTGGTGCTGGAGCGTTTCGACATGTCGCTCGGGCAGGGCCTGTCCAAGCTCTCCGGCAAGATCTTCCGCATCGGCCACCTGGGCGACTTCAACGATCTCATGCTGGCGGGCACGCTCGCCGGCGTGGAGATGGGGCTCGAGCTCGCGAGCGTGCCCTTCCGCAAGGGCGGAGTGACGGCGGCCCTCGAGCATCTCGCCGCGGAATCGCGTCGCGTCAGGGGCGACCGCCAGGCCGCATGACCCTGCTAGAGTAGTGCCACGATGCGCCGGGCACGACCCGCGCACGACCAACGACCGAGGAGACATTCATGAAGAAGCGCATTTCGATGGGCATTCTCGCGCTCGCCGTCGCATCGCTCGCCGCGTCGGCGATCGCCGCGCCGGTGACGCTGCGTGCCTCGCACCAGTTCCCGGGAGGCAAGGGCGATGTTCGCGACGAGATGGTGCAGATGATCGCGCGCGACGCCAAGGCCGCAAACGTCGGGCTCGAGGTCCAGGTCTTCCCCGGGGCCGCGCTCTTCAAGGCCAACGAACAGTGGAACGCGCTGGTGAACGGCCAGCTCGACATCTCGTCCTTTCCGCTCGACTACGCCAGCGGCAAGGTGCGGGCCTTCGGCGTCACTTTGATGCCCGGCCTGGTGCGCAGCCACGAGCGCGCCGCGCGCCTCGGCGACTCCGCGTTCATGAAGGAGATCCGCTCCAGGATCGAGAAGGCGGGCGTGATCGTCCTTTCGGACGCGTGGCTCGCGGGCGCGATGGCCTCGAAGAAAGGCTGCATCCGCACTCCCGCCGACGTGAAGGGCCTGAAGTTCCGCTCCGCCGGCCCGACGTTCGCCTCGATGTGGCAATCGGCCGGCGCCTCCATCGTCTCGATTCCGAGCAACGAGGTCTACAACGCCCTGCAGACGGGCGTGGCCGAGGGGACCGACACCAGCACCGGCAGCTTCGTCTCGTTCCGCCTCTACGAGCAGGTGAAATGCGTCACCGCCCCCGGCGACAACGCCCTCTGGTTCATGTACGAGCCGGTGCTGATGTCGAAGAAGGCCTTCGACAAGCTCGACAAGGCGCAGCAGGACGCTCTGCTCGCTGCGGGCAAGAAGGCGCAGGCGTACTTCGCCAAGGAAGCCAAGGGGCTCGACGACGAGATGGTGAAGGCGTTCAAGGACCACAAGGTCGAGGTGGTCACGCTCACCGCC
>WNFM01340904.1_pt2 | contig 32816 bp, 34 predicted proteins | sample 5400271 | NCBI WGS metagenome assembly WNFM01 (sample SAMN13153352, study PRJNA577476) | soil metagenome | isolation source: 60 cm saprolite on Douglas fir-dominated hillslope | place: USA:California | collected 2013-09-17 | reverse complement strand
CGATCGGTTTAGTCGGAAGTAAGGTTGCTTTCGTCTAAATCGTGAATCGCCCCCTATCTTATTGAAGAGGCAGATCCATGACTTAGGTGGAACCGCCGGATGAATCCCAGTAGGAGCGCGTAGCCCAATATAGCGCGTAGCCCAATATATTGCCGGGACGATACTCTTGAGCCGGGTGCGATGCCGGTCTGCTGCCCCCGGTCTATCCAAAGCTTGACGCTGTCATCCGTTCTGCCGAAGGTGGGGTCTTGGCAAGACGATGGCAGGGGATGGGCGGGATGACGGTCAGCGGTTGGCGATGCACCTGATGACGGCGTGCGACCGGGCCGCATTCGCTGTCCTACAACCCGACGCGGGCATGACGGGCAGCGCATGTCTTACGATCCGACATATCGATGGCACAGACCGCCTCGTCGACCTGCATCAGGCGACACCGCTCAGGATTCTCTTTCCTTATGCCTTGCCGGGCGATCCGTTGACAGCTGCCTTGGTGAATACGTCGGGCGGTCTGGTCGGCGGCGATCGGCTGACCGTAGCCATCGATATCGGTGCGTCGGCAGCCGCCCTGGTCTGTGCTCAAGCGGCGGAGAAGGTCTATCGCTCGCTGGGTCCGGACAGCCGCGTTGATCTCGACTTGATGGTCGGTCCTCAGGCTTGGTTCGAAATGTTGCCGCAGGAAACAATCCTGTTCGATGGCGCCAGATTGCGTCGGCGGACGAAGGTCAATGTCGCGCCGGATGGCAGCTTTCTCGGTGGCGAGATCCTCGTCTTGGGACGGCAGGCACGGGGCGAGCAGATGCGTCATGGTTTGCTCCAGGATGGCTGGGAGGTCCGCCGCAACGGTCGGATGGTCTGGATAGATCGCTTGCACCTCGATGGCGATATCCAAGGCCTGTCGGCAGCCGCCGCTACCTTGAATGGTGCTGTGGCAATAGCAACGCTCGTCTTCGTCGCGGAAGATGCCGGCGCCTATCTGGAACCTCTACGCCATCAACTGGCCGGTTTTGACGGACGATCTGGCGCCACTTTGGTCAATGGCTTGCTGGTTGTGCGCTGGTTGGCCGATGACCCTTTAAGCCTACGCCAGTCCTTTGCCCAGGCCTGGATTTTACTGCGGTCTGCAAAAAAATGGCCGGCCACCCTGCCAAGGCTCTGGCATATTTGATGCTGCGCTGCCACAATCTTCCCGCAGTGCAGCAAGAATTAGGGAGGAGGGGCCGTGCTCTTATCGTCTCGGGAAAAAGACAAGCTGCTGGTCGCGATGGCTGCCCAAGTGGCGCGGCGTCGCTTGGAGCGTGGCGTTAAGCTGAATTACCCGGAAGCGGTGGCCTTGATCACCGATTTTGTCGTCGAGGGCGCGCGGGATGGTCGCAGCGTCGCTGATCTGATGCGCGATGGCGCCCTGGTCATCAGCCGGACGCAGGTGATGCCCGGCATCGCCGAGATGATCCACGAAGTCCAAGTCGAAGCGACATTTCCGGATGGCACCAAGCTGGTCACCGTCCATGAACCCATTCGGTAGGAGCGCGCAATGATTCCCGGCGAGATCTTCCCGGCGTCTGGCTCTCTCGAGCTCAATGCCGGCCGTGCCACGATCACCTTGCTGGTCGCCAATACCGGTGATCGGCCGATCCAGGTTGGTTCGCATTATCATTTTCATGAAACCAATGCGGCTTTGAGCTTCGATCGCGATAAGGCGCGCGGGTATCGGCTGGACATTCCATCTGGGACGGCCGTCCGTTTTGAGCCTGGCCAGCAGCGCGAGGTGACTCTTGTCGCCCTGGCCGGCAAGGGTGAAATCTGGGGCTTCAATGGCCGGGTCAACGGCCCATTGAATCCCGTATCGGAGGGCTGAGCATGGCCTATCAGATCGATCGTCGCGCCTATGCCGCAATGTTCGGACCGACCAAAGGTGATAAAATCCGCCTCGCCGATACCGATCTCATCATCGAAGTCGAAGAAGATCGCACCATCTATGGCGAGGAAGTGAAGTTCGGTGGCGGCAAGGTCATTCGCGACGGCATGGGGCAGTCGCAGGTGACACGGGCCGATGGTGCCGTCGATACCGTCATCACCAATGCGCTGATCCTTGACTATTGGGGCATCGTCAAGGCCGATATCGGCCTCAAAGACGGTCGCATCGCCGCCATCGGCAAGGCGGGCAATCCCGACATCCAACCTGGCGTCGACATCATTATCGGCCCCGGCACTGAAGTGATCGCAGGTGAGGGACGCATCGTCACCGCCGGCGGCATCGATGCGCATATTCATTTCATCTGCCCACAACAAGTCGATGACGCGCTCTATTCAGGCGTCACGACCTTGTTGGGCGGCGGCACCGGTCCGGCAGATGGAACCAAGGCGACCACCTGCACCCCCGGCCCCTGGCATATTAGCCGCATGCTGCAGGCGGCTGAGGGCCTGCCGATCAATCTCGGTTTCTTCGGCAAGGGCAATGCAACCAGACCCGAGGCGTTGATCGAGCAAATCCAAGCCGGTGCCTGCGGTTTGAAGCTGCATGAAGATTGGGGCTCGACACCGGCGGCGATCGATAATTGCCTGTCGGTCGCCGAGGTGATGGATGTGCAGGTGGCAATCCATACCGATACGCTGAATGAATCCGGCTTTTGCGAAGACACCATCGCCGCCTTCAAAGGCCGTACCATTCATGCCTTCCACACCGAAGGTGCCGGTGGCGGCCATGCGCCGGATATCATTCGGCTCTGCGGCATTGCCAATGTCTTGCCATCCTCGACCAATCCGACGCGACCTTTCACCATCAATACCGTCGACGAACATCTCGACATGCTGATGGTCTGCCACCACCTCGACAAGCGTATCCCGGAAGATATCGCCTTTGCCGAGAGCCGCATCCGTCGCGAAACGATCGCCGCCGAGGATATCCTGCATGATATCGGTGCCATGAGCATGATGTCCTCGGACAGTCAGGCCATGGGGCGTATCGGCGAGGTCATCATCCGCACTTGGCAGACAGCGCATAAAATGAAGACCCAGCGGGGATCCCTGCCGGGCGAGGGTAATAACGACAATCTGCGGGTCAAGCGTTATATCGCCAAATACACGATCAATCCGGCGATCACCCATGGCATTGCTGACTGGGTGGGTTCGGTGGAAATCAGCAAGCTCGCCGATCTGGTGCTGTGGCGCCCGGCTTTCTTTGGTGTGAAGCCGGAACTGGTGCTGAAATGCGGCAGCATTGCGGCTGCCGCCATGGGCGATCCCAATGCCTCGATCCCAACCCCACAACCGGTTCACTATCGACCCATGTTCGCTGCCTTTGGTCGGGCGATGACGGCAAGTGCCGTCACCTTCGTCAGTCAGGCGGCACAGGACGCGGAGATCGGCGGCCGGCTCGGCTTACAGCGCGAGACCTTGGCGGTCAACGGCACGCGCGGCCTGAGCAAGGCTGAGATGAAATTGAATGAGGCCCGCCCCAAGATCGAGGTCGATCCGGAAACCTATCAAGTGCGGGCCGATGGTGAACTGCTGACCTGTGAGCCGGCGCGGGAATTGCCGCTCGCACAACGTTATTTTCTGTTCTGATTTTTTTGTGCTGGGGTTGCCATGCGTCGCGCTGCTGTTCATGTCCTTGCCGGTTCCTGGCCCCAGGCCGAAAAAGTTGGCGCGATCACGCTCGATTGGGGCGACCGTCATCGTCGTCGGGTGCTGATGGCCGATGATGCCGGCGATGAGTTTCTGCTAGACCTGCCAGCGGCGCTGCATTTGGCCGAGGGTGACGGCCTGCTACTGGATCAAGGTGGCTGGATCGAGGTGCATGCTGCCGATGAAGCGGTGATCGATGTGACGGCGGCGGATGCGGCCGCTCTGGCGCGCCTTGCCTGGCATATTGGCAATCGCCACAAGCCGGTCCAGATCCTGTCCGACGGCGCCTTGCGTCTGCCACAGGATCATGTATTGGTGGAGATGATTACCGGCCTTGGCGGCAAGGTGATTGCGCGTCAGGCGCCCTTCCAGCCGGAACCTGGTGCCTACGCGACGACCAAGGGTGGCCCGACCATGCACGCGCATGATCATCAGCATGGCCACGATCACGCCGGTGATCACGGGCACAATCATCACCATGGCGCGGGGCATCACCATGACTGATGATCCCATCCGCGCTGAGATCAGGTCCGGCCTGCCGACGGGGCAGATGCTGCAGTTGATGGCCTGGCTTTCGCCGGCCTTTCCGGTCGGCGCATTCAGCTACTCGCACGGCATCGAGCAAGCCGTCGAAGTGGGGTTGGTGATTGACCGCGCCAGTACGGCCGAATGGATCTTCGGCATTTTGCGCTTTGGCGCCGGCTGGATTGATGCCGGGCTGTTCCTGGCGGCGCATCGCGCGGTGAAGGCAACTGATATCGAAGCGCTGCGGCAAGTGGCTTGCTTGGCCGCGGCCTGGCGCGGAACGGCGGAGACGGCGCTTGAATCGTCTGCCCAGGGCACGGCCTTCGTCACCACGCTGAATGCCGGTTGGGAATTACCTGAGGTCCGGCGCTGGTTTAGCGCGCTCGAGCGGCCGCCGGCCTATGCTGTGGCAGTTGCGATTGCCGCTGCAGTGACTGGCATTGCTGAGGAATCTGCGCTGGCCGCCTATTTACAGGCTCTTGCTGCCAATCTGATCAGCGCTGCTCAGCGCCTCGTCCCGTTGGGGCAGACCGATGGCCAGCGCATCCTGTCCAGTGTTACGGCAAAGCTCGCCGAACTCGTGACGGCCGCCCGTCTGTTGCCGCCCGAGGATCTTGGTAGTGCTGCCTTGATGGTCGACTGGACCAGTGCCCAACACGAAACCCAATATACGAGGTTGTTCCGCTCATGAGCTCACCCCTGCGCGTTGGTATCGGTGGCCCGGTCGGGTCAGGCAAGACGGCTTTGATGGATCGGCTGTGCAAGAGGTTGCGCGATCACTATGACATCGCCGCCATCACCAATGACATCTATACGCGCGAGGATGCCGAATTCCTGACGCGCTCGGGCGCCTTGGTGCCGGAGCGGATCATGGGGGTCGAGACGGGCGGTTGCCCGCATACGGCGATCCGCGAAGATGCCTCGATCAATCTTGCCGCTGTCGCCGATATGTCGCTGCGCTTCCCCAGCCTCGAAATCATCCTGGTGGAATCCGGGGGTGACAATCTCTCGGCCACGTTCTCGCCGGAACTGGCGGATATCACCATCTATGTGATCGATGTCGCTGCCGGCGACAAGATCCCGCGCAAGGGCGGTCCCGGCATCACGCGGTCCGACCTGCTGATAATCAACAAGACCGATCTGGCGCCGATGGTTGGCGCCAGCCTGGAGGTGATGGATCGCGATGCCCGGCGCATGCGTGGTGCGCGCCCCTTCATTTTCAGCAATCTGAAGGTTGGCGATGGCGTCGAAGACGTGGCTGCCTTTATCGTCAAAGCAGGTGGGTTGCCGGCACGTAATGCGGCCTGAGGCGTGACGGAGATCAGGTGCTTTCGCGGGCCATCACTGTGAAGCCAAGATCGGTCACGGCGATATCCGGCTCCTTGCCTTCCAGCAACGTCAGCAGGGTCGTTGCTGCGTGTCGGCCGATCTGATAGCGCGGCGTTGCCACCGTCGTCAGTGTCGGTGACGTCCAGGCCGAGGCCGGCAGGTCGTTGAAGCCGGCAATCGCCAACTGCTTTGGTACGTCGATCTTGCGACGATGACACTGGAACAGCGCACCTTGCGCCAAATCGTCATTGCAAAAGAAGACGGCATCGCAATCCGGCACATCACTCAACAAACGATCGAGCAGATTGGCACCCATGCTGATGGAGGAGGGATCCGGCACCATCAATTCGCGCTTCGGATCATAGAGACCTGCATCGCGCAATGCCTGGCGATACCCTTCGGCACGGGCCAGGGTACGGGGATCAAGCTGGGCGGCAACAAAGGCAACGCGCCGATAGCCGCGATCCATCAGATGCTTGGCCATGGCATAGCCGCCATCGAACTGCGAGAAGCCGACGCAGGGATAGCCAGCGCGGCCATCGGTCTCCATCATATGGACGGTAGGACGGCCAAGACTTTCAATCCGCGACCAGGTGGCTGGCAAATGATCGGTGCCGGTCAGCAGCAAGCCATCGGGCAGGAATTCCAGATAGGTCTGCAGCAGGCGTTCTTCTTCCAAGGGGGAATAGCGGGTGATGCCGATCAGCATCTGGTAGCCGCGCGGATAGAGCACTTCGTGAATGCCGGCGAGCATTTCCACGAATACCATGTTGGTCATCGACGGAATGAGAATGACGACATTCATGGATGGCGCGCCGGCGAGGGCGCTGGCGACCCGGTTTGGCACATAGCCCAGTTCCTGTGCATGGCTGAAGATCCGCTTGCGCAGATCCTCGGTGACCAGGTCCGGCTTCTTGAAGGCGCGTGACACTGTGATCGTGCTGACACCAGCCAGTTTCGCGATATCCGCCATGGTGACGCGACCGGTACTCGATGATCTGGGTTTTCTTGAACGCATGTTCAGCCCCGCAAGGAAAAAGAGATCTCAGGCATACAGGCAAAAGGGTCTTTACAGCCAGTCATGTTAGCGGTAACAGTTACGGAATGACACAAACGAACAAGATCGTTTGATCAGGAGTCCGACTGGACCAGCCTGGATTCCTGATGGTAGCGATGACACATAAGAACAAACGCATGTCATGGTGGCAGGTCACCGAGACCAAGGGCCGCCACTGGGGAGGCAAGAGATGACAGAGGCGGAGTCGACACGCCTGGCTGAGGACAAAATCAGGGACGCCCGTTACCCAGGCATCACGATATCGCTGACGCCTGGTTCATGAGCCAGAAGAAAGCACCCTTGATCCTGGTTCTGATGGGGGTTTCCGGTTGCGGTAAATCCACCATTGGCGAGTTGCTGGCTGGGCGGTTGGGCTGGCCGATGATTGAAGGCGATGAATTCCATACGCGCACGAACATTGCCAAGATGCGCGAAGCCATACCCTTAGGCGATGCAGATCGCTGGCCTTGGCTGAATGCCATCGCGTCACGCCTGGATGATTGGTGCAAGGCCGGATCATCGGGGATCGTTACCTGTTCGGCACTTAAACGCATTTATCGTGATCGGCTTGCTGCCGGGCGTCCTAATGTCTGGTTCATCTATCTCAAGGGTGCGCCGGAGGTGATACGTCCGCGTCTGGCAGGGCGGCTCGGCCACTTCATGCCAGCCAATCTTCTGGACAGTCAGTATGCGGCGCTGGAAGAGCCTGCTGCTGATGAGAGGGCAATGACATTGACGGTTGATCGGCAGCCCATTGCGATCGTTGACGAGGTCCTCGAAAAGATCGCCAAGATCTGACCGCGGCTGCGATCCTTCCGAAGATCAATCAATAACACTTATAAGTTGTTTCACAAGAATTTTACGCAGTTCAGGATTGCAATTTGACAAATTCTCCTCGATAGTCGCAGCTGTTCAACTAATGCGATTGGAGACATCCATGAATACACATATATTCAAGCGTCCGAGCCGCCTCGCGATGACGACCGTGGCCCGCTCGGCCGTGCTCAGCGGTGCTTTATTGTTGCCAGTTCTTCTTTGCGCCGGGTCGGCCGAGGCGTCGGGCTTGGCCAATCCCTTTCCCGCGACGGCCGAGAATCTCAGCCCGGACGAGATTACCCAGATCAGTGCCGCCTTCGAGCAGGCTTTGTCAGAAGCCAAGCCAGGAACGGTCGTCGTCTGGAAATCGACCGAGAGCGGCCGATCGGGGCAGGTCAAGGTGTTGCGCGGCTGGGAGGCCCAAGCCGGCCATTGCGTCGAGTTGGAGCAGCGCTTCGGCAAAGGCGACAAGGCGATCTATCAGGTTCCGTTCTGCCAGGGCCAGGATGGTGGCTGGAAGATGACGTTCTGATCCTTCCGGCTTTGGTTGCCACGCCATGCCGAGATCGGGTGCGGATCGTCAGCCCCGGATCGGCATGGTGAGAGCCAGGCTTGGGCCGTCAGTTGTTTGGCTTCGCTGTCTCGAGGCGTCGTGCATAGCGGCGCGCAATCGTCGCGCAGGCCATCAACTGAATTTGATGGAACAGCATTAACGGCAAGACCATCAGCCCCACAGCCTGGGCTGGGAACAGGACATTGGCAATCGGAATGCCGCTGGCCAGACTTTTCTTTGATCCGCAGAATACGATGGCGATCTCATCTTCCTTGGAAAATCCCATCCGTCTGCTGATGATGGTGGTGAGGACGAGGACAATAGCGAGCAACACGAGGTTGGCGAGCAGGAGCAGGGCCAGACTCAGTGGATCAATCTGATGCCAGATGCCATTGACCACGCCTTCGCTGAAGGCGGTATAGACGACCAACAAGATGGAGCCACGATCGACTAAGCCGAGCATGAATTTGTGCTTGATGACGAATTTCTTCAGCCAGGGGCGCAAGGCTTGACCGGCCAGAAACGGCACCAGCAATTGTAGCACGATATCCTTGATGGAGGAGACGGAGATGCCAGCGTCATGTTTCGACAGCAGCAGGCCGACCAACAGCGGGGACACAAAGATTCCCAGCAGGTTTGAAATCGACGCGCTACACAAGGCAGCGGCGACATTGCCACGGGCGATCGAGGTGAAGGCGATCGAGGACTGAACGGTTGACGGCAACAGGCATAAAAACAGCAGACCAATGGACAGGGATGGTCCCAGCACCGGTTGCAGCAGGCGACTGAGGGCGATGCCGAGCAGGGGAAATAGCAGGAACGTGCAGAGGAGAACGGTCACCTGCAGGCGCCAATTGGTGAGCCCCTGAAGAATGGTTTCCGCCGGCAATCTTGCGCCATAGAGAAAGAACAGTAGCGCGATGGCACCATAGGTGATGCCACTGACCACGACGGCGGCCTGACCGCGGCAGGGAAGAATCGATGCCAGGACGACCATCAGGACGATAGCCAGGATGTAAGGGTCGAGGCGCAACCGAGTCAAAAGGGCGGAGAAGGTCATGTGCTCTGCTTTACAAAATCATCCTGCGCCGCCCCGTCGGCGCGACCATTAACGACAATATCAGGGCCCAATCGTAGCATTTTTCCGGCGATATCGGGCGTCGGATAAGCGACATCGAGGCCACATCTTCGACGCACCGAAACATCCATTGCTCAGTAACCCAAGGCACAGCCATCCTTGCGCGGATCCGAGCCGCCGGTCAGCGTGCCCTTCTGCCAGTCGATTCGGATTCCCTGGCCGCCACCCAGAGGCTCGGCGCTGACCTCAACAGCATGCCCGCGTGCCTGCAAGCCGGCGATACTGGCTGACGGCAGACTGCGCTCAGCCTGGACCCGACCCTGGCTGTAGAAGACTCGCGCCTGATCCAATGCTGCTTGCGGATCCAGGTCGAAATCCAGCACATTGGTCAGGAAATGCACGTGGCCGAAGGGCTGATAATCGCCCCCCATGACGCCATAAGGCATCAAGGCGCGACCATCTTTCATGGCCATGCCGGGCATGATCGTGTGCATGGGGCGCTTGCCCGGTGCGACGCAGTTCGGATGCTTGGCATCTAGTTTGAAACTGGAGCCGCGGTTTTGCAGCACGACACCGCTTTTCGGGCTGACGAGGCCACTGCCGAAGGAATAGTAGGTCGAGTTGATGAAACTAACGGCATTGCGATCGCGATCCACCACCGATAGATAGACCGTATCAGAGGATTGCATCAACGGTGGCGGCAGGTTGGTCGCCGCGCGATGGCGATCGATGCGCTTGGTCAGTGCGGCGGCATAATCCTTGGACAGCAAGGCCTCGACCGGCACCGGACTTTGCTGCGGGTCGGCAATGAAGGCGTCGCGATCCCGATAAGCGAGGCGGCCTGCCTCGATCTCCAGATGCAGCCGTTCCGCCGAGAGCGGGTCAAGGCTGCCGAGATCGAATCCAGCCAGGATGTTCAGCATCAACAGCGCTGTCAGGCCCTGGTTGTTCGGCGGCAGTTGGAAGAGATCGACACCGCGATAGGTGCTGGTCACCGGCGTGACATAGTTACCTTTGGTGGCGGCGAAATCGGCCAATTGATGCAGACCGCCAAGACTGCGCAAATAGTCGACCATGTCGGCAGCGACCGCACCTTCATAAAAACCGCTGCGGCCCTCTTTGGCAATGACGCGCAATGTCTCCGCCAGTTCCGGCTGACGATGCACATCGCCGGCTTGCGGCGCTCGGCCACCCGGCAGCAGGATGCGCCTTGCATTGGGATCAACCGACAGCTGATCGGCCGTGTCATGCCAATCGGCGGCGACGCGATCATGGACGACATAGCCATGTTCTGCATAATGGATGGCCGGTGCCAGCACCGCCGCCAGATCCTTGCTGCCGTGATCGTGGGAAAGTTGGCACCAGGCATCGATGGCGCCAGGAATGGTAACGGCATGGGGGCCATAAGTCGGCATGGTCTCAAAGCCATGATCCCGATACCAATCCAAGGTTGCCGCCGCCGGCGCGCGGCCCGACCCATTGAACGCCAGAACCTTGCCTTCACCCTTCGGGACATACAGGGCAAAGCAATCGCCACCGATGCCGGTCGATTGCGGTTCCACCACGGCGAGTACCGCAGCGGCACAAATCGCTGCGTCAATCGCATTGCCGCCACTCTTCAACATGTGCAAGGCAGCAGCACTGGCCAGCGGATGCGAGGTTGCAACCATGGCTTCGGTGGCGCGGACCGGCGACCGGCCGGGGAATTGGAAATCGCGCAAGGTGGTTCTCCTCAGTCGATCTGGATTGGCGACGAAATGTCGTTGGTACGATAGGTCATGTCAGGGCAATAGTTCAGACCCGTTCCTGAGTCTTATCGATGGGTGCCCTGCTCAGCAAATTGTTGCGAACTGATTCAATGTGTCGACGCATCATCGTTTCGGCGAGATCAGCGTCACGATTGGCAATTGCCGCAACAAAATCACGGTGATGCGCGCGGTAGATATGCAGGCGCTCCGGCGTCTGAGACGTCTGGCGCAATCGACTCCAGCCTTCCTGCTGCCGGATTGCATTGAAGCCATCGAAGATCGTGAGCAGGAGATTGTTGTGAGCCGCTTCGGCAATAGCACGATGCAAGGTGCCATCCCAGAGTTCCCAGGTCTTGGCATCGCGCGCCGCCTCACTCTTCTCGATCAGGTACCACATATTGGCAATATCAGCCTCGGTGGCATGCAAGGCGGCGAGACGGGCCAAGGCCGGCTCAATCACCAGGCGTGTCTCCATTACTTCGGCGGGACTGGTCTGAGCGGTGATCACGGAAAGACCGCTGCCGTCGGTGGCTGGCTTGCTGCCAACAAAGGTTCCCTTGCCGATATGGCGCCAAAGCCGGCCTTCAGCCTCCAGCGTTTCCAGACCCTCGCGCAGGGCGCTGCGGCTGAGGCCTAATTCAAGACACAGAACACGTTCTGCCGGCAGACGGCTACGTAAGGGATAGCGCTCGCTGCCCAGCAGTCTGCGGATTTTTTCAATGGCTTCATTGCGTCGGCTCATTCTGATACCAATACGTAAATTGGTTTCATATTGTCTACTACAGTTGAGGTCGGTGTGTCTATATATCCAATAAATACGGTTATTTTCTGACAGATCGAGTCAATCATGTTTGACACCTTTTTATGCAATGGTTACATTCCGCCACCTCGATGCGACCTGACGTAAGATCAATCGGCGCATCCCAAGCAACCTTTCTGGGAGGAAAGATCATGGAATTGAGCGGGCAATCATGGGCCGGTCGTGTCACTTTGGCACTGACGGTCATGGGCATGGCCATGGCGTTCACACTGACAATCGCGCAAGGCGATGAAATTGCTGCGCCGCCGGCGATCAAGCAGGCCGGTAAGCTGGTCATCTGTTCGGATATTTCCGGTCCGCCGCTGGGATATTTCGACGAATCCGGCAAGCCGGTCGGTGTGGAAGTCGATCTTGGCAACGAATTGGCGAAGCGACTGGGTGTCCCGGCAGTGTGGAATAACACGCAGTTCGACGGGATCATCCCGGCGCTACAGGCCAAGCATTGTGATGTCATCATCTCGCAGCTCTTCGATAAACCGGCGCGGCGCGAAGTGATCGACTTCGTCGACTATATGAAGGCGAGCCAGTCAATTCTGGTGGCCAAGGGCAATCCACATGGGATCAAGTCGCTGGACGATCTGGCCGGCAAGAAAATTGCCGTCGAGAACGGCACCACGATTCAAAGCCTGATCGACGAGCAGAACAAGAACTTCACCGCAGCTGGCAAGCCCTTGGCGACTGCTATTGTCTATCCCAAGGACAGTGATGCCCTACAGGCGCTGCAGTTCGGTCAGGTCGATGCCTATGGGACGACGCTGGAAAGTGCCTCCTACTTTATTGAAAAGGCGCCAGGCATTTTCGAGGTATCGGGCGGCCCCTTCAACCAGTTGATCGTTGGCATGGGATTGCGCAAGGATGATCAGGAATTGAAGGATGCGATGGGTAAGGCGCTGGAGGCGATCAAGGCCGATGGTACCTATGCAAAGATCCTCACCACCTGGAATCTGCAGGGCGATACCTATCCCTGAGGATCGGTGATGAATTTCGATTGGACGTTTTTCTGGCGCTATCTGCTGGAGCCGAGTGCCGTGTATCTGCACGGCCTCTGGCTTACCCTCAGCCTCAGTATCATCTGCCAGCTGTTGGGAACCATCATTGGCCTGTTCGCAGCCTTGGGGCGCCTCTCATCCTTTCGCTCGCTGCGATTATTGGTGCGGCTCTATACCTGGGTGATGCGCGGGACGCCGTTGCTGGTGCAAGTGGTCTTCATCTATACGGCACTGGCGGCGGCGAATATCTTTCGCTTTGAGGATATCGATCTCGGCTTCATGATTCTGCCCGGCAATATTCAAGCCGGCATTTTCGCCCTCAGCCTCAATGAAGGGGCCTATATGGCGGAAATCATTCGCGCCGGCATCACCTCTGTTGATCAAGGCCAGATGGAGGCGTCGAGGTCGCTCGGCATGCGATATCACTTGCTGATGCGGCGGATCATCTTGCCGCAGGCAGCCCGCTTCATCATTCCGCCGCTTGGCAACGAATTCAATTCGATGTTGAAGAACACCACATTGCTGAGCGTCATTGGCGTACCGGAATTGCTGCTGGCGACACAGATGGTGACCTCGGCGACCTTCAAGGTGTTCGAGCTCTATACTGTCGTTGCCCTCTATTATCTCTCGCTGACAACGCTTTGGGGTCTGGTGCAGCGGCGGATCGAAACGCGCTTTGGCGAACCGCATGGTCGACAGACAACCCTCCGGCCAGCCGGCTGGCGGCGTCTTTTTGCTTGACCCATCGGTGACGAGGGAATGATGAATCAGGAGATGGCGCAAAATCTATCGCGGAACGATATCGATCGATCGGGCGATGTGATCGTCGAAGCGGTTGATGTTCACAAGGCCTTCGGCAGCGCCCAGGTGCTGAAAGGCGTTTCGCTGACGGTGCGGCGCCAGGAAGTGGTGGTAATCGTCGGTGCATCGGGCTCCGGCAAGACCACCTTCATCCGCTGCATCAACCATCTGGAAAAGATCCAACAGGGTCGCATCCTGGTGAACGGCCATCTGATCGGCTATCGTGAGGTGCGTGGTCGTCTGGTAGAGGATCGCGAGCGGAACATCGCCCGCCAGCGCCAGGAAATCGGCATGGTGTTCCAGCGCTTCAACCTGTTCCCACATATGACTGCGCTGGAAAATATTGTCGAGGCGCCGATTCATGTTCGCGGTATAGGCGTGCAGGAGGCAACAGAAACTGCACGTGGCCTGCTGGCGCGGGTGGGGCTGGGCGACAAGGCGGATTCCTACCCGGCCCAGCTCTCCGGCGGCCAGCAACAACGAGTGGCCATCGCCCGGGCGCTTGCCATGAAGCCGGCCTTGATGCTGTTTGATGAGCCGACCAGTGCCCTCGATCCGGAGACCGTGGGCGAGGTGCTCGACGTCATGAAAGAATTGGCCCACGATGGGATGACGATGATTGTCGTCACCCATGAAATGGGCTTTGCACGAGAAGTGGCGGATCGGGTCATCATGATGGACGATGGCAAGATCGTGGAAGAGGCACCACCAGCACAATTCTTTACGGCCCCCAGCTCGGACCGGACAAAGTCATTTCTGGCGCGCATCCTGAAATAGCTTGAACTGATGGATGTTGCCGTGATCGAGTAGCGTGACAAATGTTGATCGGTCATGGCTGGCCGCTTCAAAACCAAGAAACCATCTGCACTGGTGCTGATCTATATACTGAAGATCTACGTGATTCACTGCTTCAGATAGAAAGTCATGGTCCGACCATTGACAGCATGAATCAGCGCGTTGCCCGTTTATGGGGCTAGCAATCAATAACAGTTCTACTCAAGGATGCGAACATCATGAACAAACGTCGACTGGGCCGGTCCGATCTGCATTTTGCGCCATTGATGTTTGGCGGCAATGTGTTCGGTTGGACCATTGATGAACCGACCTCGCATGGCTTACTGGATGCCTTCGTGGCAGCTGGCTTCAATGCGATTGATACGGCCGACGTCTACTCAACCTGGGTGCCGGGCCACCAGGGCGGTGAATCCGAGACCATCATCGGCAGTTGGTTGAAGAAGCGTGGCGGTCGTGACAAGGTTATCATCGCCACCAAGGTCGGGTCGGAGATGAGCGAGGGCCGCAAGGGACTCTCGAAAGCCTATATCCTGCGGGCGGTTGAAGACTCACTGCGGCGATTGCAGACCGATTATATCGACCTCTATCAATCGCACCGGGATGACAACGAGACCCCGCAGGATGAGACGCTGGAGGCCTATGCGACCTTGATCAAGCGGGGCAAGGTGCGGGTGATCGGCGCCTCCAATTTCAGTGCTGAGCGGCTGGCGACGGCACAGAAGATCAGCATTGCGAATGCCCATCCGCGCTATGAGAGCCTGCAGCCCTGCTACAATCTTTATGATCGTTGGGAATATGAAGGGCCGGTCCAGGGTTTATGCGTGCGCGAGAATATCGGTGTCATCAGTTATTTCTCGCTGGCGAGCGGCTTTCTGACCGGCAAATACCGCAACAAACAGGATCTCGGTCAAAGTGCTCGTGGCGAAGACGTGGAAAAATATCTTGATGCGCGGGGCCTGCGCATCCTGGCAGCACTCGACGAGGTGGCTGCTCAATATAACGTCAAGCCGGCGCAGATTGCCCTGGCCTGGCTGCTATCGCGGCCCGGCATTACTGCGCCGATCGCCAGTGCCACCAGCATCTCACAACTCGACACATTGATCGGTGCCGCGCGGCTGCAGCTGGATGCAGCTTCCCTGAAAAAACTGACGGACGCCAGTGACTTAGCTGATTGATCTGCAGGAAATACGGGGCAGAAGGCCCGGTTCGGATCGGACTTGACGTCGACAATCTCAGTGGTACTGTTTGTATACAAACAATAACCCCGCAAGGCGGGCGGCGGATATCTGTCCGCCGACTGGGAGAATGGTGTGTCTTCAGAAGCAACCGGGCAATTGGCTGAGGATGCAGCCAATGGGTATGAACTCGATGCACAGATCGGCTTTGTGCTGCGCCGGGCGCATCAGCGCCATGTCGCGATCTTTGCCGAATGCCTCAGTGATTATGCGCTGACGCCGCAGCAGTTTTCGGCCCTGGCCAAAATCCGCGAAACCGGCGGCGTGTCGCAGAACCGCCTCGGTCGGCTGACGGCGATGGACCCAGCGACGATTCTGGGCGTCGTTCAGCGGCTGGTGCAACGTGGCCTGATCGAGCGGGCACCCGATCCGGTCGATCCGCGGTCAACCCGATTGACCCTGACGGCAGCCGGTACGGAGCTGATCACCGAGGCCATTCCCCATGCCATGGAGGCGACCGACCGCACGCTGGCTGCCCTGACTCCCGGCCAGCGTCGCGATCTCGTTGCCTTGCTTGCAAAACTGGCGGATGGAGAGGGTGCATGACCACTGCTGCCTATCTGCGACCACAGCATTTACCGGATGCCTTGGCGGCACTACAGCGTGACACCTGGTCGATCCTGGCCGGCGGCACAGATTTCTATCCGGCTCGGCTCGGCAAACCGATGTCGGAGCCGGTGCTGGATATCAGCGGCATCGATGATCTCGGTGGCATCCGACGTGACGCCGCGTTCTGGCGCATTGGCGCCCTGACGACTTGGACCGAGCTCGTCGCGGCGACCGAGTTGCCAGCCCGGTTCGACGGCTTGAAACAGGCGGCGCGCGAAATTGGTGGCGTGCAGATTCAGAATGTGGCGACGATCTGCGGCAATCTTTGCAATGCCTCGCCAGCCGCCGATGGTATTCCCAATTTGCTGGCCCTGGACGCCAAAGTTGAGTTGCAGTCCCTGCAGGGTCGACGACTGATGCCGATCGCGGATTTCGTCACCGGTAACCGACGCACGCGCCGCGCTGCTGACGAGCTGGTGACGGGCCTGCTGGTGCCGGAGACGGATCGCGAGACGGCTTCCGGCTTTCTTAAGCTGGGGGCACGACGCTACCTGGTCATTTCCATCGCCATGATCGGTGCGGTGATCGAATGGTCGCGGGATCAGCGCATTGCGGCTCTCCGCGTGGCGATCGGCGCCTGCGGCCCGGTGGCACAACGCCTGCCTTTGGTGGAGCAGGCATTGCTCGGGCATGCGCGTCACAAGGACCCCTCGACCTTGATCGAGGCGACCCATCTTGCTGCTTTAACGCCGATTGATGATGTGCGCGGCTCAGCCGCCTATCGCCGCGATGCGGCGCTGACACTGTTGCGTCGCCTCTTGAATGAGCTGTGCCAATGACCATTGTCAAACTCGCTTTCACCGTCAACCATCGATCGGTAGAACTTACCATTGATCCGCTGCGACGATTGGCGGATGTTCTGCGCGAGGATCTCGGTTTGACCGGAACCAAGATCGGCTGCAATGCCGGCGATTGCGGTGCCTGCACGGTGCTGCTTGACGATCGCCAGGTCTGCGCTTGCATGGTGCCGGTGGCCCAGGTCACGGGACGGGCGATCCGCACGGTGGAAAGTCTCGGCCAGCCCGGTAATCTCAGCCGCTTGCAGCAAGCTTTCCTCGATCATGGTGCGGCACAATGCGGTATCTGCTCACCAGGCATGCTGATGGCGGCGCAAGACCTCCTGGAGCACCAGGAACGACCGAGCGAGCAGGACGTCCTCGATGCCCTGGGGGGCGTGCTGTGCCGTTGCACCGGCTATCGCAAGATTGTCGAGGCCGTCCTCTCCGTGGCGCAGTCTGTCAATATCAAACCTGCCGATGCCGCGGTCGGCGAAGCAGCAGTGGGTACTCGTCTGGCCAAGGTCGATGGCGTCGCGAAATTGACCGGTGCCGAACGTTATGGCGCCGGATCACCGCACCATCATGCCAAATTCCGGTTCGGCGATTTGGCGGCTTTTCAGGCCATGCATCCCGGCCTGGTGAAGATCCTGACTTCCGCCGACGTGCCGGGACAGAATCTGTTCGGCGTGTATCCCACGGGCAAGGATCAACCGGTTTTTGCCGAAGGCTATGTGCGCTTTCGCGGCGAAGCCATCTGCGCCCTGGTCGGCCCGGCAGAGCTCCTGGCGGCGATCCGGGATGATGACCTGCCGATCACTTGGGAGATTTTGCCGGCCTTGCAGGGTGTGTCAGCAGCCGTGGCGCTGGGTGCGGTGCAATTACATGGCGCGGCGCCGGGCAATATCCTGGTCTCCGGTCGCGTGCAACGCGGCGATATCGATCTGGCGCTGAGTGAAGCAGACATCGTCATGCGCGATCAGTTTCAGACTGCTTTTGTGGAACATGCCTATATCGAGCCGGAAGCCGGCTATGCCGAGCGGGTCGGCGATCGCCTGGGGATCTTCGTCACCACGCAGACGCCCTATATGGATCGCGATGAGGTGGCCCTGATCATGGGGCTGCGACCAGAGCAAGTGCGGATCATCCCCAGCGCAGTCGGCGGTGGGTTTGGCGGCAAGCTCGATTTGTCGCTGCATCCGATGATCGCGATCGCGGCCTGGCAATTGCGACCCCCGGTGCGCTGCACCTATAGCCGGCCAGAATCCATGGCGTCGACCACCAAACGGCATCCGGCATCGATCGACATAGCGGTCGGGGCCGACAGCCGCGGTAAATTGGTCGCGGTCAAGTTCCATGGTGATTTCAATACCGGCGCCTATGCCTCCTGGGGCCCGACGGTCGCCAATCGCGTACCGGTTCACGCCATGGGTCCCTATCAGGTCGACGCCGTCAAATGCACTTCGCGAGCGATCTATACCAATGACACACCAGCTGGTGCCTTTCGCGGCTTCGGTGTGCCGCAGGCGGCGATTGCACTGGAAACCTTGCTGGATGACGTGGCGGAGCGCCTGAAGCTGTGTCCTTTCGAACTGCGTTATCTCAATGCGCTCGACAGAGACGCCGTGACCGGCAGCGGTCAACGCCTGGTCGCCAGCGTCGGCCTGCGCGCTTGCCTCGATGCCCTGCGGCCGCAATGGCAGCAATGGCGGCAAGACGTGGCTGTCTTCAATCAACAATCTGCCTATCGGCCGGGACCAAATATTCGCCGTGGTGTTGGTGTTGGTTGTGGCTGGTATGGGATCGGCAATACCTCATTGCCCAATCCGTCGGTCATGCGCGTTGCTTTGCGGCGCGATGGGCGAATAACGCTTTATAACGGCGCCGTCGACATCGGTCAGGGATCAAATACGATCATGATGCAGATCTGTGCTGATGTCCTTGGTGTGCCGGTCTCGGCCATCGATCTGGTGGCAGGCGATACCGATCTCACCGCGGATGCCGGCAAGACCTCGGCCTCGCGCCAAACCTTTGTTTCCGGCACCGCCTTGCGTCTTGCAGCCGAGGATCTGCGGCATCAGATGTTGCGCCTCGCCAATATTGCCGAGCCGGCGCGGTTTCAATATATCGATGGCCGGTTGATCGTGAGCGATGGGCAGATCGAGCAAGCCATCGATCTCAGCCGTCTGACAGCGATCAATGACAGCGGCGATCTGCTGCTGGGGGAAGGTCGTTTCGATCCGCCGACCACGCCGCTGGATGCCGATGGCCAGGGCGTACCCTACGCGACCTATAGTTTCTCGGCGCAATTGGCGCTGGTGGAAGTGGATGTCGATCTCGGCACCACGAAAGTGCTGCGGATCGCCGCTGCCGCGGATGTCGGTCGGGCGATCAATCCAACCCAGGTCGAAGGCCAGCTGCATGGCGGTGTTGCCCAAGGCCTCGGCTTGGCGCTGATGGAAGAATACATTCCAGGCCGCACGGAAAACCTGCACGATTATCTCATCCCGACCATCGGTGATATTCCGCCGATCGATACCTTCATCGTCGAAGATCCCGAGCCTTTGGGACCCTTTGGTGCCAAGGGCATCGGCGAGCCGGCCTTGGTGCCGACGGCACCAGCCATTCTCAATGCCATTCGCCATGCAACCGGCGCTCGCATCACGCAGGTACCAGCAACACCGGATCGCTTGCGGGCGGCGTTGAGCCAAGTCCGCGAGGCAGCAGAATGACGACGCCGGGCAATCCCATGATGCCGGATCCGCGTGGCTCCACCGACGCACCAAGCGAGCTGGCACTGGCTGAGGTCAAAGCGAGACCCGTCGATGAGATCGTCACCTGCGATGCCTGCCCGGTGCTCTGTCGTATCAGGCTCGGCAAGACCGGTGCCTGTGATCGCTATGGCAATGTCGATGGTCGCCTGGCGCGACTGAGTCCGCTAGTGGTGACCCAGCGTGTCCTGAATGCCAAAGGTGCGCTGGTGCCATTTCTCGGCAAGCCCTGGGACGGGCAATTGGTCCCGGAGGCCGAGACCTTTGTCACCGGTATCGGTGCCGGTACAACTTATCCCGATTACAAGCCGGCGCCTTTCATCGTCGCATCAGAGGTTGCTGGTGTCGACATGATCACGGTAGTGACGGAAGGCATCTTCAGCTATTGCGGCGTCAAAGTGAAGATCGATACCGATCGTTATATCGGTCCGGAACAGGCGGCGATCCGCGTCGGTGGTGAACAGGTTGGCCATGTGACGACGGCCGAATATGGCTCGCAGATGATGGCCCTGGGCGGCGTCCGGCATTTGACCGGCGGCAGCAAGAAGGAAGGCAATGTCACCTGCGAGACATTGCTGACCTTGTGCAACAAAGGTGCCGTTGAACTGACCATCGATGGCGGCGCAACCATTCAGGTCCAGGCTGGCAAGCCGCCGATCATCGATGGCCAGGAGGAGCATCGCATGCGGGTCGGCTGCGGCTCGGCAACAATCGGCATCTTTGCTCAGCAATGGCGCGATCACGTCGATGAAGTCATCGTCGTCGATGATCACATCACTGGCGTGCTGACCGAACATCAGGCCGGCCGTTTCCTCGACATGAAGCCGGCCGGCATCCGTGTCCGCGGTCGCAAGTCGACGCCGGGACGCTATTTCCAGGTGGCTAATCCGGGGACCGGTTGGGGTGGCACGGATATCGCCGATCCGCTTACCATTATCGAGAAGATTTCGCCGGGCATCGCCTGGCCGGGTTTACGTTTACTGATGGTTTCCACGACCGGTGAGCATCACGCCTATTTCGTGCTCGACGAAAACCTCATGCCGCAGCCGGCCGCCATGCCGGCTGCGATTGCCAAGGTGGTCGAGCGGATCGGTGAGAACTGCGAACCGGCGCTCTGTACCGTTCTGTTCATGGGTGGTGCCGGCGGCAGTTTGCGGGCCGGGGTGACGGAAAATCCCATTCGGCTGACACGTTCGGTGCAGCAGGCGTTGACGCGCGTGACCTCAGGCGGGGCGCCGGTCTATGTCTGGCCCGGCGGCGGCATCACCATCATGGTCGATGTCGATACCATGCCGGATAATGCCTTCGGTTCGGTGCCGACACCGGCGCTGGTGGCGCCGATCGAGTTCACGATGCGTTGCGCGGATTACGCGGCGATGGGCGGGCATATGGGCTATGTCCGGTCGGTCGGCAGCCTGCAAGCCGGGCAGATGAAATCGGTATCCTGGCGGCCGGAGCAACCCTGGCCGCTTGATCCGCTATCGGCTGCGTCACAGCCAGGTGAGGCTGAGCAATGAGCGCACTGGCCACGCTTCTGCCGGATGGTCGCCGCCTGCATCTGCAGCACGGCCCGATCGATCTGGTGATTGAGGCCTTTGGTTCAACTCAAGAAATCCAAGCTGCATATGGTCAGGCGGTCGCGGCTTTTCACACAGTCCTCCCCGGTCTGGTGGCGGAATTGGCGGTGCTGCGCCGTCCGCTGTCGACAGATGAAATTGCCAGCATGCCTGTCGCGGAAGGTATCGTTGCGCAGCGCATGATCCGCGCCTGTTGGCCGCATCGCACCGCACGCGTCACGCCGATGGCGGCGGTTGCCGGATCGGTCGCCGATCATATCCTGGCGGCACTGCTCGACGGTCGTGATCTTGCCAAGGCTTATGTCAATAATGGCGGCGATATTGCGCTGCATCTGACCGAAGGTCAGATCTTCGATTGTGGCCTGGTGACGGATTTGCTGACACCGCAGATTGCCGGCATCATTCATCTCGCATCGACCATGGGCGTTGGTGGTATCGCAACTTCCGGTGCAGCCAGCAAGGGACGCGGTGGACGCAGCTTTTCGCTGGGTATCGCCGACGCCGTTACGGTCCTGGCCAGCGATGCGGCAACGGCGGATGCGGCGGCGACGGTGATCGCCAATGCGGTCGACCTGCCAGATCATGTCGCGATTGAACGCCTGCCGGCATTGAGTCTGGATCCTGACAGTGATCTTGGCGAGCGGCTAGTTACGGTGGCGATTTCAGCCTTGACCGCAGAGGAGGTCGCTCTTGCCTTGGAAAACGGTCGCCGCGCGGCAGATCGGCTGTGCATGAATGATATCATATTGGCTGCGGTACTGACCCTGCGGGGTGAATACAGATTATGCGGAAAGCTGTCGCAACAGCTGCTGGCCGCGTAAGAGATAAGAAGGACAGAAGCGATCATGGTCGCGATCAAGGTGCGTAAAATACAGACGAACGTGGAAGAGGTCTTTCACGAGGGTGGGCCGGTGGCGGCAAAGCCGCTGCGGCAAGGCTCGGTGGTCGCGGTAATCGAAAATCCTTATGCCGGTCGCTACGTCCCCGACATCCTGCCGATGATGGAGGCCTTGAAGCCGCTGGGCCTCGAGATGTCGCAGCGCCTAGTCAAGGCGCTTGGCGTGTCGCCGGCCGAGATTGAAGGCTTCGGCAAGGGGGCGATTGTTGGGGCTGCCGGTGAGCTGGAACATGGCGCGTTGTGGCATGTGCCAGGCGGTTATGCCATGCGCGAATTGCTCGGTGATGCCAAAGCCATCGTACCGTCGACCAAGAAGGTTGGCGGTCCCGGCACACGCATCGATATTCCGGTGACCCATATCAACGCATCTTATGTGCGCAGTCATTTTTCGGCGCTGGAAGTCGGCGTCAGTGACGGGCCGAAGGCGGATGAGATCGCCGTCATTCTGGTGATGACGACCGGTCCCCGTATCCATGAGCGTGTCGGAGGGCTGAAAGTGTCCGAGGTCAAGGGAGAGGATGGATTGCGATGAGCGCCAAGATCCGAAAACTGATCATACAGGTCGAGGAAACCCGCATGGAAATGGGCAAGGAAATTGTACCACCGGTGCGCAAGGCGGCGGCCATTGCCGTCATCGAGAATCCCTTTGCCGGCAAATATGTCGAGGATCTTATCGCCCTGATGGATATCGGTGAAGAGCTCGGCGATCTCCTGGGGCGTCGTGCCGTGGCGGCCCTCGGCATCGAGCCCGGTCAGGCGGAAAGTTATGGCAAGGCGGCCATTGTTGGTGATGCTGGCGAGCTCGAGCATGCAGCTGCCATCCTGCATCCGAAGCTCGGTAAGCCGCTGCGGGTTGCGGTCGAGAAGGGCGCCGCCTTGGTACCGTCGGCCAAGAAGCGGGCGGGGATCGGGGCGCCGATCGATGTGCCGCTGGGGCATAAGGATGCTGCCTTCGTGCGCTCGCATTTCGATGCCATGGAAGTGCGAGTCTCGGACGCGCCACGGTCCAATGAAATTCTCGTTGCCGTGGTTGTCACCGATAGCGGTCGGCCCTTGCCTCGGATCGGTGGCCTGCAGGTAAGCGAAGTCGAAGGCAAAGACGGCCTGCGCTGAATCAGGTCGAGCGAAAGGGAGATCACGATGGCGGAACCTGTTGCTTCGGGCGGCCCCAGCGGCAAGCTGGTCATTCGCAATATCGGTTTGCTGTTGAGCGGCGATATCGAGAAGCCGATCCTGGCAGCCGATACCTTGGTGGCGGTCGATGGCCGCATCAAGGCCATCGGTAGAGAGAAAGATATCGATATCGCGGGTGCCGCCACAATGATCGATGCCAAGGGCTGCGCGCTGGCGCCTGGTCTCATCGACAGTCATGTGCATCCGGTCTTCGGCGACTGGACACCGCGTCAAAACCAGATCGGCTGGATTGATTCCTTCCTCAATGGCGGCGTCACCACCATGATCTCGGCCGGTGAAGTGCATCTGCCGGGCCGACCCAAGGATGTGATCGGCGTCAAGGCATTGGCGATCACCGCGCAACGGGCCTTCAGCGCGTTCCGCCCCGGCGGCGTCAAGGTTCATGCCGGTGCACCGGTGATCGAAAAGGGTATGGTGGAAGAGGATTTCGCCGAGCTCGCCAAAGCCGGCGTCAAGCTGCTGGGTGAAGTGGGTCTCGGCTCGGTCAAGGCCGGTGAAGAGGCCGGCCGCATGGTGAAATGGGCGCGCAAATACGGCATCCAATCGACCATTCATACCGGTGGCCCCTCGGTGCCGGGCTCCGGCTATATCGACAAGGATGTAATCTTGGAGGCCGATGCCGATGTAATCGGCCACATCAATGGTGGGCATACGGCTTTGCCGCTGTCGCAGATCGAATGCCTCTGCAGCCAATGCAGCCGGGCGATCGAGATCGTCCATAACGGCAACGAGCTGGCCGGTCTGCATGCCTTGCGGACGGCGAAGGAGATCAAGCAGCTGCATCGGGTGATCCTCGGCACCGATTCGCCGGCCGGATCCGGTGTACAGCCGCTGGGGATCCTGCGCATGATCGCGCTGCTGGCCTCGGTCGGCAATACGCCAGCCGAGATCGCTATCTGTTTCGCCACCGGTAACACGGCGCGAATCCGCGATCTCGATTGCGGTTTGATCGAAGCAGGCCGTGCCGCCGATTTCGTGATGATGGATCGCGCCCAGCATAGCAGTGGCGGCGACCTGCTTGATTCGGTCTGTAAAGGCGACCTGCCTGGGATCGGGATGGTGATTATCGACGGCATCGTCCGGGTCGGCCGGTCCCGCAATACGCCACCGGCTGAACGGGTACCGGAGGTGACGAGTTAGGCCGAGACAGATGGCTATCGGCCAGGAATTCCGACAAGGTTCGTCGGGGTCGCAAGGGAACAGGAAGGTGATGTCCCTTGCCGGATCGAGTTATGCTATGAAACAGATGAATCAAATGACGTGCTGACACAGGGAGGAATTAATGTCTGCGCAGGATGATGTGAAGAAGATGCCGCTGCAAGGCGGCCGGATTACCCGTCGCCGGTTCGTTGCCGGTTCGGCGGCGGTTGGTCTGGCGACCATCGCCGCACCGCGGATCGTGCGTGCCGATGGCGGCAAGATCACGGTGCTGAACTGGCAGGGCTATGGTACCGACGAGGCCTGGGCGTTGGAAGCGTTCAAGAAGAAGACCGGCATCGAAGTGGTACACGACTACTTCAATTCCGAACCTGAGATGGTCACCAAATTGCGCACCAATCCCGGTGCCTATGACGTGGTCCTCACCAATTGCGCCTGGAACGGCGTCGCCTCGAAGGAAGGCCTGGTCCAGGCAATCGATACGTCGAAGATCGGCGGTTTTAAAGACCTGACACCAGGCTTCCGTGAATCAAAGCTGCTCAACGACGGTGGCAAGACTTATGGCGTTGCCTGGGTCTGGGGCATGACGGCGATCGCCTATAATACCGAGGTCTTCAAGCAGACGCCGGAAAGCATCGGTGTGTTGTGGGATACCAAGGAAGCCAAGCGGGTCGCCTTCCGTGACGACGGGATCGAAGCGGTATCGTTTGCGGCGATCGCCACCGGCCAGGATATCAATCATCCAAAGGACATGGCGAAGATCAAAGAAAAGCTGCTGGCTCTGAAGGGCCAAGTCGCAACCCTGTGGTCGTCGGAAGATGAGTTCAACAAGTTGTTCTCGGCCAAGACCTTTGACATTTCACCCTATTGGAGTGGATCGGCTGCCCGCAGCAAGAGCAATTTCAAGCTGCCGGTGGGTTATGTGGTGCCGAAGGAAGGCGCCATCGGCTGGTTCGATGGCTTGGCAATTGCCAACAAGGCCCCGAACGTCGCCGGCGCGGAGAAGTTCATCGCCTATATGATCGATCCGGATTTCTATTACACCTGGGCAACCAAGGTCGGTGCACCGGCCTCGGCCAATCCCAAGGCGAATGACAAGCTGCCGGCGGATGATGTGGCGAAGAAGATCCACAGCGACAAGGCCGCCATCAAACGCTTGCAGTATATGGGGCCACTGTCGGATGAAGAGCGTCAGAGCTATTCCGACCTGTGGACTGAAGTGAAGGCGGAATTCGCCAAGTAAGCTGGCGCGTTTTGTTGATAACAATCAGGCCCCGAAAGGGGCCTGATTTGCTTCTATTACAAATTAAGACGATGCGTATCTGATGTTCCGCGTGTGGACGAGATAAGTGCAAAGTGGCGTTAGTTGGCCTGCGGGTTGAAGCTCGAAGAGATACGTTTGCCAGTTCAGCGAGTACCCGTCTGGCAGCTTGCCGGTTAGGTCGGGGTCGTCAATCTGGTTGGTCTCTCCCGACACGAGTAAGTAGGGCCTTTCATTGATCAGAGTGAGCTGCATAATCTTTGCCTGATCAGAGCCCATCGTTAGATCATTCAATCTGATAAGCCGACTTGATCGGGTGATCGGACTCGCCAAATCCAAAGGAGGATTGGATGACAGGAAGAGCCGTGTAGCTAAATCACTGGATGTTGGCAGATCAGGAATGAGAAGCGTGAAGCTGAAAGAATTCTCGGTCGAAAATCCGAGAATCTCGTCGCGAAAATCGTTAGGCATGGTCGAGGCGTTGCCGCCGAGCACAATAGTGGTGTGATGGCTATTGGCGCTAAGTGCATATCTCCCTTGCGCTATGCAATATTCGTCGTTTCGATCGACGGCCTTTATCGGAAGCCACATAAGATCCGGTTGTGTAGTAGTTAGCCAACTACTTACTGCGTCTTTAGACTTAGGGTTGGTCCTGCTGAGATTGCCATAGTGTGCGGTAAGTGGGGTAAAAGATTCAAAGTCACGATTGACAGTCGAGAGTGCGGAGCGACATAGCTCGCTATACTGGCTGTCTCTGAATTCAATTCTGGAGACAGATTTACCACTCCCTTGTACGGCCAAAGCAATCAAATAGGGGATAGCGCAGCCCGAAAGAAGCGGCAAAAGAGCTCCAAGCAACAAGATTCGACGCAACATCATTCCCCCGACGTCGTAGAGCTTCAGGTATAATTGGTGGAAAATCTGTCACCAATGTGGCGGTTGCGGGCTAATCCGAGGTCAGGGTGGTGCTTGATGGATCAACAAGTGTAGGCGCTTCAGGGTCCGCGTGAATATGGCAGGGTCGTTCAAGGCCCGCGCCAGGACCAGTGCACCTTGAATACCGCCAAGGATGTCTTCAGTCCGGGCCCGTGCTTCCGCAGGCTTGTAGCCACAGCGATTGAGAGCCTTGGTAAGAGCAGTCGCCCAGTCAGCAAAATAGCTCTTCACCGCTTGGGCGAAGCGGTCCCGTGTGTTGTCGAGCGCGAAGACGCCGACCAGACAGACCCGGCGGCCGGCGTGGAAATAGTCATCCACCGCCGTGAACATATGATCGATGCCGGCCTTGGGATCTTCGGCCTCGCGCAGGGGGCGATAGACATTTGTCTGGAACCAGTCATCGATCTCCGCCAGCACCACCGCCGCCATCTCATCCTTTCCACCGGGAAAGAAGTGATAGAGACTGCCTTTGCCAAGGCCGGTCTGCTCGGTAATGACCGAGAGACTGGCGCCTTCAAAGCCGTGTTTACGGAAGATCTCGCCGAGCGCTGGGACAATGTCGTCACGCTCGGCCCTGACTCGCGCCATGCTTAGAGCCCGAGATCGGAGAGACCAGGATGGTCGGCTGGGCGGGGACCGCTTTGATCCCAATAGAACTTGCGATCGCTTTCCTGGATGGGCAGGTCGTTGATGCAGGCAAATCGTTTCTGCATCAGGCCGTTCTCATCAAACTCCCAATTCTCATTGCCATAAGAGCGATACCAGTTGCGGGAATCGTCATGCCATTCATAGGCAAAGCGCACGGCGATGCGGTTGCCTTCCCAGGCCCAGACTTCCTTGATCAACCGGTATTCCAGTTCCCGCGACCATTTCCGTTTCAGGAAGTCGACGATGGCGGCGCGACCTTGCACGAATTCCGCGCGGTTCCGCCAATAGCTGCCTTCGGTATAGGCAAGTGCCACACGTTCGGGGTTGCGGGAGTTCCAGCCGTCTTCGGCGGCGCGGACCTTTTGAATGGCGGATTCACGGGTGAAAGGTGGCAGGGGTGGACGGCTGGTCATGATGTCCTCTTGGCGACTGATGTGATATTGACTGTACCAATTGGTACATTTTCAGATCGCCGTTGTCAATGGCCCATTTCCTGCTCGTAAGCCTGAAGGCATGACGATGACCTGGAGGTGAAGCCGGCAGGGCGGCATTCATCCCCACCGAATTGGACGAAGGAGGCTAATTCTTCCGCCGGACAGGCGACTTGCGCGCGGCTGTTTTCGGCTTTCCTGGCGGTTTGCGTTTTGGTTTCACCTCGCGCTCCATCGCTGCGACCCGATAGGCACTGCGTACCCAGTCGCTGAGCTCCTCCGGCTCCTCCAGCATAGTGGCCGGCACGGCATAATAGCCTTTGACCTCGATCTTACGGTCCTGCCGTTGATAGCTGAAGGGATGTGACCCGGCGGTGATCATGGCTTGCCGGCCCGCATCATCGACCCTCAGCCAGAAGCTTCCCCGAATGACGAAGCCGACCAAAACCTGGTCAAGGAGCAAACCGGTGCCGCTGAAGAAACGCTTGGTCTCGATCGGCCCCAATTCGGCAAGGGCGTCGACCAGGTAATCGACGAAATCATCTCGAACCGATTTGCTCTTTTCGACCTGGTGACTCATCTCGGGCTTCCTGATGATGAAGGTGCGACCTTGTGGTGATCTGAATCAAATCACCACGTTCTTGACGAAGGTCAAGGCCCCCTTGCCGATATTGACATAAGCATAGGCACGATCGCTGGCAAAACCGATCGACTGGCCAGCTGTCAATTTGTGTGTCGCGTCAGGAAGCTCCAGACTCATGGATCCACGGGTGATATAAATCAGTTCCCGCATCCCAGGCCGATCCGGCTCCGCGTTATAGCGTTCCCCCGGTGCCAGAGACCAGGACCAGAGTTCGACGGTCTCAGTGGCCGAACTGCTTTGGAGGAGATGCGCAAAGCTACGCGGATCTGCGCTTTGCCAGGCTGCGACCTCGGGCAAAGCGAGCGGTTTGGTGACTGCAATGGTGTCCGGGCGACGAATGAGGTCGGCAAAAGCGATCTTCAATGCTGCTGCCAATCGATCCAGCGTGGCCAGGCTGGCATTGCCGTCACCGGCTTCGATCAGGGTGATCATGCGTCGACTGAGGTCGGCGCGTTCGGCGAGGGTCTGTTGACTGAGGCCGAGATTCTGTCGACGTCGCCGGATGTTGCCGCCAACGATATGCTGGAGATTGGGCATGACGGTTCCCGCTAGTTCCTCTGCTGAGAATTATATTGCCCATTGCAGGAATGCGCAATATATTGCGCAAACGGACCTAGGATCTGCCGATTCATTCTGCCACCATCAAGCCGGAATCTTCCCATGACGTTGCATTTTCAGCCGTTTGAACTGGAACATTACCAATCGCTCCACGAGCATAATGTGGACATCAATCTGGCCGATAGCAGTGTCAAATGCCTCGGCACCCGTGACTGGCTGACACCTGACGAGCAGGAAGAGTTACTCTCGACGGGGCTCTTTTATCCGCAGGTCAATGGCACCTTGCTGTTACGCCAGCGGATCGCGGCGCTCTATCCGGAGGCCGAGCCGGAGAATGTCCTTGTCACCGTAGGCGCTTCGCAAGCGAACAGCATGGTGGCGGCTACCTTGCTGCGCCCGGGCGATGAAGTCGTCGTTGTCTCGCCGGGCTATCGCCAGATCTGGGGCATGGCGCGCAATCTCAGTTGCGAGGTCAAGGAATGGAAGCTCGATCCGCAACGCAACTGGCGGCCGGATTTCGATGAACTCGAGCGCCTGGTGACACCACGCACCCGCCTGGTCGCCGTCGTCAATCCGAACAACCCGACCGGCACCATCCTGAGCCGCTCGGAATGCCAGCGCATTGTTGCTGCCTGTGCGAAGGTCGGTGCCTGGTTGCATGCCGACGAAGTCTATTGCGGCACCGAAATCAACAACAACGGCAAGGCACCGGAGACGGAGAGCTTCTGGGGCAGCTATGATCGATTGATCTGCACCAACAGCCTTTCCAAGGCCTATGGCCTCAGCGGTCTGCGGATCGGTTGGGCAGTAGCGGAGCCAGAGGTGATCGAGGATCTATGGCGGCGCCATGAATATGCCGTGATCGCCGCCGCGGCGCCAAGCATGACCCTGGCGGCAATCGCCTTGCGGCCCGAGAAACGTAACCGGTTGATCGAGCGCCAGCGCGAATTGTCGATCATTGGTCGACGGGTGCTTGAAAACTGGCTGCATCAGCAAGGCAACATCTTCAGTGTGTTGCCCTCGGCGGCAACCAGCCTCGGCTTCGTCCATTTTGATCTGCCGATTTCATCGCTGGAGTTTGCCGAGGAGATTCGTCGCCAGGCCTCTGTCCTGGTAGCACCGGGCGGCTTCCTCGGTGCCGAACAGCATTTGCGGATCACACTTGGCTACGAGCCGGACAAGGTGTTGAAGGCTCTTGATCGCATCGGCGAGGTAGCTGCAGCCTTGCGCAGCGCCTGATCAGCTCAACGCCCTTTCTCCGGTGTTGACAGGGGGAAGGGTGCCGCATCACTGAAACGGCGCAGCACGTTGCCGGTCATACGCGCGACATTGTTGTCGTAATTATTGTGGGCGAGTGAGCTGGCCCAGGTGATCGAGCCGGTCGAGAAGACGGCACCACCCTGATTGCATTCGAAGAAAACGATCTCTGCCCGCACGCGGTCATTCTCTATCCCGTCAATGCCGGGATAGACGAAGAGTAGTTCTTCTGGCGTCAATCCGTAGATGCCGGTATGGCCGACCGATCTCGCGAGGACGAGCGCATGCGGTGGCGTTCCCAGGCGAATATCGGCAGCGTCTAGTTCGTAGCCCGCGGCTCCACCCAAACTGCCAAAATCACCGATCCGTTCATCGGATGTAATGCCATCGAAGATGAAAGCGGCGCGTGGGTCGAAGCTATCCGGTTGTCGGACATAATATGAATTCTCGTCGAAGCCCTCGGCGACGAAGCCGATTCCGACCAGGCGTTGTGGTGCCAGGCCCTGGCTCCGCCACAGCCCACCGAATTCTCCGTCGAATGCCTGATAACGCTCGCCCGGCGGCATTTCATGGCACCTTGTGCCGGCTTCGCCACGGCGGACTTCGATGGCATCGGGCCAGTCTTCATGAGTGGCGACGCGCCAATAGAAGCCATTGCCGCCGAGATACATCAACCTGCCGCCAGCACTGAGATAACAGCTGAGGGCGCTGATCATCGGCTGGGTGTGATATTCTGGATGGCTGCCGGTCACGATACAGCGATACCTGGTCAGGAGATCGGCGCCCTCCAGATCCAAGCAATCGTCAGTGATCACGTCATAGACTTGACCGGTGACTTCCAACCAGTCGATGACATGTAGATCGGCATTGAAATTCCAGATCGCTCGCTTCGGCCGCATATTGAGAATGGGGCGTCGCGCCGAGCTGTAACAGGCACCGCTGCCATCGAGATGATAGTCATAGAGTGAGACACCAAACTCGCGACGTTCCTTGAGGAACAGATCCACCGGGCCCAGCTCCAGCAGCCGGCCATAAGCCGGTTCCGAGAGTGGATCCTCCCAGCTGTGATGACTGTTGGCATAAGCGAGATAGGTATAGGTCGATGCCAGAAAGGCGATCGGTGCGCCAGGAGTGTGTTTCGGTGGCAGCACGAAGAAGGGAATATGGTCTTCCCGCTCGGGCGTGTCGCCGGTGCTGACATGCAAAGCATAGATGCCGCTGCGCAGATCAGCGGGAACCTGCCAAGCGAGATCGGTTTCCCACTGCGCGTCATAGAGGTCGTCGCTGTGGAAATGGATGGCACCATAGAGGTCCGGTTGTTCCCGCCATTGGGTCGTCTGACCATGCCAATTATGACCGGTAACGGCACGGGTTGGCAGATTGATGGCGATGCCGTCAAGCCGGTTGCCGGACACGTCCTGGATCTCACGGCTACTGATGTCACGACTGAAATTCCAGGTGGCGATCCGTGGCAGGGCGAGGTCATAGGGATGGGTCAGACCATCGAGATTCCTTGCTGACACGACACCACGGTAGATCGATGGCGCCTCGATCTTGCCATCGAAGGCTTGTTCCGTGATCAAGCGCTCACCTTGCGTTTGGCGCAACACTGCGGCGATCATCAAGGGTGGCGCCAGATCGCTGGCCAAGTAGGTGGCGGATACGGCAGAGACCTGTTCGGGAGGCGGGCCATAGGGACGCGCTGCGAGGGGCCGGACCTGCAGGACAATGTCGCCTTGACCGGTAGCAGGAATGCTGGCGGCGAGCAGATACCAGTCCCCGGTAGTCAAAGCCCGATTGAGCGTCAACACCTGCTGACGATCATTGCCGGAGAGACACAGTTCTGGCCGACCGTGCGCATCAAGCCGCAGGTCGAAGCCCGAACCGCCATCTGCGGCAGAAGTCAGTCGGGAGAGAATTGTCTGTGGCATGCCTGCGACTGGCCGGGTCGGCATGATCAGAACCGCGACGGTCAGATCTCGGAGATCATGGGGTAGTTGATCGGCCGGGATGTGAATGCAAGATCCGGTTATAATCCGCTGCTGTCGCGCCGGGTACGATCCTGAGCAGGCAGCCGGTATTTCAAGCGCCTTGAACCCTGGACCCTCGGGACGATCGTCGCCACAGATCAAGCGCAACAGCTTCGCCTGATAACGAGGTGTCGCGTCCTCGCAGCTTATCTTGAATTCGATTCGCTCACTCGGACGCACTGAAAGGCGGTCCGCATAACCAACGATCTTCAACATCTCGGCGAACCTCGTTTCAGGCGATCGGCAAATCCTGGCCGGTATGGTCTTTCCAACGCAATTTGAAGACCGCCCATTCGGCATCCTGATAGGAGGTGAATTCTTCGCCGGTGAAGGTAAGGGGATCCTGTGGTGTGGCGCCCAGTCGGGCCAGTTTCAGTTTCAGGGGCCAGGCCCGGCTTTCACGAATGAGGACATATTTGCCGGCAAAAGGTCCGGTGCGAAACAGATTGATCAGCCGCTGCAGATCGCCACTATGATGCCCATAGGGCTTGCGGTGAAACTCTTCGGCAAGATCGATGCGACTTGGGTCGACTTGATACATGATTAGGCCTGCCTTGCAGCGCTGACCGGGTCCATGACCTCAGTCAGGCTGCGTTGCAATTTGTCGACGATCTCGTCGAGTTCGCTCCGACTGGCAATATAAGGTGGCGAGAGAATGACGATGTCGCCTTGGTGGCCATCCACGTTGCCGGCGACCGG
>WNFM01184463.1_pt2 | contig 32818 bp, 28 predicted proteins | sample 5400271 | NCBI WGS metagenome assembly WNFM01 (sample SAMN13153352, study PRJNA577476) | soil metagenome | isolation source: 60 cm saprolite on Douglas fir-dominated hillslope | place: USA:California | collected 2013-09-17 | reverse complement strand
GCTGCCGATCATCACCGCCAGCACGGTACTGGTCGAAGCCACGATCAGCGAATTGACATAGGGCCGAAACGTATCATTGCCTAGATCGATGAAGATATAGCGCCAGGCATGCAAGGATGGCTGGAAATCGATGAAGGGCAGGAATTTCGGCGGATAGGAAACGTCCACCGGCTCCTTGAAAGAGGTCACCAGCACCCAATAGAGCGGAAACAGCACGATGATGCTCCAGCCGATCAGGAAGCTGTAGCAGATGACCTTCGGCACCGGTGCCAAATCACCGAAGCGCCGCGATTCGAACAAGTGACGCCAGCCCGTCATTGTCGTCGGCTCCGCATTGGTTGCATGACAAAATTAAAGAAGGAGGCGCAAAGGATGGTCGAAACGATCAGCAGCATATAGGCAACGGAAGCAGAGCCACCGAGATCCAAAGCCCGCCAATCGATGAAAGAATGCACGGTCAGCGATTCCGTGGCATGATCTTGAAGGCCTCGATCACCCGGATGAGAACGACCGTCGATGCGACCGGCGCGATTTCAGGCCAGGTGACATCGCGAAAGATCTGCCAATAACTGGCGCCATCTAAGGACGCCGCCTCGACCTGTTCACGCGACTGCCCCTCGATTGCTGCCAGCATGACGATGAAGATGAAGGGGGTCCATTGCCAGGTATCGCCGACCATGACCACCAGCCGCGCCGACCAGGCTTGCGAGGCCCAGGAGAGATCGCCCAGGCCAACCAGGCGCCAGATGCCGGCCAGCGGCCCCTGGGTCATATCGGCCAGCATGCGAAACATATAGGCGATGCCGACGGGTGTCACCATCAGCGGCACGAAGAAGACCACGCGAAAGAAGCCACGAAACCGGATGTTCTGCGAGCAAAGCATGGCGAGGCTGAGGCCGATCAAGAATTGGCAGCTGACGCCGATCGTCACATAAATCACCGTCACCGAGAGGCTGCCCAGCCGGCCGCCGGGTCCGATCGTCGTCACCAGGATCACGATGAGGGTGATGACCGCGGCGGTCATAATGAGGCGGCCGGTCAGACCGAAGAGGCTTGGCTTGCCATGACGCAGATAGTGCAGAAGCGAGCGCGCCATCAAGGTCACGGTGATCGCCAGGAAGACCCAGCCAAGCCAGGGGATGGCGACGAAGACGCCGAGGAAATGATATTGTTCACCGCCGAACAGCAGCTTCTTGAAATTCAACCAGCCGACATATTTGAGCTGATAGCCGCCCGCCACCAGCTGGAAGCGGGACAGCGCCAGATAGGCAGAGATCAGCAGCGGAAAGATCGAGAAGGTCAGCAGGATCAGCACGGCCGGCAGAATGAAGAGGCGATCTGCCTGACGATCGAACCAGTCACTGAGTGACAGTCGCATGGAGTAATCTCAATCTTTCCGTCACAGTGTCAGTCGTGAAATCGATGATCAGCAAAAATGCGCCTGCATCACCGGCTTGTCGACCGGTGATGCAGGCTGGCAGTTACTGACCAAGGGTTGCCTTATAGGCTTTCAGTTGCTGGTCGCGGCCGACCTCATCGGTGATGTCGTTCCAAGCCGACTCGATCTGCTTCATGGTATCCGCGATCGACAACTCACCGGCCAGCATGCGGGCGATGGTGGTATCCAGGGCAATCTGCTCATACCGCTGGTTCTGCGGGATGCGCAGATCGAGCGCCATGTTCGGGCTGTTGAGGCTGGCCTCGATGGCGCCGAGATAGTTCTTGGCCGCCGCGTCGCTCATGCCGACCTTCTTCCAGGGCCCCATATCCTTGAGCTGCGACAGGCGATAGGGATTGAAGCCGGTCTTGCCCAGAGTCACGTCTTCATTCGACTGCTTGGGCTGCGACATATACGAGAAGAAGGCATAGGCCGCGTCCTGCACCTTCGCATTGGCCTTGGCATTGACGCCGCCGGACCAACCGCCGAAAGCCGCAAAGGGGGCGTGATTGACGCCGTTGATCGCATAGGGGCAATGCTGGGCATCACAAGCCACCAGCTTGCCGGTCGAGCGATCCAGCACCTGCTTGGTGCCGGGTATGATGACGGCGCCGACCTTGTCCTGAACCTTGGATTCCTTCGGATCCACGGCCAGGGTACCGATATCGCCCCAATCGAGACTGAGCGCGCATTGGCCGGAGGTGAACAATTTGCGGGTATCGCCGACATCGAGATTGATCTCATCGGCCGGCGCGTATTTGGTGCTCTCCTGATAGACCTTCAGCGCCGCCGCGAAACCCTCGTTATTGACCAGCGGCTTCATGCCATTGCTATCGAAGAAGATGCCGTCCTTCGTGCCTTGCGATTGCAGATAGCTGCCGGCAATCGACAGGATCGCCCAATAGGCTTGGGCGCCGCGCTTCTTGGAAATGCAGGAACCGTAATCCGGCTTGCCGTCGCCGTTCCAATCCTTGCCATTCGCCGCCTTGGCGATATCGAGATAATCATCCCAGGTCTGCGGCGGCTCCTTGCCGAGCTGCTTCAACACATCGGTCCGGTAATAGACCATTTGAAAGTCACCATCGAGAGTGACCATATAGGCCTTGCCGTTGAATTTTTGCGAGAAGTCGCGGAAGAACGGTGCCACATCGTCTTCCTGCAGATCCTTGTCGGCAGCGATGCGGTCCGAGAGGTCGAGGAGATAGCCCGGCACCACATAGTCTGACATCCATTGCGGCGCGAAAACGGCGGCATCGATGCTGTTGGTACCGCTGGCCCAGTCGGTCAGCAGCTTTTGATAGAGATCCGAGAACGGCACCGTCACCACATTGATCTTGGCACCAGTCGCCTTCTCGAAATCGGGCGCACGGCGCTGCAGCGGTTCGGCGATCTGCGGGCCGGTGAAAGTCATGATGTTCACCGTCACGCCATCGAACTGCCCAGCCTCGGCCGTACCCATGAACCCGGCGACACCACTCGCCAGACCCAGCAGCACGGCACCCAGCACGCTTGTGCGTAATCTCATTCTTGCCTCCCTCATTGACGCCGCCCGATCAGATGATCGGGCGGTTTTCTTTCTTATGCAAAGCCGCCCCGTCGATCCGGTCTGTCGAGTGGACCCGCGGCGCGGCATTGATCTTTATCTGATATACTAGTATTCATTATGCACCCGTCAACCGGATTCACACCAATCGGTAGAAAGAGGCCATGCCACGGAAATCGGTGCTTGCCAGCAAGCCGGGCACAACGCAAAAATCCGCAGCCATGACGGAAGCAAAGACAATTTTGCCGGAAGATGCCCGGATCGATCGATCCTCGCCCATACCGGACCAGGCCTATCGCATTTTGCGCCACGCCATCATCACCCTGCGGATGCCGCCGGGCTCCGTCATCATCGAGAAGCAGATCACCGATCAGCTGGGCATTTCCCGGACCCCCGTGCGCGATGCGATCCGGCAGCTGGCCGATGAGCGCCTGGTCAATATCAGGCCGCAATCCGGCACCTATGTTGCCCTGATCGACCGCCACCAGCTGGAGGAAGGCCGGCTCATTCGCCGCGCCTTGGAAGTCGAAGGCATCAAACTGGCGGTCAGTCATGTCGATGATGCGGCGATCGAGAAGCTGCGCGATCTGCTGGCCTTGCAGGAGCGCGCCGCCGCCAAGCAGCGACATGATGATTTCATCACCTATGACGACCAGTTCCATCGCAGCATCAGCGAGCTCAGCGGCTATACCCGTCTCTGGCGCATCGTCAACCGTTCGAAGGCGCAGCTCGACCGGGTGCGTTATCTGAGCTCACCCCTGCCCCATCACGAAGCCCTGGCACGTCGTCATGTCGATCGCGCCGTGAAGGCGTTGACCCATCATCTCGACGACGCTTATGACCGCCTGTCGATCGTGCTGCAGCAGCATGCCGAGATGTTTGAATAGATGCAGATGCTGCTCTAGCGCTTCGCCGCCCAGGCGGCCCCTTTGCCGAAGTCGAATTCATCGAGGCTGGCCGGCTTCATGGTGATGCTATAGCCGGGCAGTCGCGGCGGCATGTAATGGCCATCCCGCACGATCACCGGATCAACAAAATGCTCGTGCAGATGATCGACGAATTCCAGCACCCGGTTCTCGAGGCTGGCGGAGACGCAGACATAGTCTATCATCGCCAGATGCTGGACATATTCGCACAATCCGACACCGCCGGCATGTGGACAGACCGGCACGTCGAATTTCTTTGCCATCAGCAGCACCGCCAGAATTTCATTGATGCCCCCCAGGCGGCAGGAATCGATCTGGCAGAAGTCGATCGCTTCTAATTGCAGCAACTGCTTGAAGATGACCCGGTTCTGGCACATCTCGCCGGTTGCCACGCCAACCCCCAGCGGTTTGACCGCCTTGCGAATCGCGGCATGCCCGACAACAGCATCGGGACTGGTTGGCTCCTCGATCCAGAGCGGCTTGTAGATCGCCAACTCCTTCACCCAGTCGATCGCCTGACCGACATCCCAGACCTGATTGGCATCGATCATCAGGAAGCGGCTGGGGCCGATCTCCTCACGCACAATGGCACAGCGTCGCTTGTCATCTTCGAGATCGCGACCGACCTTGATCTTGATGTAGTTGAGGCCAGCGGCGATCGCCTCGCGACACAGACGTCGCACCTTGTCATCCGGATAGCCCAGCCAACCTGCCGATGTCGTATAAGCGGGGAATCCTTTGGCTTCCAAAGCGGCAATGCGTTGCGCCTTGGTCGGGGCGTTAGCGCGCAAAATAGCCAGCGCCTCGTCCCTGGTCAGCGCATCGGTCAGATAGCGAAAATCGATCAACCCGACGAATTCTTCCGGCGTCATATCGGCAACCAGACGCCAGACCGGCTTGCCCGCGACCTTGGCCCAGAGATCCCAGACGGCATTGACCAACGCCGCCGTCGCCAGATGGATGATGCCCTTTTCCGGCCCGACCCAGCGCAATTGGCTGGCACTCGTCACCTCGCGCCCAAAGCCGGCCATATCCGCCGTAATTTCCGTGAGATCACGACCGAGAACGATCGGTAACAAGGCCTCGATCGCTGCGACGCAAAGCTCATTTCCCTTGCCGAGCGTAAAAGTCAGACCATGACCTTCGAGGCCCGGCTGGTCGGTTTCCAACACCACATAGGCAGCTGAATAATCGGGATCCAGATTCATCGCATCGGAGCCGTCGGCATGCTGCGATGTGGGGAAGCGGATATCGCGAGCGCGGCTCTTGACGATCTTAACCATGGACTGCCTTTTTTTCACGCTTGGTTCGTTATTAGGCTCAGATACTAATATATCAGTTAAGGATGACAAGGCGAATCTACGGCGGATGGGGAGCGGAAGAAGCACGCGCCTAGCCTTTTGCCAAGTACCGGCAAATGGCCCGGCCCTGTATCGCGTGGCTCCATTCCACGCTCGTAAAGTCGCCCTGCCGTCCTCCCCCTTCTGCAGAAATCCGATTGCCGACATCAGGTCGCTTGACACATCATCCAATTAAGGATATCTAATGTCCTTAAGGATCTTATTTATCCTTAATTAAAATCAGAGGAAGTCACGATGAAACAACGTGTCAATTTCTTTCAGCAATCGCCTGAGCTTTCCAAAAAGTTCATGGACTTCAGCATGGCGATCAAGGATTGCGCGATTGAAGAATCGATCCGCAATCTGGTCATGATCCGCGCCTCGCAAATCAATGGCTGCGCCTTCTGCCTGGACATGCATATCAAGCAGGCAAAGATTCATGGCGAGCGCGAGCTTCGACTGCATCATGTCGCAATCTGGCGGGAGTCACCCCTATTCAGACCGCGTGAACGCGCCGCGCTTGCATGGACCGAAGTCCTCACCAAGCTGCCCGAGCAAGGGGTGCCGGACGATCTCTATGAGCGCGTCCGCGAGCAGCTGTCCGAAAAGGAAATCTCGGATCTGAGCTTCGTGATCATGGCGATCAATGCCTGGAATCGCGTCAATGTCGGATTTCAAACTGTGCCGGGCTCATCTGATGCCGCCTTTGGCTTGGACAAAGCTGATCTGACCTAACCCGCGCCAGCGCTTGCCGCCGCGCCTCACCTCTCGTCATCAGGAAGCTCCGTCTCTGTCTTGCGGAGAAAAAACGAGGAGAATTGCCATGAAAATTGTCGTCATCGGCGGCACCGGTCTCATCGGAACGAAGCTCGTCAACCGACTGCGTCACCTCGGCCAAGAAGTCATCGCGGCATCGCCGACTTCGGGCGTCAACACCATCACGGGCGCCGGACTGGCTGCAGCCCTGGCAGGCGCCCGGGTCGTCGTCGATGTGGCCAACGCACCCTCTTTCGAGGACGCAGCGGTTCTGAGCTTCTTCGAGACGTCGGGGCGCAACATCCTTGCGGCGGAAGCCGCTGCCGGCGTCGGCCATCACGTCGCCTTGTCCGTCGTCGGCACCGACCGGCTACTGCAAAGCGGCCATTTCCGCGCGAAGGTAGCGCAGGAAAACCTCATCAAGGCGTCCAGTATTCCCTATACAATCCTGCGCGCAACGCAGTTCTTCGAATTCACCGGCGCCATCGCCCAATCGGCCACCGATGGACAGTCAATCCGCCTGTCGCCGGCGCTGATGCGGCCCGTCAGTTCAGATGATGTCGCCGCCGCCCTGGCCGATGTCACCAGCGGGGCGCCGTTGAACGGCACGATCGATCTAGCCGGTCTTGAACAATTCCGTCTCGACGAGCTCGTTCGACGCTTCCTGCAGGCCAAGCAGGACGCACAACAGGTGATCACCGATCGCCAAGCACCGTATTTCGGCGCGCTGTTGAACGATCGGTCGCTGACGCCGGGTGATCACCCCCCGCGTCGCGCCGACGCGCTTCGAGGAATGGCTCAGCCAGTCCGCGATGGCGCGCTAGCTCGGTCCGACGGCGCCCGCTCCAAACGTCATCTCACTAAGGGAGAACAGAAAATGCTCAGTCGACTGCTCTATGGCGTCGCGGTGGCTGCCCTCGCGACAACTGCGACCCTCGCCGACGACCCGCCGGCGACTAAATCCAAGGTAACACTGGTCTTTGATCACCTCCTGCCGAATGCGCCCGGCAAGAGTATGAGATGTGTGCTGGTCGACTACCAGCCAGGCGGTTCATCCCCGGCCCATACCCATCCAGGCTCGGCATTCATCTATGCGACGGTGCTCGAAGGTGCCATTCGCAGCAAGGTTAATGATGGGCCGGAAAAGATCTATCACGCGGGGGAGAGCTTCGCCGAACTCCCGGGTGACCATCATGGTGTCAGCGCCAATGCCAGCAATACGCAGCCGGCACGGCTGCTGGCGGTCTTCGTCGTGGATACCGCTGATGTGAATCTGGTCACGCCTGACAAATAGCATGACGGGGTGCCCGCCGCTGATTGCTGCTGCCTGGTCGCCGCCTGTGGGACAGCGACAGCCGATAGGCAAATCTCCGGCTTAACTTTACGTAGAATGTCGACTAATGCTTGAGAGCACCTGAACACAAGCTTCGTGCGGGCCAGACATAGTAGGATAAAATCGATGATTCTAAAAAGTCAGGTCGAGTGGGCGCTGCATTGCTGCGCCATACTGGCTGGGCTTCCAGCGAATCGCTATTTGGCAACCAAGACCCTGGCCGAGTTCCATGGCGTTCCGAAAGAGTATCTGTCCAAGGCCCTGCAAAGCCTGTCGCAGGCAGCGCTACTCGAAAGCACTCTGGGCCCGAGCGGCGGCTACCGGCTGGCAAAGGCACCGAGCGAAATCACGTTTCTGGACATCATCGAGGCGGTCGAAGGGAGGAGCTCGACTTTTGTCTGTACGGAAATCCGACGAAACAATCCCTGTCGGCCGGCGGATACATGCGAGTCAAAGGCATGCGCCATTGCCCGCATCATGCGGGAAGCCGATGAGGAATGGCGCAAGAAGCTGCGCAGTGTGCGGCTGTCGCAGCTGATTGACACTCTTGCAGAGGATATACCCGCGGATTTATACAAGAAGAGCTTCGAATGGATCCTGTCACGACCATGACACTTCGGAATCCGGTATAGCCGCAGGGATCGCCGCGGATCTCTAGCTGCGGTCAACCGTACCGCAGGTCGGCCGCAATGCCGCCGCCTGGTATCAGGTCATGATGGCTCGGAAAGCGACAATCGATGCATCAGAACGACGTTTCACTTCCTGAAGGAACCGGCGACAGGACCGCGTATCGCCGTCAGACGCTGACCTGGCTGATGAGCGAGACGCATAGTGAACCGTCGATCGACAGAATTTTCGTTGAGCTATGCGAGCGACTGCAGATGGCCGGCCTGCCGGTCGCACGGGCAACGCTCCATTTTCGCACGCATCATCCCCAATGGCTGGGAGCCCGGCTGATCTGGAGACGCGGTCAGCGATCGGCCGCCCTGCAGACCGTGGCCTATCACGTCGAAGAGACACCGGAATTCCTCAATAGTCCCTTCAGCGCGATCATCGGCGGCCAACATGAGGTGCGGCAGCGCCTCGATCCTGGTGCAGCGGGCAGCCGCCACTACCTGCTTTATGATGAACTGCGTGCCGAGGGTCTGACGGAATACATTGCCTGGCCACTCGACCATACGCTGGGTAAGCGGCATCTGGTGACATTCGCGAGCGATGCGCCGGACGGCTTTGCGCAGGATCAAGTCGCATTTCTTGCCGACCTTTTACCCGCCCTGGCTCTTGTCAGCGAGATCCGCTTGAAGAATCAACTGGCCCGGACGTTGCTCGAAACCTATGTCGGTCCCCATGCCGGCCAGCAGATACTCGATGGCGCAACCACCCGCGGCAAGGGCGTCACGGTCGATGCTGCGATTCTGATGACGGATCTACGCAATTTCACTGAACTATCGTCACTTTGCAGCCGCGACGAGGTGATCGATGTGCTCAATGCCTATTTCGACGCGATATCCGGGCCGATCCAAGACAACGGCGGCGAGATCCTGAAATTCATGGGGGACGGGCTCCTGGCGATCTTTCCGCTCAGCAATCCAACCGCCTGCCGGGATTTGTTGCGGGCGGTAGACGCAGCGCAGCTCGCCCTCGCCAAGCTCAACGCGCAACGTCGCTTGGCTGGTCGCGACGTGCTGGGCTACGGCATTGGCATCCATGTCGGCGATGTCATGTATGGCAATATCGGCTCCCGAAATCGCCTTGACTTCACAGTCATCGGGCCAGCTGTCAATATCGCGTCGCGGCTGGAAAGCTTGACCAAGGAGGTCAAGCGCCCCGTACTCTTCTCTCAGGCTTTTGTTGATAGAGCTGGTGATAACGGCGGATTGGAATGTCTCGGACCCTTTTCCCTGAAGGGCCTCGGCGCACCCGTCACCGTGTTTGCACATGCCCGAGAAGTCGCAACCGAGCGTGATGTCGGCTAGAGCCGGATCGTTTTACACGGAATCGCTTTGCGGCTCCGTGTAAAACGTGAATCCGTTTCTCCCAAGCGCCTCGGCTTTCACAAAGGGTATATCGCTGTCTGCCGAAGCAGCGCCTGCTGCCGTCAGGCGGCGATGGTGCGCTGACGCTGTTCGCCGAGGCCGGCAACGCCGAGATGCATTTCCTGGCCGGGCTCAAGATAGATCGGCGATGGCTTCTGCCCCATGCCGACGCCCGGCGGTGTCCCGGTCGAGATGACATCGCCCGGCTGCAGGCTCATGAACTGACTGAGATAGGAAACCAGGAACGGCACCTGATAGACCATCGTCCGGGTATTGCCGTTCTGGTATTTCTTGCCATCGACCGATAACCAGAGATCGAGATTGTTCGGATTGGCAATCTCATCACGGGTGACAAGCCAGGGGCCGATCGGGCCGAAGGTATCGCAGCCTTTGCCCTTGTCCCAGGTCCCGGCGCGTTCGATCTGGAATTCTCGCTCGGAGACATCATTGACCACGCAATAACCGGCGACATGCGACATCGCTTCGGCTTCGCTGACATATTTCGCGGGTTTGCCAATGACGACGCCGAGCTCGACTTCCCAATCGGTCTTGACCGATTGGCGCGGGATCTCCACCGCATCATTGGGACCGATGATGGCGCTGGTCGCCTTCATGAAGACGACGGGTTCGGGCGGGACTTGCGCACCTGATTCCGCGGCGTGATCGGCGTAATTGAGGCCGATACAGATGAATTTCCCCACCCGACCGACACAGGGCCCGATGCGGGGCTGACCAGCGACTTTCGGCAGCTTCTGATGGTCGAGCTGGGCAAGGCGCTGCAGGCCGGCTTCCGAGATGACCTCGCCGGCGATGTCATCGACGATCCCACTCAGGTCGCGAATGTTGCCCTGGTCGTCCAACAGACCCGGCTTTTCCTGGCCTGCCGGGCCATAGCGCAATAATTTCATCTCGTCACACTCCTGTTAGGCGGCCCAGCCGCCATCGATGATAGGGCCAGTTAGGCGGCCCAGCCGCCGTCAATAATCTGGGTGGTCGCCGTGGTAAAACTCGCTTCATCCGAGGCAAGATAGACGGCAAGATGCGCGATCTCGGCCGGCGTGCCAAGTCGGCCCATGGGCTGGCGAGCAATGAAGCCACGCCGCACCTCATCAATGCTGCCGCCCAGGGCCTTCATCCGATCGTCCAGGGATGGGCTTTCAATCGTGCCCGGACAGATGGCATTGCAGCGGATCCCGCGCGTCACGTAATCCGCCGCCACGGATTTGGTCAAGCCGATCACGGCAGCCTTGCTGGCACTATAGACACAGCGATTGGGAACACCCTTCAAACTGGACGCGACCGAGGCCATGTTGATGATCGAGCCATGGCCCTGATCCAGCATGGCCGGCAGGAAGGCGCGAATCATCCGATACATGCCCTTCACATTGAGATTGAAGGAGAAGTCCCAGTCCTTCTCGTCGCAATCAAGGATTGTGCCCTGATGCACATAACCCGCACAGTTGAACAAGACATCGACCGCACCGACCTCTGCCGCCAGGGCAGCGACCGCGGCACCATCCGTCACGTCAAGGCGCCGCGTCGTGGCGCCAGAGAGATCGGCGAGCTTTGCCTCATTGATGTCCGTTGCGATGACCGTGGCGCCTTCGCGGATGAAAGCTTCGGCGACCGCGCGGCCGATACCCTGTGCCGCCGCCGTACATACCGCGCGTTTCCCCTTTAACCGATCCACAGGACACCTCTTCAATCGCTTGTTGTTGAAACGCCGCGCCTACCAGCGCAATGCCGAATTTAGAGCCGGTAAAACGCCGTCGCCGTACCGCCGAGAATCGCATCCTGCTCCGCCTGGCTCAAACCGGCAATCACCTCATGGCTCGCCTGCCGCCAGCGATCATAGCCGCCAGCCAGATTGACCACCGGCCAATCACTGCCCCACATCAGGCGACGCGGGCCAAACGCCTCAAGCAGAAAATCTATATAGGGGCGAATCTGAGCCGCAGTCCAATCAGACTTTGCCTCGGTGATCAGACCAGATACCTTGCAATGAACGCGTTGATCTCGCGCGATCAGGCGCATCTCATCAGCCCAGACATCGAAAGCACCGGCTGCAATATTTGGTTTAGCGCCATGATCGATGACAATCCGCAAATACGGATACCGATGCAGGAATTCTTGAAACGGCTTGAGATGCAGCGGCTTCAGCAGCGCGTCGAAGGCAATGTCCCCGGCTTGCAGGCACTCAATTATCGGCGCGAGATGTGGCCGCAACATCCAGGTCGGATCGGCAATATCCTGGATCATCGGTCGGAAGCTCTTAATCAGCGGGTTTTGCGCCAGCCGATCGATATCGTCGCGAACCCGCCGCGCATCGAAGTCGACCCAACCGATGACACCGCGCACGAAACCCGTCTTGGCGGCAATCTCCAGCATGAACTCAGTCTCGGCAATCGTCGCGGCGGCCTGCACCAGCACTGTCCCCGCAATACCATGCCGGGCCAGGATAGGCGCCAGATCGGCCGGTAGAAAATCGCGGTGGATCGCCGCCAAATCAGGCGTCAGCCAATCGTAATCGCCTCGATCGAGGCGCCAGAAATGCTGATGACAATCAATGTGCATAATGCCGCCTAGCCGGGCAAGGCAACCGGCACCGGTGCTGCCGCATGCAGCAGCCCAGATGTTCGCAAATCGGCCCAGAAACCTGCCGGAATGGCGGCAGTCAACATGTCATGGTGACTTGTCACCTCCGCCACCGTCCGTGCCCCCGGGATGACGCCCGCGACCACCGGATGCGCCAGGGTGAACTGCAAAGCTGCCGCCGGCAACGACACCCGATGGGCCTGACAGATCGCCACCAGCTGCCGGACTTTGCCGCGAATCTCAGGCGGCGCAATCTCGTAATTGTAGGTGGCATCGGCCGCATCCGCCCGCGCCAGAATGCCGGAATTGAAGGGGCCGCCAATGATCACCGAGACGTTTCTGGTCGCACATGCCGGCAGCAGATCATCAAGTGCTGCCTGCTCCAGCAAGGTATAGCGACCAGCCAGCAAAACGCAGTCGAAATCGCCATGCTGCATGGCTTCCAAGCAGACTGGCGTTTCGTTGATGCCAAGGCCGATCGCCAGGAGCTGACCATTGCGGCGCAATTCATCCAAGGCGCGATAGCCGCCTTCCATCGCCGCTTTCATCATCGCAGCGTGGTTGTCGCCATGGGTAGTGCTACCGATGTCGTGAATGAGGGCGATGTCGATGCGATCAAGCCCGAGGCGCTGATAGCTGTCCTCCAGGGAGCGCATAACGCCATCATAAGAATAATCGAAGCGGGCATGAAATGGCATCGGCGAGCGGAACATTTCCTGCGCCTTGCTCTCGTGCCAGCCCCGCCGGATCAGCCGGCCAACCTTGGTCGAGAGCACGAACTGGTCGCGTGGATGTTCCCGTAAGGCGTCGCCAACCCGCCGCTCGCTGAGGCCGTAGCCATAGAAGGGCGCCGTATCGAACAGCCGGCGTCCGGCCGCCCAGGCCGCCTCCAGCGATGCCTGCGCTTCAGCATCGCCGACAGGTGCGTAAAGATTGCCAAGCGGGGCGCCACCAAAGCCCAGGACTGTGACGCTGAGCTCCGTTTTGCCGATCTGTCGCCGTTCCATCAGCCACCTCCGGTGCCTGTTATACTAATATATAACACGAGCGCAAAGGTTAAATCAGCCGTCGAGCGGCCGGCATGTGTTGACGCCAAGATATTCGATGACTACCGAAATCACGGCGATCATTGTCGTCGTGCCGATCACATGCCAGAAGCGTTCCGTCTGCAGAATGGTCCAGTAATTGTCAAAGCCGACGAATTTCGGCGGAATCGGCGAGATCAAGCGCAGCGACTGGAAGCTCATCGAAAAGGAAAAGACCAGCGGGAATAGTCCGACTGCAAGAACCACCAGGAAAGCCGGCCAGAGAAAGACATATTTGATCGGGTCCCCTCGGGATTTTGCGACAGTGTGATGGGGCGCGGGTTTGTACTGACTCATCGGGCGCCACCCTGACCGGCCTTGGCATCGTCAGTGCCAAGCTTCAGGAAATCCTCAGTCGCCCCCAGAATGTCCTGTTCGATGGCATGACGCGCTGCAGCGCCGTTGCCGCGCCGTAACGCCTCCAAGGCCGCATAGTGGCACCGCATCGCGCGCGTCATGTGTTCCTTGTTGTCATTGAGGCCGAGACGCACATAGGGCGCCGCCCGCGCCATCAATTGCTGGATAATGCTGCACATCAGCGGCATGTGACTGGCCTGATAGATCAACAGGTGGAAGCGCCAGTTAATGTCGAGATAGCGCAATGGATCGTTGGCGACGATGGCAGCGTCCATGTCACCACAAAGTTCCGTCAGACTTGCCAGATCGGCGGCGGAGATATTCGGCACCGCGCGCTCAGTCGCAAGCCCCTCAATGGCATGCCGCATGTCCCGTAGCTCCTTGACTTGGTCAGGGTCCAGACGCGGTACCGTGAGGCTGCGGTTGGAGCCGATCACCAGGAGTCGCTCAGCCTCAAGCCGACGCAGAGCTTCACGCACCGGCATGGCACTGGCACCAAGCGCGCTGACCAGCGCATTGATGCTGAGCTGTTGGCCCGGCAGCAGCTGGCCGGTCAACAGCTTATGATGGATCTGACGATAAATGCGCTCCTGCAGCGTATCGCGCTCGACCGTATCAAAACCTGTGAGCTCGCTTTTCATCCGCTCAATCCGCCAGTAGGGAATCGATTTCGGACCGGGTGGGCATGGCCGGTGCCGTGCCCACCCGCGTGACACTCAGCGAACCGGTGGCGCAACCGAAGCATGCCGCTTCCAGCGGTGATTTTCCTTCTGCCAGAGCGCAGGCAAAGCCACCATTGAAGGCATCGCCGGCGCCGGTCGGGTCGATAACCGTGGCCACCGTGAAAGCGGGCATCAGCTGCGCCTGGCGACGATCCTTGTAATAGGCACCCTTCGCTCCCAGTGTGATCAGCACGGCGCCAACGCCCTTGGCGAGCAGATGATCAGCAGCGCGATCGGCACTCTGGGTATCGACAACCTCGACACCGCTGAGCGCCGAGGCTTCGGTTTCATTGGGTGTCAGAAAATCGACCAGGGGATAGATCTCATCTGGCAGGGCAACGGCGGGCGCTGGATTAAGGATCGTGGTGACCTGATGGCGACGCGCCAACTGCAAGGCATGGACGGCCAATGGCACTGGTGTTTCCAACTGGGTCATGAAGACAGCGGCATCGCGGATGCTGCTCTCCGCCTTGTCGATATCGGCGATCGTCAGGTCATTGGCGGCGCCGGGAGCCACGATGATGGCGTTGTCGCCAGTCTTATTCTGAACGAAAATGAAGGCACCGCCCGTCGGGCTGGTGCTTTCACGAACAAAGCGCTGGTCGATTCCAACCTCACTCCAGGTTTTACGGGCAGCTTCGCCGAACGAATCCCGGCCGATGCACGTGATGAAGGAGACAGCAGCGCCAGCACGGGCCGCAGCTACCGATTGATTGGAGCCCTTGCCGCCGGGACCACTGCGGAAATCACCGAGGATGGTTTCACCCATCGCCGGCATCCGCTCCGCCAGAAAGGCGAGATCGGCAACATAGATGCCCATAATGACAATGGCTTTACGCATGGTCAGCCTCGGTCGAAAAGTGAATGTCAGGTCAGGTCCAGCAGCTCAATCGGCTGCCAGGATCACGCCCTTTTTCAGGAGAAAGCAGCCATAGCCGCGCATCTCGCTGGTGGTGACGACGGCAAAGCCCTGCTTTGCCGCCTCGTAGAAGGCAAAACGCTCGATCGAACCCATTGGCAGCGACTTGCCTTCGGCTTTGTCGATTTCGCGCTGCATTTCCTGCTGGACCGGCGGCAAATAATCCGCTCGCCCGACAACTTCCATGCGCAGCACCGGGTGGGGCACGAAGCTGTCAAGCGGCAGGACCGAGAGAATGGCCCGCGCCGCCGTTGGAATATCAACGCCTTGTAGGCGGATGAGATGCTTGGCGCCGGCAACGGATTGCGCCGGGAAATTGGCGTCGCTCAGGACCAGGTCATCACCATGTCCCATGGCACGCAACACCCAGAGCAGGTCTGGTGTCAGGATCGGATCCAGATTCTTCAACATGCTTTGCCTCCCTGATATCGTTCTTTGCACCGGCGTCTATTTGCGCTGGCGATCCGATTGTCCGGTTACTCGCCGTAGGGCACCCAGATGTTTTTCACCTGGCTGGCCCGCCGCAGGAAGTCGCGACCTTGTGCGCTCGCCGCCATCCAGTCGCGACCGAGGCCGTGATTGACCCAACTCTGTTTCAAATCATGGGCCGATGCGAGTTCGACCATCTTGCTGCCCTCGGCACCACCCTCATACCAAAGGGCGCCGACCTCCGGATGCTCGGCCAGGGTCTTTACCAGACTGTCGCGCGGACCAGTGACGATATTGACCGCACCGGCCGGCATATCCGAAGTGTCCAACACTTGGTAGAAGCGCGTGGCAGCGAGCGGATAGAGCTCCGAGGGCACGATCACCACGCGATTGCCGAGCGCCAAAGCCGGCGCCAGCATCGAGATGAAGGCCAAGAGGGGTGCTTCATCCGGACAGGCCATGGCGATGATTCCGATCGGCTCATTCATGGCGATGGCAACACCCTGCAGCGGCGGGTTATGCACGGCGCCATCATATTTGTCGGCCCAGGCCGCGTAGCTGAACAAGCGGGAGACCGCAGCCTCGACTTCCGTTCCGGCCTGACGCTCGGTGGCACCCGTCATCGCCCGCAGCTCGCTGGCGAATTCTACCTGGCGCTGCGCCAGATTCTCGGCCACGAAATAGAGCACCTGGGCGCGCTGATGACCGGTCATCCGGGTCCAGGCGTCATTCTTCACCGCGGCTTCGACGGCGTTGCGGATATCCTTGCGATTACCCTCGGCAACCTCTGCCAGGAGCTTGCCCTTGGCACTGAGGATTGCCCGGCTATAGCCGCCATCCGGCCGCGCCTGCTTGCCGCCAATATAGAGTTTCAAGGTGCGATCGATATCGGGAAGACTCTCGCGAAGCGTCGCTGCTTCTTTGGTCTTGGTCGCCACCACCGGTTTGCGGCGGAGACGGCCGAGGTCGCTGGGCGAAGCGAGATATTCCAGCATGCCTTCGCGGCCGCCCTCCCGACCATAGCCGGATTCGCGATAGCCACCAAAGCCGCAAGCCGCATCGAACTGATTGGTGCAATTGATCCAGACCACGCCAGCCTTGATCTTGGGCGCGACATCGAGCGTCAGATTGACGCTCTCGCTCCAGACACTGGCAGCGAGGCCATAGACCGTGTTGTTGGCAAGCTGCACGGCTTCATCCGGTGTGCGGAATGACATCGCCACCAGAACCGGGCCGAAGATTTCCTGCTGTACCAAAGGGCTCGCGGGAGCCACATCACTGATCAAGCTGGGCGGATAGAAGCAACCTTTGGCTGGCAGTTCACATTTTGGTTGCCACAGTTTGCCACCGGCGGCGAGCCCCGCTTCCACCATGGCTGTCACGCGCCGCAATTGGGTCGGCGAGACCAGGGCACCGATATCGGTGGATTTGTCCAGGGGATCGCCAACCCGCAACGTCTCCATGCGGTGACGCAATTTGGTGATCATGGTTGGATAGACGCTTTCCTGCACCAGCAGGCGCGATCCGGCGCAACAGACTTCGCCCTGATTAAACCAGATGCCATCGACGATGCCTTCGACCGCACTGTCGAGATCGGCATCATCGAAGACGATGAAGGGCGACTTGCCGCCAAGCTCAAGTGTCAGCTTCTTGCCGCTGCCGGCGGTGCGCTGCCGGATCAGGCGGCCAACTTCGGTGGAGCCGGTGAAGGCGATCTTGTCGATCGCCGGATGATCGACCAAGGCGGCGCCGGTTTCGCCATCGCCCGTCACGATATTGAGCACACCGTCCGGCAGACCGGCTTCGCGGCTGATCTCGGCGAAGAGCAAAGCTGTGAGGCTGGTATCCTCGGCCGGTTTCAGCACGACGGTATTGCCGGCGGCCAAAGCCGGCGCCACTTTCCAGGCCAGCATCAGCAGCGGGAAGTTCCAGGGGATCACCTGGCCGATCACGCCGAGCGGCCGGTGCTGGGGGAACTCATCATCCAGGAGCTGCGCCCAGCCGGCATGGTGATAGAAATGCCGCGCCGCCAGCGGGATGTCGATGTCGCGGCTTTCGCGGATCGGCTTGCCGTTATCCAAGGTTTCGAGGACGGCAAAGAGCCGGCTATGCTTCTGCAGCAGACGCGCCAAGGCATAGATGTAGCGGGCGCGACCGTGACCGCCGAGCTTTGCCCAGCCCTGCTGTGCTTTGCGGGCGGCCTTCACCGCGAGATCGATATCCTTGGCATTGGCCTTGGCGAGACTGGCGAGCTTGCTGCCGGTTGCCGGGTCATGACTGTCGAAGCGGGCCTTGCTGCTGGCGGCCTGCCAGTCACCGCCGATGAACAGATCGAAACTGCTCTTATGGCTTTTCAGCCAGCGCGTTACCTCATCCGTGCCTTCACGCGATGGTCCGTAGCTCATGGCTGCGAAGATTCCTTCCAATTCCATCTGTCGTCTCTCATGCCATCGCGTGGCGGAAGTTGGCTGAATAGCGACCGGTGACGAAATGCTCGAGTTGGCGTTCGATATCAGTCAGCAGGCTGGAGGCGCCGAAGCGGAAGAGATCCGGCTCCAGCCAGCGGCGGCCGAGTTCTTCCTTGATCAGCACCAGATAGTTGATGGCGTCCTTCGCCGTGCTGATGCCACCGGCAGGCTTGTAGCCGACATGATAGCCGGTCATTTCCTGATAGTGGCGGATCGCCCGCACCATGGTCAGCGAAACCGGCAAAGTGGCGTTGACGGCTTCCTTGCCGGTCGAGGTCTTGATGAAATCAGCGCCCGCCATCATGCAGATCATCGAGGCTCGCGCCACATTGCGCAAGGTGCCAAGCTCACCGGTTGCCAGAATGGCCTTTACATGCGCCTCACCACAAGCGGCGCGGAATGCGCGCATCTCGTCATAGAGGGCCTGCCAATTGCCAGTCAGCACATATTGCCGGCTGATGACGATATCGATTTCCCGGGCCCCGGCGGCGACCGAGAGGTCGATCTCGCGCAACTTGGTTTCCATGGGAGTCTGTCCGGCCGGAAATCCGGTGGAGACAGCGGCGACTGGAATATGCGTCCCCGCCAAGGCGGCGACTGCCTCGGCGACCATGTTGTGATAGACGCAGACTGCACCGACGGCCAGGTCCTGAGCGCCGAGGGCACTTGCCAGATCACCGCGCAGCGGCTGGCGCGCCTTGGCGCAGAGCCGCTGCACCTTGCCGGGCGTATCATCACCACTGAGGGTGGTGAGATCGATGCAGCTGATGGCTTTCAACAGCCAGGCCGCCTGCCACTCCTTCTTGATCGAGCGACGGGCCGTGAGGCTGGCGGTACGCGCCAAAACGGCGCTGCGATTGACTCGCGCGGCCGAGGCCTCGCCCAGATCCAGGTCCATCCCAGGATTGCGCGGTTCATGCTTTGCGGAAAAAGCGATTTCGGCCAATGACTTGGCTGTCGGCATGGTCTCCCCGCTCAAATCAAATATAGTTTGATCAAACTTTATTTTCGGGAGAAATACCATATAGACCGGCCGGGGGTCAACAGGCAGACCGCGAGGCGTCGTTGGCGCTCCAAGTGCCCCCGCTCAGCCGGCTTTCGACATCACCATGAAGCAATGGACGTAGTCCATGCCGTGCCCCATGGGATCGGCGGTGACCTCGGCTTGGTAGCCCGTATAGAAGTCATCAATGAGCGCCCGGCGTTCCTCGATTGGCCGATCCGCCGACAAGGCACCGAAGAATGTGCTTTCGCTCCAGGACCGCAAGGTCGGCAGATAGCTGGCGGCGAAGGCCGCCGGATCGCCACCGGCGCTTTCAAACTGTGCCGCATAAGGGCATCGGGTCACCCGCGTGAAAACCCGGTCCAGTTTCAACCCAGCCTGATGAACAGGCGATTGCGTATCAGCGAAGGGCGCAGTGAATTCATCGACCGTCTTATAGAATTGCATGAAGGTGCCGGCACGGTATTCGGCCTCGCTCATCCGTCCGTCACGATAGAGCCGCCGCCAGTGCTTGGCGAAGGTGTCATGCATGTTGACGCCACCGGTATTACCCAAGTAGTTCCCCTGCCCGTCTTCGCAGAAATTTGCCAGCACCAATTTGCCGCCGGTTTTCAGCTCTCGCGCCCGCGCCAGCAGGATGCGCTCCCAATCGGCCAAGGCCTGTTCTCGGAAGAGCGCTTTCTCGGCTGCCGTCGCACCGACCGCGTGAACATGATCTCCGATCTGCCCTGGCAGGCGGCTCAGCCAATGCATGGCCGTGGCGGAGAAGCCGAAATCCAACGTCGCCGCCGGAAAGACCTGATGGTAGAAGCTGGTACCGCTGGCGAAGGTGAAGACATTCTCGATCTGGCCCAGGGGATTGTCAGCGCGGCCGGGTATCAGTCCATGCAACAAGCGGAACAACGATGAAAAATCGTTATGTGGAAGATCCGTATAGGTCAGCGTGACAGCGCGGCTGGGTGCTGCCTGCTGCACGAAGCCGATCGCCTGGCGCATGAGATCGAGCGATGTGCCGCCATCGGCGGCGCCAAAATCCGCCAGCGCAAAGGGGTGCGTGTGATGGCCAAGCGACATACCCGACAAGGCGTCGAGGACAAGATCGGCCGCGGCGTCGATCACCGCCTTGGCGCCAATCGTGTTCTGGCTGTAATAGCCGGCACCGCGCATCTGCACGACGGGCGCCGCTTTGGTCGGCTGGCTCATCCATTCTCTCCCTGACGCCGGGTTGTCCCAGCGCGTTTATCTTTTTAACCGCGGTTGAACCGCGTGATCGCTTATCGTTCCTTCAGTCATTGTCAATCGCACCAGCGCCCGCGCCATGATGGCGAGATTGGTCCGACGCCGGCACATAGGTGCGATGGGCGAACTCTTGTACCTGCTGCCAAACCAGTGGGGCGATCTCAAGCCGCAGCATCCCGGTCGGCGCTATGAAAGGCGCCATGGCTTGTGGTCCCCCTGCCTGACACCGAAAGGCACCGATTTGCCGCCGTCGGACGGCATCGGTCAACACGCCAGCAGTCGCATGGCCCGGTGACAGCAACCAGCTGCCTTCGGCATGATGCAGTGCGATTTCACGACCAGTAAGGCGACTGGCCATCGCCAGAAATGGCAACAGCAGAATTGGATGTTGGCTCGCCGGAAAAGTCAGTATATCACCGGCCATCAGCTGTTGCGCCCGATCCGCGATTTCGGTTCCGATCCGGATCGGGTCGTCACGCGACGTTTCACAAGAGCATGATTCCAGAATCTCGAGCATCGCCGGCAGCGCATCGATCCCCCGTTCTGCCAGCCAGGCCATCGCTTGCCCAACCTCCTCCGTCAGGCCCCAGGGCAGCCCGGCACCGCGTGCCGCCTTGCGGCTTTCGACGTGAATTTCATTGAGGGACAATTGCATGTCGTCAATCCCACGTCATTACAATGGGTGGCGCCCAATCATCTGCCGTCAGCAGATCAATCTCCTCTGGATAAGGAGCGTGCTGGAATAAGGTGATCCGCACCCAGCGATCCGACTTGGGATCGAAGCGCATGGCGCCGAAGAAGGCCAGCTTGCAGCGCAGGAGATCGATCGGCCGCATCTGTGCATCGAGCAAGTTATCGCGCACTTCAGCATAGGGATGACGGGCGGTGATCTGAATACGGCGGACGATATGGCGATAGATCGGCTCGCGCTTGAGAAAATCGGCTAGGCAGGTGGTCGCCGGAATTGACGAAAGCGCTGAATAGAGCGAGGCGACATCCCGCGCGATACCGAGCGGCTGCTCCAGATCGCTGCCGGGCTCCTCGAAACGCTCACCGAGACGCGGCTCGAGCTTCTCCTCGGAAACGTACCAGAAGTGGGCCTGCGCTGCAGCCGTGGTGTAATCCACTGGCAGGGCAAAGGCGTAGTGTTCTTCGATCAGCGCACGGCATCTGGCAACTGACATCGCGCCGTCGATCGGAAACTCGACCGCTTCGTCGACCGACATCTGATCCGCAAGATCATCGACGAGTGCGCCATGCGGTTCCAGCAGCAGGCTGACCAGCATTTCCTGCGCTTCGAGGCCAAGTGCATCGCTGGCCCAACGGAACAGGCGATCCCATGGCAAGGGACTGTCCCAGTCGAAGCGCCCGATCATCCGCGCAAGCTTACCCAAATCGGATTGAAGCTCGGCAATGCGCGCGGCTTGGATCGCGTCCTCGACCTGCCAATGAGCCGCCAGTGCCCGCGCACGGCTCAGATGATCGACGAATCTGGCTTGGGTATGCGCAGTGGCGCTCGCCAGCGATCTGATTCGCGCCAGAGCCGTCTCCCGCGCGTCAATCCAGCGATCAATCAAGGCCGAATGATAGGCGAGGAAGGGGGCCATGCCGAGGCCGGTCGCGTTGCCAACCCCCAAGAGGCGCCGCAGATCAGGCCGTAAGGCAACCGCATGTTGGGGATCGCGCTGGCGGGCCATATGCTCGACGATGTCGATGGTGAAGCGGCGGATCAGCCAGACCGCCAGCATTTCCGCCTGGAATGGCGCTGCCAGCTCCGCGCGATGACTGATCAACTGGCGATCCGCCAGGCCGAATTTACCATTGCCATAAACCGCCGTTGTCCGCATGAGATAGCCGATCTTCGTCAACTCCCCGGCCGCCGGTTGGCGCCCAGCCGCCAGACATCCGACGACATGATCGAAGAGGCGAACGCTGCGATTGGCGCGTGACAACACCAGATCACGGGGCCCATATCTGCCAGCTTCCTGGCGCGGCACATTGGCCTGCAGGCGCGCTATTTCGTCTTCACTGACCTCGCCATCACACAAGACGAAGGCGGCATCCCATTCATCGGCGATCACCCGATCGCTGCGCTTCTCCGCCGGCAGATCATGGGGAAAACAAACCAGCGAATAGGCCTGATGTGGAGTCTTCAAACGATAGACGGCGACACCTTCGCCACGTGCATCGACCTGCCACAAGGATCGATCGAACCGCCATTTTTCACGCGCGACGCGTCGCAGCAGGTTACGCAGGAAACTGAGCCGCGTCTGATGAAAGCTGCCGAGCCTGGCCAGCGTCATGACGACATCCGGCGATCGTCGGGCGATAACAGGCTGTCCGATGACCGCTTCATCGCCGACTTGACTGGCGACGGTAGATGGGCCGACCGGATCTATTCTCATCTTGCCCCCCGTCACGCCGAATTCGCCGCCGCAGGCTGATCCACCATCGGGTCGAATGAGCGTTCAAAGAAGTCTAACCAGTTTCCGCCCATGATGCCGGCAATTTCATGCTCCTGGAAGCCGATCTGGCGCAGCCCAGCGGCAATACCGGGAAAATCAAGATTGCTCTGGAACCAGGATGGCTGCGGCGGGAACGTGGCACCCGTCATCTGCCTGGTCCAACGGCCCGACCGCATCCATTCCACCACCGAATCCGGTTGATCCTGACAGAGATCGGAGCCGATGCCGATATGCGACACACCCATCAGCTCGGCGGTGCGCGCCACCATGGCGCAGAACGAGTCCAGGCTGCAATCGGATGAATCCTTAAGATGATGTGGATAGAGGCTGAACCCCAGCATGCCGCCGGTCTCGCCCAGCGCACGCAAGACCGTGTCAGACTTGTTGCGCGCCACATCGCGCCAGGAGACCGGATTGGCATGGGTGATGGCAATCGGTCGCGTCGACAGTTCGATTGCCTGCAAGGTCGAGCGCTCCGCCGAATGCGACATATCGATGGCAATGCCAAATCGGTTCATCTCGCGAATCACTTCGCGCCCCATCCGAGTGATTCCGGGATCTTCCGCCTCATAGCAGCCAGTCGCCAGCAGGCTTTGGTTATTATAGGAAAGCTGCATGAAACGGATTCCCAGTTGGGCACAGATTTCCACCAACCCGATCTCATCTTCGATCGGCGACGGATTTTGGAAGCCGAAAAACACTGCCGTACGACCGGTCTTTTTGGCCAGATGCACATCGGCGGCGGATCGCCCATGAAAGATCAAATCGGGGAAGTCATCGAACCAGCGATTCCAGGCGGCGATGTTGCCAACCATTTCACGAAAGGTCTCATGATAGGCAATCGTGACATGGATCGCCGTCACACCGCCATTTTGGAGGTCGCGAAAGATCTTTTCCGACCACCGGCAATATTGCAGGCCGTCAATGACGATGCCGCCGATTGATGTCATGCCGCTTTCCTCCCAGCACCGCCACGGTTCCGGCCCGATCCTCAAGAAGACGGTAATCCCTGATTTCAGTCAATTATGAATTATGATAGATTATTTCAGATTTTCTGAAACAAGGATTTGGCAATCATGGCTATCGGGTTGTCGCATTTGCGGGCTTTCGCCGCCGTCGCCAAAGCCGGTGGCTTGAAAGATGCAGCGGAACAGCTCGGCCGCACCACCTCGGCGCTATCAATGACGCTGAAGCAGCTGGAGATCGAGATCGGCGCCAATCTATTTGCCGCTGACCGCAAGAACCGGCTGACGCCCGTCGGTCGCTTCATGCAGCAGCAGATTGGCGATCTGCTGTTGCATCACGACCGCTGTATCGCCACGATCAAGGCCTATGCGAAGACGACTGTCGGGCGCGTCGATATCGTCTGCGTTCCCTCGGTGGCGACAACCTTGCTGCCAATTCTTATTCCACAATTCCGGAAGTCCTATCCGGCGGTCGAGATCGATGTCCGCGACACCGATTCCGATAATGTGCTGACGGCGATTGAATCCGGTCATGCCGAGCTTGGCATCGCCAGCCTGCGGCGACGCCCGGCAATGATCGACTATCAGCCGCTCTTTGAGGATAGGCTGGGCGTCATTTGTCGGCGCGACGATCCCCTGAGCAAGCGCCGACGCATCGACGCCTGGAGCGAACTCGATGGCCAAATCCTGCTCGCCAATGGCATCAGCCAGACCATCGACGATCCGGCCTTTCAAGCTTTGGCCAATCACGCGCCGATCGTCGTCTATAATGTGCTGTCGCTGCTGGCCCTGGTGCGCGCCAAGGTCGGCATCACCCTGTTGCCACGTCTGTCGCTAGCGGGTTTGGCGCCCGATCTCGCCTTCCTGCCACTCGACATGCCGGATGCCAACCGGACAGTCGGCCTGTTGCGACGCCGTGGCGAGGAACCGACGCCAGCGGTTGAGCAATTTGTTGATCTGCTCAAGCGCAGCCTGGAAAGCCGCCACAAGAGCCTCGGGATCGATAAGTTGTTGGTGTAATCGATCGCACTCTATCTTATTAAGGCTTATTAAGGAGACCGGCTCAGCGCCGCCCGCCAACCTCATCCAGATGCTTCAACATATCTGCGGGGTCTTCGTAGACACGAAAGGCGCCGGCGCGTTCCAGCTCCTCCTGGCCATAGCCGCCGGAGAGCAAGCCGATGCCGAGCGCCCGCGCACGCCGCGCTGCCAGCAGATCCCAGATGCTGTCACCGACGACACAAGCGGTTTCGATATTGACCCCAAGCTTCTCGGCCGCCGCCAAGAAGAGATCGGGATCCGGTTTGGCATATTTCACAAGATCACGGGTAATGATCGGAACCCGGTCGAAATCCACGCCCAGAGTTTCCAGCGGGATCCGCGCCGTTTCCATGCGGCCGCTGGTGGCAATGGCCCAGGGGATCCCGCCATCGGTCAAGGTCTGCAGCAACTCCTTGGCACCCGGCAAGGGGCGGATTTTGACGGACCGACGATTATAGGCCTCGGCATGCAACCGCCGCAGCCGATTCACCCGGTCTTCCGAGATATCGAGCCCGGTCTCGCGCAAAAGCATATTGGTGAACAGGCCACCGCTCATGCCGATCTTGCGATGAATGCGCCAGATCGACAGATCGATCCCTTCTTCTTCCAATGCCTCATGCCAGGCCAGCACGTGCTGGTAGACGCTGTCGATCAGGGTCCCATCGAGATCGAAGAGGAAGGATGTGTGAAAGCGCGTCATGTGAATGCTCCTGAGTGAAACCCAACCAGCGTGACCAGCTGTCCGCAGGATCGATTCTATCCAATCTTAGCACGCAATGCAGCATCACATCATTGTGGCAACTGCCTCAATGTACCGTGCCGAGCGCCAGATCGGCGCCGAGGCTGTACACGGCCGGCTCCTGGACGGCATCGCCATAACTCTGCTGAAACGCACGCGGCGCCTTTTCCCGCTGCTGCAGGAAAAGCTGTGGCAAGACATCATAGGCATAACGCGCCAATTCCTGGGAGGTTACCACGCCATCCTTCGGATACTTGTCGGCCTCGCCGCGCAATCCCTGCAGCAGAACATAAGTGAGGAAACCATAGCCAAGCTGTGCGCTTTCCGGCGCCAGTTGGTCGCGCCTGGTCGCCGTGAGGACCTGCACACCAGCGCTGCGCAATCCGTTCTCGAGAAAACGCGTCATGAAACTGGTGACGGCATTGAACTTATCAACAGTGCCACCGGAATAACAGGCGTCAACCACGACGAAGACTCGTTGCGCACCGGCCGCTTCCAAGGCACCGCGAATTTCCGACGCCCGCACCCAGGTCTTTGGGTCGTCCAGCGTGCCGTCCGTCGGGATGAAGTACCAGTCAGTATCATTACCAAAGCCATGACCGGAGAAGAACAGCATGACGGCGTCTTCCGGCTTGGTTGATTTCAGCTGCTGCAGTGCCTGGAGAATATTGGCGCGCGTGGCCTGGCCGTCGATCAATTGGATGTTGTTGATCGTGCGAAACACCGGCTTGGCCTGCGTGCCGATAGTGGTGGAGACTGCCGCCGCATCACTGGCCGCCACTTTCAGCTGATCGATCGGCGGCAGATGGCCATATTTGGAGACACCGACCGAAATGATGGTCAAGACGCCGCCACCGGCCTCACCGCCGAAGGTATCGCGCAGCTCGGCCTTGTCGCCTTCATTGTCGAGGGCACCCGTGGCGACCGCCTGGAAGACATTGCTGCCAGCGGTCGGCCAGACATTATAGCCAACGACCCGGATATGTTTGCCATTCGCCGCGGCGTCCTTCTGTTCCAGAATGGCGCCAACATTGACGATCTTGCCATTATGGTAGAGGCGGACATCCTTGATGCCGCCGCCCTGATCTTCAGCAACGACAATCAACTGATAGGGCTTTCCCGCCGACTTGTCGCCGGGTACAGCCTCGATCTCCACCTTGGGCGGCACCGGCAGCCCCTTTTCCATGCTCTGCAGCACGGCACGCGGTGCGCGCGCCGATTTCTTGAGGGCAGCGGCCAGCAAGCCGGGATCGGCAAAGGCCTGTTGCAAGGTGGCGATTGGAAAATTGAGCTGGTTGACCGACCAGTTGACGGCTTTCAACCCATCCGCCGTGCCGTCGAACCGGCCCTGCTTGTCGATCAAGGCCCATCCGGTCGGGGTAATGAAGATCGACAGCATCAGCTTTCGCGCGGCCGTATCCCAGACCAGCAATTTGCCATCGGCGGTGGCGCCGATCAGGCGCTGCGTCGTGTCATCATATTGCACGCCGATCAGCTTGTCTGTCTCGGCATCGAAGGGCGCCTCGCTCTGGCCAGTCGCCAGGTTGACCAGGGAAATCTGGCGCCCTGATGCCAGCGCCGCTTTCGTCAAAGAGGGACCGATGGAGAGCAATGCCCCGGTCATTGGTAACCTGGCAAGCGGCTTGGCCTTGCCGGGACCGGTTGTCTGCAACAAAGCGACATCGCCGGCTGTCGTTACCACAGCCGCAAACTGACCATCCGGGCTGAGCTTCACCAGGGCAATCGGTCCGGCCAGCGCCGCCAAAGGAGTCGCTTTTCCAGTCTTGAGATCGAGACTGGCTAGGCTGCCGTCACTTGACCCGAGGATGGCACGACCATTCTTGTCATCGATTGACATGGCGGTGATCGCCGCCTTGGCGACCGCGGCTGCCCAAATCTTGCCCTGCGTGGTCACCGACCAGAATTCTGCGGCACCATTGCCATAACCGATCAGGATCGATTGGCCGTCAAGGGTGGTCATCATTTGGCTGGGTGTCGGCTGTCCGCCGAAGGTGGCCAGCGACTTCCCGCTTTGCGTGTCGCGCAGGTCGATCTTGCCGGACGCATCCGCCAGGATAAGAAGGCTGCCATCCGCCGATGGCGCGAAGACCGCTTCGGCGCCGATACCGGTGATGGGCTGTCCCTGATTGCCGCGCTGCAGGTTCCAGACCCGCATGGATCCGTCGTCAGCCCGCAGGGCCAGATGATTGCCGCCGCTATCAATCGCGGATCGTTGAAACCGCAGCAGCGGCGCCGTCACCTGGAGATGCGCCTGGCTGAAGGTAACGTTTTCGGTAATGGATGATCCGACAGCATTGCTGACCGTCCCGGTAATCGTATTGGTCACGGCGTTGTCGATGCTTTGCATATCGCCCGCACTTTGCGCCAGGCAGACAGCGATCGGCAGGCTGACACCGAAGACGATGAGGCCACACAAACGCAAGAAGCCGAATGAAGTCGTCATGGCAGCCCCACTCCATCAAACATGATCTCGAATAGAGTTAGCCGCTGCATCCGCCAGCCGCAGCAATCGCCATCACAAGAGGTGCAAATACGGGATGCCGATAGCCCGGCATCCCGCCGCCATCATATCAGAACCGGACGCGCAACTCCGCGGCGCCACCGATCTGGTTGGTTTCCTTGTTCAGGACTTCCGCCTTCACCGACGCGCCCGCCGAAATATTATCGGTAATTGACGCCCGGAAACCTGCGGTCAAGAAAACATAATCCTTGTCGCCAGTTTGAACGCCGGGCGTCGTTTCCGGCCAAACATATTCATACTGGACCTGAAAATAGGGAACCACGCGGTCGAAGCGATAGGCCACCTCGCCATTGACCACCGCCGAATTGGCATGCGTATCATCATCGCTGCCACTGGGTGCATCCAGCAGGTCCGTATGATTGAAGCGCCAGCCAGCCTTACCCTTGAGTAGCCAGTTACCAAAGTTGAAGGCCGTATTTGCGGCAATTTCGGTGCCGAAAGTCTGACTGTTGGATTTGGTGGTGCCGGTGAAGTCGTTACGGCTCTCGGCGTCGGAATAGGTGTAGCTAAACAAACCGCTCAGGAAGAGATGCTTGTTGAAAACATAGGCCGCATAAGGCGACACGGTATAAGAGCTGTTGTCGGACTCAGTCTTGAAACCGCCACCGATCAGATTGCTATCGGTACCAGCATGGGTGTATGAGCCGGACAGACCGAGGAAGACCGCCTCGCCGAAGCGATGATCGTAACCGAATGTCGTGTTGACGACGTCAGACTGAAACCGCATACCTGCTTGTTCGAGAAGACCACTGTGGTCGCTCTCGAGACTGTTATAACTGGCGGTCAGCCAGGCGCTGTTATTCAGCTTGTCTTCCGTCGTCGGACCGCCATCGAGACGATCACCGATACGGTTCGACACCGCATCGCTGACACGACGGCTGACCTCTTCACGAATCTTCTTTTCGACCTCATCATCCGCGCGAACGGCGGTGACGGACAACGCTGGTAACATGGCGCCAGCAAGGAACGCCAGGTAGGCAGCCCTTTTGGACTGCGAAACGAGCTTACGCATGATCCCCCTCAATGTTAGTCAAGAAAATCTGCCCCGCATGATGTGTCCCACATCATGCCCAATTCCACAATTTATCAGGAAAAACCTCCCTGTCCAGTTGCCGAGACGGTTGTTTTCCGCATACCGGTCAAGGCACCCCGCCTGTTCGAGCAATAACGGGTCGTCGCCGTGTAGCCGATTTCGGTGGCTATCGGCAGTGACTGGCATCACAGTGACCGCTATTGCGGGAGATGCTATCACGGCACACATGCTACGGGCGCATTACAATCGCCATAGGCTTTCGATATGGCCAATGCAGGGAAAGGCGACGATGACCATGGTAATCAACCGAGCCGAGCCGTCACAGGAATTGCGGAAACTGATCGGACGCTGGACCCGGATCGGCATTATTTCAGCGGTTTTTCCTGTATTTTTGCTGGGTGCTGCGACGGGAGCGAATGCCGCCTCTAACTGGGGTGCCCTGGTCGAAGAGATCGACGATGGCGTGGCCGGCGTTGCCGCCTTCGACACGCTGAAGGCGGGCCAGAGCATCGATCTGCGGCCCAATCGTCACGCCGTCATCAGCTATCTCGATTCCTGCATCCGGGAAACCATCCGTGGTGGCGTGATAAAAGTCGGAACATCACAGTCCGATGTGCAGAACGGGACGGTCCAGCGCGACAAGGTCGAGTGCAGCACGAAGCAACTGGTCTTGACCGAGACGACGCAGGACCAGTCGGCCACGGCGGTTTTCCGCCCGCTCTTCGACAATCTCGTCAAACAGAGCCTGTCGGATGTCAGCCCTTTCATCTTCGCAGACCAGGTCACGGCAATCGAAATGAAGCAGATGGGGAAGGAAGATACTCCGGTCAAATTGACGCTGCACCAGGGCAAGCTCGATCTACGCAATGCTGGGATCAAGCTGCAGCCAGGCGGTATCTATAAGCTCACTGGTGGTGGCCGGGAGACCTATATCAAGATCATGCCGGATGCCACATCCGGCGAGGCGCCACTGCTGGCACGGATTGCCAAATTCTGATCGGAGCGCGGTTCGGTTAAGAGCACATCATGCCCCGCCATCGGCGCAGCGCCCTCATCATTCTCGCATTGGCTATCATGGCAAGCATGGTGGCCAATCGGCTTTTTCCGGAGCGCGCCGACGGCGTTTCGGTTGATCTGCTGCACGCTGTTTCCAAACAGCTGCCGGCATCACCAGCCCTGACGCAGCCGGATGACCGCACCGTCATTGTTGCGATTGACGAACAGACCTATCAGCGACCGCCCTTTGCCCACACACCTCAGGTCGCGTGGACACCGCAAGTGGCAACGGTGCTCGATGCCCTGCTCGATGGTGGCGCGAGGGTGATCGGCATCGACACGATCTTCAACCAGTCTCTGCATTATGTCGGTGATCTAGTGCCGGAGATGCCGGATGCATCGCAGGTCTTTGCCAATTACGACCGCGATTTGCTGAGTGCTTTGGCCAAGGGTGGCCGTCAAGGGCGCATCGTGATGAGCTATACGCGGCAGGGTGGCAAAACGATTGACCCGACGCGGGCGCAGATTGCTGCGGTGGGTGGTGCGGCCAATTTGCGACCGACCAATATGGACACCGAAGAGTCAGATGGCGTCATTCGTCATGCATTATTGACACAGTTGGCAACGAGCAATGATGCAGGCGTGCAGCCCATCACTAGTCTGCCATTGGAGCTCTTCGCGCGCGCTGGCGGTCACAAGATCTCCTTTATCGATGGCCATCGCCCGTTGATTGACGGTGTGCCGCTAGCAGACACGTTACCCGACAACCTCCTGATCAATTTCAAACCAGTGACGCGAGATCCGCTGCTCTATTCCTTCGCCGATCTCTTTGCCTGCGCCCAGACGGGGCATACCGATTATTTTCAGAATGCCTTCAACGGCCGGACGGTCATCCTCGGCGCCGTGCTGGATCTCGAAGACCGTCATCTGACATCCAAACGTTATGCCACCAATCCGATGGGACGGAATTATGCGACGCCATGCGTTTGGCCAACCATGCAGGAGCTTTCCAACAATCACGCCAGCAATTTCATTCCTGGCACCTACATCCTAGCCACAATCGTCGATAATTTGAGGGAGCAGAACTGGCTGCGTCCGACTAATACCAGCCTGCGGCTTATCAGCCTGCTGGCCCTGGCTCTGATGACCTGTGTTTTAATTGTCCATGCTCGCGCCAGCATTGCTATCTTCGGCCTGGCTGTGCTGGCAATGGCCTGGCTGGCGCTTGCCACCAGTGCCTTCCAGCAGAATCTCGTCCTGCCCTTGATCACGGGTTATGTAGCAATCGTCCTCAGCCTGATGCTGGGTCTCGCTTATCGCGTAATGCTGGTCGATCGAGGGCGTCGGCAGTTGCGTCGGTATTTCTCACTTTACCTGCCAACGGCAGAGGTGGACCGCCTGGTGACCCAGGATCGGATGCCGGCTTTGGGCGGCGAATTGCGGCCGGTCACAATGCTCTTTTCGGATATCGCCGGATACTCCTCCTTGTCCGAGGACTTGGCGCCCGGTGATTTGGTGACGGATCTCAATCGCTATTTCGGGCGCATGACGGAGATCGTGCAACAGCATGGGGGGTTCGTGGATAAATTCGTCGGCGATGGCATTCTTGCCGTCTTCGGCGCACCACTGGCCGATTCCAACCATGCCTTCTCAGGTGTTTCCGCCGCCCTCGACATGATCGCGGCCTGTCAGGATGATCCGCTGATGACGATCAATGGGCAGCGTTTTGGCATTCGTATCGGCGTCCATAGCGGTGATGCCGTGGTAGGCAATATCGGATCGCCAAGCCGCTTCAACTACACCGTGGTTGGCGACAGCGTGAATCTTGCTTCGCGCCTGGAAGGTGTCGGCAAGCGCTATCACGCCACCATCATAGTGAGCGAGCAGACGCGGCAATTGATCGGCGATCGTCTGGCCTTCCGGGAACTTGACCTGGTGCGCGTCGTCGGCCGCGATCAGCCCGTGCGGCTTTTCCTGCCGATGCCGCCGGATGTCGCTCTCACCTACAATGATGACCGCTGGATGACGGCCTTGTCCGCCTGGCGGCAAGGCGATTTCAAGCAGGCCGCAGAGATTTGCGATAGCTTGGCACAAGACGGTGACGGCATCGCCGCAACATTCGGCGAACGGGCGCACAAGCTGGCGATCTCGCCACCTGCCGGCTGGGATGGCATCGTCAATCTGTCGGAAAAATAGATCAGTGCGCGCCAAGCAATGGCGTCAACACATCTGTCGCACCAGTAATCAGGATCTGCACGCCGATGCAAAACAGCAGAAAAGCTGACAGCCTGGTGACCGTCCGGCTGCCATTGGTTCCCAGCAGCGAGGACAGCCGATCGGCATAACGATAGGCAATCCAGATGGTGACCGCGACGCAGACCGCCGCCAAACTGACCCCAATAAAGAACGGCAGCCAGTAATCGGGCCCATTGGGATGTCCGGCGCTGAGCGCGATCGCCACCGAAATGGTGCCTGGCCCGGTGGTGAAGGGCAGCGTCAGGGGAAAGAAGGCGACATCCTCCGAGAGTGCGACGGGGGCCGCCTGTTCCTGCTTGCGGGCCTCACGCTGTTCCGGGGCCGACAGCAGGTTCCAGGCAAAGAGCGACAGGACGATGCCGCCGGCAATGCGCAAGGCCGCCAGCGAAATGCCGAAGAAGGCCAGCACATAAGACCCCGTCCACAACGCCGTCAGCAGCACCAGCAGGCTGTAAAAGGCGACACGACCGGCCAGATGGTGCCGGTCGCCGCGCGTCACCTGCGCCGTCGCCTCACGAAAAATGAAGGCCCCGGCGATCGGATTGACGATCGAGAACAGGGCTGGAAAGGCGAGCAGGAAGGCACTGGCGGT
>WNFM01037115.1_pt1 | contig 32836 bp, 35 predicted proteins | sample 5400271 | NCBI WGS metagenome assembly WNFM01 (sample SAMN13153352, study PRJNA577476) | soil metagenome | isolation source: 60 cm saprolite on Douglas fir-dominated hillslope | place: USA:California | collected 2013-09-17 | reverse complement strand
AATAGTTCATGCCAGAAATCCCGTATGAGAGCGCGTCATAGGTTCGACGGTCTCTTGCGCCAAACACTGTGTTCGTCAAGCAGAGGCGGTCAGTAGAAGCAGGGGCAAGCGCGATCCAGACGCGATCGTCCTCGTTGGTCCGCTGGCTGAACACAGAAACGGGCCGGGCGCCGCCAGCGAGCAGCTGGCGCGTGGTAGTCAGCCAGTCCGAAATACTGAGCGGAGGCTCCTTTTCGAAGTCGACGAGCTCGAGAACTTTTATCTGCCGGTAGCTCATAGCTTGACTCCGAAGGCGGCTAGGATGGCATGCAGCGAATCAAACAAGGCGGGCGGTTGGAAAATCGCCAGGGGAACCGAAGCCGCGACCGCGTAGAAACCAAGTGCATGGGATAGGTTCAAGCGTTCTCTGTCCACGACGGCCGGGGCTGAGTTTGCACTTGGTGCATGTAACATGCGCAGCATCGCGCGGCTCATGCCAATAAAGATCACCATCAACAGCGCCAGAAAGAGGGATAGGGAGAGCCAATCTGCGGCGTGGATCATTCCTCTGAGCACGAAGAGCTCGCTAAAAAAAATCCCGAACGGTGGCGTTCCGACGATGTAAAGGAACGCGAGCCCCCAGACAAAGGCACTCCATGGCAGGCGGCGCTGCAGATCGGTGATGGCCTCGATTTCACGCGAACCGTAGCTGCGGTGAATATTCCCGGCCATAAAAAACAACGCGGCTTTTCCGAAAGAGTTAAACAGGAGATGCAACAACGCACCGAGTAGTGCCACGCCGCCAATGCCCACGCCGAGCGCGATGATACCGAGGTGCTCGACACTGGAATAGGCCAGGAGCCGCTTGTAGTTGCGGTTGCGCCAAATGTAGATCGCGCTGACGGCGATCGACAGCAGGCCCGCAAAAATCAGGAGCTTCTGCGCGAAAGGCTGGATGTCGGTCCGCCCGACAACCTGGTAGAACCGCAGCAGAACCAGAACTGCAGTGCTGCGCAGCGAACCGGCCATCAGCGCGGCGACTGGCGCCGGGGCGTTAGAGGTCGCGTCGACATCACCCGGATGCATCGGCGCGAGGCCAATCTTGGCGCTGAGTCCGACGAGGACAAAAATGAAGCTCGCCTTCAGCCACAACGGGTTGAGTTGCGGCGCCGCTTCCGTCATCCGAGAGACAATGAATGCCGTGTAATCGGAAACACCGCGCGCCGAGATACCAAGGAATAGTACACCCACGAACACGAAGACCAGCCCAAGCGACACGAGAAAGAGATATTTCCAAACGGCTTCAAGGGAATCTTTGGTTCGATAGAAAAAGATGAGCGGCACGAGACTGAACGTCGTTAGCTCCAGGACGACCCAAAGCATGGCGAATTGCTGGACGACCAGAACGAGCGTATTCGCCAGGAGGTAGAAGTTCAGGGCGGGGTAGAACAGGCGCTTCGAATGATCATATTCAGCTCCCTGCGTCCGTTGCAAGAAGCTGGGTGAGTAGAGCACCACCAGAACGAACGTGTGCGACAGGATCGTGAGAAAAAAGCCGCCCAGCGGATCCACGGCAAGCCACCACCCGCTTGGAAATGGGTTCTCTTGTGACACGAGGCAGTGCAGGGATGCAAGCAGATGCGCGATTCCTGCCAACAAAGTGACGCGTTGATTGGCACGAGCCGAAGAGCTCCATATTGCAAAAACGGTCGCGATCGGCGGCAGGACGAGGAGAGCGAAAATCGTGATCATTGGTCAGCCCTGCAGTGCCGTTAGCTCTGCGCCATCGGCCTCAGGAAAATGCGATTTGAGCTGGTTAATCGCGATTCCCATGAGGAAGACGAGTACAAACAAGTCGAGTAACCCCGCGACTTCGATCATCCACGGCATTTGGGCTTGAACGCCAATACCGAGTAGGAACAGGCCGTTCTCGATGATGAGAAAGCCGACAACGTGCGCGAGCAGCAGCCGACGGCGCACGATCAGCAGACCGCCCGCTGCAATGCCGGCGACGGCCGCTCCGAAGGGGATAACGTTCACTGGCGTGAACCGCGAGAGTTGATGCGAGATAAGGAATGCTCCGACCACCACACCGGCCATCTGGACTAGGAATCCAGGATGGTAGCGCCGCGTGCGATCGCCATGACCCATGTCCAGTTGGCGGATGATTTTCACAATGTAGGCGGGAATCAGAAGTGTACGGACAAGCAACACGGCCGCCGCCACAATCAGGTGCGACCACGAGAAGTCGCTGAAAAATGCCAGTGCATGAACACCGGCGACAAGCGCTCCTTGCAGGACCAGAATCAACACGTAGGCCGAGAGCCGCGTAGTAACGGCAAGGTAAATGAGCGTAAGACAAAAAAGAATCGTCAGGACATTGATCATGGCCGGCGCGAAAAGGTGAAGATCAGGATGTTAAGAATGCCGATCGCGGTACCGAAGAGCAGAAATTGTGGTACTAGAACCAACCGGAACCGGGCCATCAGCGTCTCGATAGCCGCCAATGCCACCGCCAGCGCCAGAAGCGTCGCGACGAAGACCAGGAGACCAACGGTGGGGCCAAACACGCCAAACGGATTCAATAGGAGCGCGGCCAATGTGCTGTAGAGCAGCAGCTTGAGCGATGCAGCATGTTGATAGAGCGCCAAATCGACACCGGAGGCGTCGAGGATCATCACTTCATGGATCATCGTCAGCTCCAGGTGGGTGTTTGGATCATCGACCGGCATCCTGGAGCACTCAGCGCTAACCAGGAAAAAGAGGGCGAGCACTCCCACCGACACGAACACAAAAAAGAGTGGATCACGCCAGGAGATCTCGGCAAAAACCGTATCTAACGAATAGCGCCGCGTGATGATCGCCAGGCTGCCGATTGTAAAGAAGAAGATTGGTTCGGCAAACACGGCGAAGCGCGCCTCCCGGCTTGCGCCCATGCCTTCGAAACTGCTAGCCACATCAAGTGCGGCCAGGATTTGGAAGAAGCGCCCAAGTGCCAGCAGATAGGCGAACAGGATGATGTCGCCCGGAAAAGAAACAGCAGCGGGCTGTCCCAGCGGAAGGAGCAGGACCGCGAAGGCCACGGTGCACCAAACCAGCACCGGCGCCGCGCGGGAAATGAATCCAGCGCTTGTGCTGTAAACGGTTTCTTTGCGTGCGAGGCGCAGCAGCTCGTAGTAAGGCTGCCACACAGGCGGACCGACCCGCCCCGTAAGCCACGCTTTGACCTTATTGATGATGCCGCTGAGCAGCGGCGCCGCCACGAAAAATAGTGCGCACGTGAGCCAAGGTAAAGGATCGGGCGAGAGTCTCACCATACGAGCGCGCAAAGCAGGTAGAAGATGACGGCCGCGAAGACATAGAGGACGTAGTGGCGAATATTGCCACTTTGGATCCACCGCAGGGCGCCGAGCAAACGACCGATCCCGTGATTCAAGAATATCCAGCCGTTTTCCATCCGGTCGTTACAGCGCGAATGAAACGCCCGTGCAAGGGGTAGAATGCTCTGCAGCGGTGTCCACTGGACAGTGAAAGCGAGCATTGGACGACCAAGTTGTACGAGCTCCGCTGCGAAGCCCGAAGCGGTGTATTGCATGCGCGGAGTTACCGCCGTGTAGCCACAACCCCACGTCTCGCCTAAACGAACGACAGTTCTGCCTTGCACCCAAACCTTGGCCGCATAGATCACCACGACCAGCGCAAGGAAGAGCAAGAACACAATCTGTAATTGGCCGATCGGTGACGCCCATTGAGCCGAGGTTTGGTTGGTGCCGGCGAGTTCGCCGAGCACGGGCCGAATCAGACGCAAGCCCGTGCCAGGGAAAATACCAACTACCGCGCAGAAGCTGGCCAAGCCAAGCAGCACGATCGAGGAAGAGACCGGTTCACGCTGCCGACGGAGGGCAACACCAGCGCGGTTGTGTCCGAGGAAGACGATTCCGTAAAGCTTCGTGAAACAGGCCACAGCCAGCCCACCCATGAACGCCAGTCCAACTGCTGCACACAAGAGCACCAGCGGCGCATAGCCGTGTAGTAAATCTGCACCCCGAAAGAAACTCTTATAGATAATGAATTCGCTCACAAATCCGTTGAAGGGTGGCAAGCCGCAGATGGAAATCGCGCCGATTAGGAACCCGACAGCGGTCAGCGGAATGACGCGGGCGAATCCGCCCATTTGCTCGATATTTCCGCCGTGAGCCTGTAGATCGACACTGCCCGCACCAAAGAATAACAACCCCTTGAAGATGGCGTGGTTGAGCGTGTGGAGGAGCGCGCCCGCGAATCCAAGCACGACAAGCTCCGGCAGCGCGTAACATCTCCCTAGCCAAGCAATGGACAGGCCAAGTCCGATGATGCCGATATTTTCGACCGAGTGATAGGCGAGCAACCTCTTAATGTCGTGCTGAGCAAGTGCATACCAAACGCCGAGTACGGCGGAAATGAGCGACACTGCCAGCAGTCCCCAGCCATAAGAGGCTTCCTGCGCCGGCAAAATCATTATGAGTCGGGCGATGCCGTAGATGCCGGCCTTGATGTTGATCGCTGAGAGCAGGCCGGATACATGCGCGGGCGCAGCTGGGTGGGCGTTTGGCAGCCAGACGTGGAATGGCATGAAACCGGCCTTGATGCCGAAACCGGCGAAGCCGGTCAGCAAAACGATCGCCAACGTCTTCGAATCGTAGCCTGCATGGTGCGCGAAGTCGTCGAAGTTCCAACTGCCGGTCGACTCATGCAGAACGAGGAAGGAAACGACGAGGAAAAGCATGCTGGCGTGGGTAGCGACTAGATACCAGAACCCGCCCTGGCGAACTTCTTCTTTCTGCCTATCGAAGACGATCGAAAAGTAAGCAGCGAGTGCCATGATTTCCCATGCGACGAGAAAGATGAGCGCATTTTGGACGACGACAACAAGCTGCAGTGACAGGATCAGCAGGGTAAAAAAACTGAGGTGACCACGAACGGAAAGGCCGCGCTCGACGTAATGCCGAAGATAACTTACTGCGTAGAGACTGCCTGCAAGCGAGAGGAGTTGGAACGTAAACAGAAAGAACAGAGATAGACCGTCAAAGCCGATCACAACTTGTCCGGCGGCCGGGAGTTCAAAACTGTATTCTGTTCGCTGGTAAGCCAGCAGCGCACTTAAAGAGAAGGAAAGGCCGCAGACGAGCGCGATGGCGTTGACCAGGTTGCAAACCACGGTGAGGCGACGGCTGCACCGCAACAAAGCAGGCAAAGCGAGATTCAGCCCATGCAGCGCCAAGCCGATGGCGAATAGCGCGATCATCTACGCAGTTTCTTATCCTGGTTTGCTTCCTTTGGTACTGCTTCCTGGACCCATTTGAGGATTGTTTCCGGTTTTGCGCGTTCCCGCAGCAGGTCGACGAACTCGGGATGACGGAACAGAAATGTCAACCGTGCGAGCAGCTCCAGATGTTGTTTGGGCGCGAGACTAAGCAACAGGAACAGCGTATGCACCGGCATCCCGTCCAGTGCTCCCATGTCGATCGGCTCCCTTGTGCAGAAAATGCTAAGCACCGGTCTCGGCACATTGACAACCACCGGCACGCGGAGGTGCGGAATAGCCAGACCATCGCCCACCGCAGTGGTCATGAGTTTCTCGCGACTAACGAGCAAGTCATAGACGAGTTCCTTGTCATCAGGGGGCAATACGAAAACATCCAGCGCCGCTCGCAGCACCTCCGCAAAGTTGCGGCCCGGTACGTCGTAGTGAAACTGTGCTGGTTCGAATAGTTCCGTGAGCGCCGGTAGACCCGGAGGTTCAGTTGCTGCCACCCCAAAGTTCAACGGATGCCCGTGCGCTAGAGCCCATTCCAGGATGGCTTGTCGGTTGAATTGCAGGCGACCCTGCACGTCAACAATCGGCAGCTTGCCTGAGTACGCCCATTCACGCACGTCGGGTTCAGCGATTCCCAAGAGTGCCGCGACTTCGTTTGAGTTAAGTTCCATGTTGTTAGACGTCAAGAATTTGCTCGAATGGCGAACGGGTAGTTTGCGCAAATACTGCAAGAGGCCGTGGATAAAGGTCAGCGGATGTGGCGGACAGCCGGGAATGTAAAGATCGATCCTGTGCTTCTCTATGAACTCGCGCGCGAGTTCGTTGGACCCTTGAAAAATGCCGCCGCTGATGGCGCAGGCGCCGAAAAGAATCAGCAGTTTCGGTCCCGGCACGGCTTGGTAAGTCGCTTCCAAAGCGTTCGCCATCGCGCGTGTGGTCGTACCGGAGACGACAACGCCATCCGCGTGTCGGGGCGAGGCGACAAACTCGATGCCGAAACGGGCCATATCGAAGTTGACATTGCTGAGGGCGTTCAATTCCAACTCGCAACCATTGCAGCCTCCCGCCGACACTGAGCGCAGCTTGAGCGACCGCCCGAAAAGTCGATGAATTTCTTGCGAACAACCTCCTGGCGATATGTCACCTCCTTCGTGCAGCAGCAATCCTTCGCGCGAAGTAGCGGCCATCTTATAATCGTTGGTGTAGGTAATAGCGCCCTCCGGACAAGCCTCGGCGCACAACGGACAGAACACGCACGCGCCGAGGTCAATGGTTAGCGGGTTCAAAGAGATGGCGCTAGTTGGGCAGGCATCAGCGCACTTAGAACAACCCTCGGGGCAACGCGAAGAATCGATCTTCGGCTTTCCCCGAAAACGGTCGGGCAAAGTCGCCGCGGCAACATCTGGGATCACCGGCTCGCCTTGGGCCAGGCGTACGGTTACGGCTCTGGGAGGGCGCCAACTCATCGGTTTCCGACCGGCTGCGTCATCGGTAATGAGGGATTCCGTTGTGTCAGTAGAAGCCAGGAAATCTCATGCGGCTATGAGCCCTTAGCAGAGGTCCGCTTCGGTTTGAGAGGTTTCGGTACCGGGACTCGGTCCGAACTCGGAACAATTGCTGGGGCTGACCTATCTTCGACCAAATAGATAAACGCTCCGCAATTATCACAAACGTTTAGCTCCCCGGGTTTGCGACGGAGATCACTTAGCCGGCCACTCGCCATCGATAGGTGGCAGGCTCCACAAACGCCCCGATGCACTGGCGCGATGGCTAATTTTCCGCGTGCCTTGCGCCCGTCGTAATGGCCCAGAATTGAAGTGGGTAGGAGTGCTCTTAGAGATTCGATTTTATCCTGTGTCTCTCCGTACTCATCTGTTTGATCAGACAGCTTCCTCAACGCCGCATCAAACTCGGCTAGCCTGCGCAAGCTCTTTAGTATATCCGCCGCTTGATTCATGACTTCTGACTATTCGCAACAATCAGGCCACCGAATTCGTATGTTTTTGTAAATGACTTATCTATAGATAGTTACATGCTAAATGTAAATCCGGGCCTATCGTGATCTCGGTCGTCAAGAGCGATAAAGTGCAAAATTTGCGCTTGTTTGCTGAGCGCGGTGCACTGACCGTTCAGTGTGGATCCGGCGAAAATTCATATCTTAGTTCTCGATCGAAACTCCAAGTCCGCTCAGTGGATCGGCCAAATACTCAAGTCCATTGGATACCGAGTATCTGTTACCTCCCATCAGTCCGAGGCGATCGCCTTAGTTGAAGAGGAGCTCTTTAACGTGGTCGTGAAGGCTTTTGATCCCGATGCAGTAGATGCGATCGCTCTCATGGATCGTATTCGAGCAATTACTCCTGACACCCAATTCATCTTCATCAGCGAGAAGGGGTCGATTCAAGTTGCGGTGAACGCCATCCGCAAGGGCGCGTACGATTATTTGTCGAAACCTATCAATCCTGCTCAACTGATTGAATCGGTCCGGAAAGCGCTCGATTTCCAAGCTGTGATTGCAGAGGATCAACGGATCAAAATGCGTCTGCGCAGGCGCTCCGACCTCGACATTTTCGCCGGAAGCAGCAGCATAATGCTAGAAATCGATCAACTCATCCGCCAGATCGCCACAACGAATGTCACCGTTTTGATTGAGGGAGAAAGTGGTACCGGCAAAGAAATTGTCGCTCGAGCCATACATGAGAGGAGCCGCCGAAGCGCGCGGCCTTTCATAGCTGTCAACTGTGCGGCGCTACATGAAAACTTATTGGAAGCAGAACTCTTTGGACACGTCCGTGGCGCCTTCACTGGTGCTATTGGCGATCGGAAGGGGCGGTTTCAGTTGGCCCACGAGGGAACTTTGTTCCTCGACGAAATCACGGAGCTATCTCCCAAAGGGCAGGCTGATCTGCTTCGAGTATTGGAGGACGGCGTTTTTCGTCCTTTGGGAAGTCAAAGAGTTGAGCGCGCGGATGCCCGAGTTATCGGGGCAACCAACAAGTCGCTCGAAGTTGAAAGCGTGAACGGCCGGTTTAGAGAAGACCTTCTATACAGACTCAATGTGGTGACGATTCAGGTCCCTCCTTTACGCGAGCGGGCAGAAGATATTCCAAAGCTCGTCAAATCGTTTGCTGAGCACTATTGCGCCAAGCACCAGCGGCGGAACAAGCGATTCTTACCTGAACTGGTTAGCCTGCTCCAAACGCTGCCCTGGCCGGGTAATGTACGGCAGCTTCGAAATATCGTTGAACGACTCGTCGTCACCATTCCGCGGCAGACGATCGGTATTGAAGATCTGCCTTCAGCCCTGGTCTGTTCAGTGCGACCAGCGCGGAATTTCTCTGTCCGTCCTGGGATGTCCTTGGCACAAGTAGAGGCGGAATTAATCCGCCAGACACTGATCAACGTAACGTCGAACCGAGTTGAAGCAGCCGAGAAATTGGGCATCAGTCGACGAGCACTGCAGTACAAAATTAAACGGTATGGATTGGTTGGATTCAACAAGACTACGGCGAATCCGAACCAGCGTTAGCCTTTGAAAGCATAGATGATTGCATGCATTAATCGTCAACCCGGAAAACCAAATCGGCGCCCGCTATATCCGCTGACACTCAAAAACCTATGGCCGCACAAAAAACCGCTACCGGGGATATGAAATGAGTAAGCTATTGAAGCTTTAATCCAACGAAAATGCGAATTGGCGAACTCGCGAAATCCGGCGACGTGAACGTCGAAACTATCCGATATTATCAGCGTATCGGACTGCTGGGACTTCCGCAAAAACCCTACGGAGGGACACGGTCCTATAGCAGCGATGATCTCAGGAGGCTGCGGTTTATCCGTCGCGCCCAGCAGATTGGATTTTCGCTTGAAGATGTTCGAGCGCTCTTGGAGCTTTCGAGTTCCGATTGCAAGCAGGTTGGAAAACTTGCTGCCGAAAAGCTAACCCTGGTTCACGCGAAGCTTACGCAATTGCGCAGGATCGAATCGGTCCTAGCAAAGACCGTTGAACAATGCGCCAGGCGCAAGGGCAACCAGCCCTGTCCGATCATCGAAACACTCAGTCAAGCCTGAAGTAGGAGTTGACACCGTACCCGGGTACGGCGTTTAAGGTGTGGCTCAGAGATATGTCTGAGCTGAATAAATCTAATGCTGCCCAAGGCGGAAAAGGCCTCTTGGTGGCGGGAATACTTACGGCGGTTGGAGCGTCGATCTGCTGCGTCGGGCCCCTCGTATTGCTGGCGCTTGGCGTCAGCGGTGCTTGGATCGGTTCACTAACAGCGCTCGAACCGTACCGTCCGATTTTTATTGGACTAACGCTTCTCTTCCTCGCTCTCGCCTTTTATCGCCTCTATTTCGCACGTCGAGCCTGTACTCCAGGATCGGCCTGCGCTAATCCGCGTACTCTAAAACACCAGCGCCTGGCATTCTGGATCGTTACGGTCCTGGTGCTCGGCCTAATTTCCGTACCGTGGCTCGCGCCACTATTTTATTGATTATGAAATCGCTTAAGAACCGTCTTGCCCTACTCAGTGCCCTCGTGGCGTTTCCCTTTAGTCTGTTCGCCGGGACCTTACAAACCGTTACTCTGGAAGTGAAGAATATGACCTGCGCGGTCTGTCCGATCACGGTCAGGAAGGCATTGGAAAAAGTGTCGGGGGTAACGGACGCGAAAGTGGATTTCGATAAGAAAACTGCCAGCGTTTCGTTTGACCCTGATAAAGCGAATGTCGCTCAACTAACTAAAGCGACTGCAGATGCGGGCTATCCTTCCTCTGTCCGTAATTGAATGCGGCCATGAACGAAGCTCTTCTAGAATCCGAGCTGGTCTGCCCCGTTTGCGGCTTCGCTAAGCGAGAAACGATGCCGAGCAATGCCTGCCAATTTTTCTACGAGTGCTCTAATTGCAAAACGCTGCTGCGCCCTAAGCCCGGCGATTGCTGTGTTTTTTGTTCTTACGGTTCGGTGAAATGTCCGCCAATGCAGGACGAAAATCAGACCTGTTGTGCCGCTGGCTAACTGAACCAATCCACTCCCACAGAACCCAGTTATGAATAAATCTTTAAACCAGGAAACTGTTACTTTTTACGATGTGCCGTTAGTATGCGGAGCTGCACCATCGATTGGTTGCGGCAGTCGAGCTAAGCCACTCTTGTTAGATCTCGAGCGGCAAAGCGCAATCAAAGAGGTGTGGTTGAACCGGACGGGAACGATGGTTGCGATCGTATGGCATGACGAACCACGCATGGAAGAAGCCGGCAAACCGGTCTTCAAAAGCCATGAAGTCGATTACACGGAGCGGCTTGCCGATCCGCAAACCGTGGAGTCGTTCCCGATAGAGGGAAGCTGGTTGCGCAGTGCTGACGTGGATCGTCTGAGCCTGGAAGAAGCTCAAGAAATTGCTGAAACTTTGGCGGCCTTGCCAGCGAAGGAAAGGCCAATCTCATCTGAGGAGGCCGCAAGGATCAAATCCGAGATCGAGGTGTATTTTCAGAAGGAACTCGTCAAGGTCCGCTCTAAACAAGAATTGCTAGACGATACGCGAGGCATGTTTACGGAGGCAGTCCTCAACATCTACGAGAAGCACGTCGGAGTGCAGAGAATGGCCGAGGTGCGGGCGCTGGCACCCGAAATCCAGAGTGCATTCAATCGGACGGATGCGGAGGAGACATCAAGCTGTTGCTCGTAAGAAAATCGCCGTACTTGCCGTGATGGAAGGGGAGTTCGATGAGAAGACTGGGAGCGACTTGGAACGTTTATGTTCCTGCCGGAAGCCGGTGATCGGACCTGTCGATGCCTCACTTTGACCTAATCATTCTTGGCTCCGGCTCGACCGCGTTCGCCGCCGCGCTGCGAGCGCAGGAGCTTGGCAAAATCTCGGTCATGACCGAGGAACGCACGATCGGTGGCACATGCGTCAACCGCGGCTGTCTTCCGTCCAAAAACCTGATCGAGGCAGCAAAGATTATTCACGATGCGCGACATCCACGATATCCCGGGCTGACACCGGCGGAGATCAGATTGAATTTCCGCGAGCTCATTGAACAGAAAGACGAAGTCATTCACGGGTATCGCGAGAAGAAATATGAGAGCCTCACCGGCGGCCAATTCACAATTGAAAAAGGTCACGCCGAGTTTGTTGATGACCACTCGGTGCAGGTAGATGGCAAGCGGATCACTGGGGAAAAGATTCTCATCGCCACAGGCTCGCGGCCGGTTGTTCCTGATATCGAGGGCTTGCGCGAGGTGCCTTACCTGACAAGCGATTTGCTCACTAACGATGAGCCGATGGAATTGTGGGAGCTTCCGCGGTCGCTGATCATTTTGGGCGCGGGCTATATCGCTCTGGAGTTGGGACAGATGTTTCACCGCTTCGGCGCAGAGGTCACGATCGTTCAGCGGAGCGAGCAGTTGCTCGCGCACGGGTATGAGCCGGAAGTCGGTCAAGCGATTGGTGAGGTTTTTGAGAGAGAAGGGATCAATGTCATTACGAAGGCAAGCGCTCGCTCAGTGCTTCAAAACGGCAACGACGTGATCGTCCGTCTCGAGACTGGCGGTGAGATGCGTGAGCTACGCGCCGAGAAGTTGATAGTGGCGACGGGCCGGCGCCCGAATTCCGACAATATCGCTATCGAAAAGGCCGGTGTGGCGCTTGGCAAGCAAGGTCAGGTCCGTGTTGATGAATTCCTGCGCACGAACGTGCCGCACATCTTCGCGGGCGGCGATGTCATCGGCTACGAGGGCGGCAGCCAGATGGCTACTCCGGTGGGCAGCCAGGACGGCGGCATCGCCGCGCACAACGCGTTCGCAGAGGGGGAGCCGCGCCGAGTCAACCACCGCGTCATTCCTCGCACGATTTTCACCGATCCTCAGATCGCAACCGTCGGCATGACCGAAGAGGAAGCGATCTCAGCTGGACATAACTGCTGGTGCAATACCGTTCCGATGTCGCTCGTACCGCGCGCAGGCGCGATCCGCGACACGGCCGGCATAATCAAGATGGTTGCCGATGCCGATACCGAAGAAGTGCTCGGTGTTGCGATGGTCGGACATACCGCTGGAGAGGTCATTCATGAGGCGGCGATGGCGATGCGTTTTCACGCGAAGATCAACGATTTTATAGAACTGTTGCACGTTTACCCGACGATGTCTGAAGCGCTAAAGATAGTCGCCATTTCTCGCCGCAAAGATCCCGCGAAGCTCTCATGCTGCGCAGAGTAACATCGCTCATACGCTACAAATAACCTGCCTCAAGCGCCTTCAATACAGCCCTCGTCCGGTCTCTGACTCCCATTTTCCACAGGATGCCCGATATATAATTTTTCACCGTGCCTTCCGCGATTGCGAGCGCCTCACTGACTTCACGATTATTGTAACCGCGCGCTACCAGGCGGAGAATTTCTGTTTCGCGCCAGGTGAGTCGTTCCGGCGTCTCAGTGCTCGGAAATTCGCAACGAATGCGACCGATGTTGTTCACAAGGCGTTGAATCATCGCGGGGTGCACCAGCATACCTCCGCTGGCAAGAGTGCGAATCCCGCACGTCAATTGGTCTAGTGAAACATCCTTGAGGAGATATCCTTTAGCACCCGCCTGGAGCCCACCAATGATGAATTTGTCCTCATCAAAGGTCGTGAGGATCAACGTCGGCGGAAGGGACGACGATTGTTTCAGCTCCTTCAAAACTTCGAGCCCATTTCGTTTTGGTAAACACATGTCGAGGAGGACCACGTCAGGCTTAGCTGCAGGAATGACTCGCAGTGCTTCGTCGCCGTCTTTCGCCTCCGCTACCACATCGATGTCGTCAACTAGCCCCAGCAGAGTTTGAATTCCCTGGCGCACTAGTGTTTGGTCTTCGACGAGGCAGACTCTGATCATGCTAGCGCTCCGGAAACGGGCATCCAAGCCTCAAGGCGAAAGCCTTTGGCGGGCTGCGTTTCGATCTGCAGTGTACCTCCGACGTGCTCCAGCCGTTCACGCATGCCCGTTAGGCCATGCCCGGGCCGCACCTCCTTTGCACCGCGGCCGTCGTCCTTGGCTCGTATCGCGATGCCACCGTCGGTTCGCGTGAGCTCGATCCAAAGATGTCTCGCCGCTGCATGCCGAATCACGTTGGTAATAATTTCTTGGACGCATCGCAGAACCGTGTGCGCACGCATCGGGTCATCAATCGCCAGGTTGTCGGCCATCACGAGGTGGATCTGCGGTGCGGGAACACCGGCCACAAGTGTTCTCAACGCTTGGGCAAGCCCGATTGGATCTTCGCCTCTCAAGGCGCTGACCACATCTCTCACGTCGGATAGCAGCAGCTTCGTTACCGACTGCGCCCTCTGTACTTGTACTAAAGTATTGTCTCGAGCCATGTGGCTTGCGGCTTCCAAATTCAGGCTGAGAGCAGTCAGATGATGCCCGAGGGCGTCATGCAGATCGCGCGAGATCCGTTCGCGTTCAGCCATCCGGCTGGTATTCGCGAGCAGCTCGCCCGTCGCCCGCAACTCGCGGTTGGCGCGGGCGAGCTCGGAGCGAGTGCCCGCTTCGCTTGCCGCCAGAAAACAGCTAAACAGGGCGAGCACTTGAAACGCCACGTAAGTCGCCATCAGGGATAGTATCGAAGCCAGCGGCCATCCGAACCCGAGAATGGCACCCATCAACACCGCCTGTATCACAACCCAAAGGAGGGCGCGTCGAAGGGACATGAACCAGCCGAGCTGGGCGGCGACAAGAACCAGCAGGGCCCCTTCATGGCCGCTGCAAACGAGAACCAGCATCACCAAGGCAGTGACAGCCTGAACTGCCAGCAGGGCTAACTGAATCCGACGCGACCGGCCAGCTCCTTCATTCCACGGCGTAAGGCCGAATGTAACGCCGAAGATGAAAAAACATGCCAACCATAGCTGATAGCGCGGCTGCTGTAATAGCCCCGGTGTCTCGAAGAGCCAGACAAATAGCTGTAAACCCGCGAGCGACCAGGTAAGGAACCCAGCAAGGCGTAGTAGCCTCCGAGCCTCAGGACTCATTTTGTCCATTTCAACACCCGGCGTTTCACAGCGCGCTCGCCGAAAGTTAGCCATGAGCTTTGAGATCCGGCCCGACGCGATTGTAGTCATCTCTAGCATGGCCCAGGCTTTGATTGCGAACGTCCGGTTTGGCGTCGTTCCGATACTGCAGTCGTCCGGGTACTGTGTAGTCGAAGCACTGAAAAACAATACGTTCGCCCTGGAGGCGAACAACGAAAATCTTCCTTCCCGGACGTGCCGAAAGTCATGCTCAAATTCGATGACCTTCGGCACTCGTGGCTGCGCGGCAGCAGCTATAACGTTTTCAGTAGAAGATCAAATGTCGATGAAAACTATGTTAAACTCTACGATTATACTGACGGTCCTAGCCCTGGGAATTGGGACTGTGATCAATGCGTCGCGATTGGGCGCCGAAGAAAACAAGACGGCCATCGCCGCGGACCGCGTCAGTCTTTTCACAGTCCCTTTACGGTGCGAGGCAGCACCTGAGATTGGTTGTGGTCCCATTTCCAAGCCGATCCTGTTACAATTGGAGCACGAACCTGCCATCGCGCAGGCTTGGCTAAACGGTACCGGAACGGTGTTAGCTGTCGTCTGGGTGGGAAATCATGGTCAGGAGACACGAACGAAAACTGTTCAAGCGGTTTTCGAAAAGAACGGACTAACAGCAACAGAATTGGATGGCGAAGCTCGAGACACCGAATTGAAGAGTTTTCTTTCAGCGGACCCATGGTATCGCGGTGCGGACGTGGATACCCTAAGCAAACAAGAAGCTAAGAGGATCGCGGCTAGACTGGTTCGCAGAGTCCAGGCAAAGGTCGCACTATCACCGGAGCAAGCCGAGGCGTTGGAGACGGGTCTCGTGCAGACGTTCATACAGGCTTACAAAGACGGGTTTGCCGGCCAGAAAGATAAAGAAGAAGAATTAAAGCAAGCGATGTTGAATGTCGCTCGTAAGAATCTTGATCAAAGTGAATTCGGAACATTCCAAGAAGCGCTCGCAAAGGGGGTTCTGCCCGTGGCCGATGACAAGGAAGAACACAACACCAATACCCCTGACTGCTGCTCGCCGTAGTCGGCCCGCAAAAGCTGAGCGTTCGGCCATTCAAAAAACCAATCTCGAACCTAGAAGCCAACTCCAGATGCTGATTTCCGATCCGCCTTATATAGCGAACTGGTTAGGCAAGGCGACGGCGGCTAAACACAGCGAAATCAGCTTTGCGGAAGGTTCAATGCTGCGGCTTTTCGAGTCCCGCGCTTTTTTGCAGAGTTACTCAATGGCTTTGTCCCATCGCGCTGCTCGAGTTTCCACAATACCGCACACGGTTTTCCTGGGCCGCATTCCTTACTGATGGAACATGCACCTTCTTTATGTATGACAGTACCGGAGGATTTGCGTATTAGTTAACGCTCGATGTTTGCTCCTAGCTTCGACTCAAGTAATGTCCATTGAGGATCCACAAGCCCTCTATCATGCGCTGATGGTAAGTGGTCGATTGAGCGCCACAGGGCGCTAGCAAGTACACCCAAGCTGTTAAGCTGGAGGCTCACGGAGCTATCCCGCCATGGACATCATCGTCAGTGACTTTCAGATCTCTGAGCGCTTGCTCCGCATCCGCCTTCAGGCTCGGCAATCTATCCCGGACCGTGTACCACAAGATATCGAGGCGATATCAGAAAGACATGCGGCTGACTCATACTCGCTATCACTCGCTTAGCCGTTTGCATACAAAACATTGTACCATACAAACACGAGAAGTGGCTAATCGGCTTCTTCCGCCTCCGCTTCGCTACGGCGCGACAGGCCTGCGCTCAAAGAGCTTTGCTTCTAACCCATGCTGAATGCGACAACAACGAATGGAGGGTACAGTTATGAAAATTTCAAAGATCGAAATTCCGAAAAAAGCACCCGAGACTTTCGAGGAATTGTGCAGGCTTTTCTTGCCGCGTCCGATTCATGATGAGGCCGAGAACGCGGAGACCGAAATTCTCCGCTTCGGCTCTGCGTGGGCCTATCTCAAACTAATCGAACTTCGCCGTTGATATATCGGTAAATTACGATATATCGATTCTATGCTCGAAGTTGTTGCTATTGCTAGAGCGCTCGCCGACCCGACCCGCGTTCGTATTGTAGCAGCATTGAGAAACGGCGAACTTTGCGTGTGCGAACTGGTTGATGCTTTGGGCATCAGCCAGTCTTCGTTGTCGAGCCACTTACGAATTTGTCGTCAAGGTGGAGTAGTGAGTACGCGCAAGGAGAGCCGTTGGATTTATTATTCGCTTTCGACCCGTTACGGACCGCTAATCGAAAGAATCTTTTCCGAACTGCAGACGGTTGGTCGCGACGAGCAACTACGCCGCGATGCGATGCGACTCAAAAAACGACTGCGGATGCGGGAAGGAGGCCGATGCGTCGTAGGATTCGGTCAACTCAAACCTGAACCAGAGCTGGCAGATGTCGTCGATTAAGACACCTGTGCCTGAGCGCGCGGCTCCGGCTTTGCACGAAATCCAGCGCGGAATGGCGCTTCGCAAATGCCGCAAGTGCGGTTGCATGAAGGATGCATTGGACGCCGCCGGTCGAGCTTTTCGGAACGCCGAGCAGTTGGAAATTCGCGAACTTTTTTCCACGATTGAGGGGCACCAGAACGCGATGGAGCGGATCGCCTACGATTGCATTGGCTGCAAAAAATGTTGGGGTGCGGATGCCATTATTCAGTTGGCCAATCATTTCGAGGAAATCGTACCCAGCGAATGTTCTAGTGATGAGGACAGTTCTATTCAGCAAGAGCATGTGTCCGCTGCTAATGGTCAGCTTGAGAATTCTTGGCCGCCTCATCCGGGCGAGTACATCGTCGGTAATCCAGCCGGTTCGGTCGCAATCTGTACTCTCTCCAATCGAGAGCTGCCAAAAAAGCTGATCGCCGCTGTAGGGTCCGATCTAGCAATTGCCGGGAGATGCGATACAGAGAATATCGGCATCGAAAAAGTAGTGCTCAATTTGCTGGCAAACACGCATATTCGCTGGCTGCTACTTTGTGGAGTTGAGGCGCCGGGACATCGAGCTGCTGATGCTTTTCTGCGGCTGAAGGAGCGGGGCGTTGATGCGAACAAGCGGGTCTTGGAGTCGGCATCGTGGCGACCAGTGTTGAAGAACTTGACTTTGTTCGACGTAGCCCGGTTTCGGGAGCAGATTGAACTAATAAATCTGATTGGAGTGACTGCGATCAGCAAAATCGTCGAAGCTGCGCGCGAAACTGCAAAGAAGCCCACAGCGACACTCGGTTCTCGGACGGCGAGCAGCTCCGTGGAAATCACATCCCGGGTTGAACGATTACAAGCTCGCGCTCCGAAGATACTGCGTCTGGACAAGGCGGGATTTTTTGTTGTCCTACCGCAGGCTGCGACCGGGCTGATTATTTGCGAGCACTATGAGAATAGCGGCCGCCTAGCGCATGTGATTGAAGGACGAGAAGGGGCGCTAATAGCGGCGACGGTGATCCAGCAGGGACTGGTAACGCAGCTCGATCACGCGGCTTATCTGGGCCGCGAGCTAGCGAAAGCAGAAATCGCACTGAAGACCGGTTCGCATTACGAACAGGATGCCGCCTTGGGCAGCATGCCTTCGAAAAAGAGTCGGACTGCTGAAATATGCGAGGATCTAGCTTGTTCTTGCCATGAAATCTAGCGGCTACCCCAGACCATGAAGAAAGAAATTCTCACGCTCGCGATGACGGCGACCGGTATTCTAGCTTTTTGCGTCGACGCGCAGCAAGCGATCGATTCTATTTCACCAGCATCCAGCGGTGCGACAACGGTAAACGATTTGGCGGCGAGTCCATCTGCATACCTGGGACAAGTCGCGGTTATTGGCGTCGTAGCGGCGATAAAGCCCGGTCAAGGCTTTACGATCGTTGATCAGCGTGAATATGCAGACTGCGGTCTTTCTTGCCTTAACGAACCCGATACGAAAAAGATTCCCGTGCGTTGGGACGGAGATCCTCCAAAACTTCAACAGACGCTTCGCATAACGGGAGTTCTGGAGAAATCGGATCGCGGGCTGATCTTTTCTGCCCAGAACTTTGCGGAGGCTGCTAAAGAGTGAAAGGGAAGCCGCCCGAGAAGGCTCCTCATCTCATTTGGCCATTTGGGGTAGTAGCTTTCGTCGTCGTATTTGTCGGTCACGTTCTGTACCTTCGCTACCTGACGATCGCGCCGCAAAGAGATTGGGCGGATAACTTTAATCCATCAGCTAGTTTTTGGCAGAGCTATGTGAGCGGCCAAGACTATTTTGTAAGCTTCTCTTATGCATTGAGTGCCGGCTTTGCGGTTTGGGCTGCTGCACGTTTTATATACTCTCGGCGACGGGCGGCGGCGCTAGGGGCATTTGGCGGCGTTAGCCTCGTGACTTTGTTGGCGGCGGCAGGATGCTTTATAATCGGCTGCTGCGGCTCACCGATGCTTGTGATTTATGTTAGCCTCTTTGGCTCTAAGGCTGCAGGCATTGGCAAGCCGCTCACGGCGTTGATCTCTCTGATATCGGTTGGTGCCGGGTATCTTTACGTCGTAAGACACTCGGAATGCGACTGCGCCGACCCGAAGAAAGCGACCGCCTCTCGGAATTCTCCTTGAACTCCTGAACTCCTTGAACTCCTATATTCTTTCCATCAGGCGCGTTCGTCTAGTCGGTTAGGACGCGGCCCTCTCAAGGCCACGCCCGCATCGCTACGCGAAGCGTTGCGGGCGGGCCGGTGCACGGGTTCGAGTCCCGAATCTGTCCCAGGAGAGGAGGTCTTCCTAACGCTATCGTAACGTTACGATGGCGTTAAGGGACCTATTTAATAGCGGATTTCCGGCGATTCCGGCGAGAGTTAACATACTCTCTGAGATCCGGTAAATCGAAGCGGTATTCAGATGGAGTGATCTGAATGAAGGTGATTGCCTTTCGGCGGCAAAGACGTCGTAACGTCTCTGCGGAGATAGCGAGGTAGGCGGCGGCTTCTTCGGTCGTCAGCAGGCTTCCATGAGGCTTTGCTTGGCGCGTTTCTGTATTAGATAAGACCGTTAGGGTAGACGGTTCGAGCAGTGGTGTGTTTCCTTTTAAATAAACCACATTTGATTTATCCGCTGGAAGATCACGAAGGTGTAAAACGGCAGGCATTTAACAAAGACGAGACCGTAAGTCTCAAATAGGCGAATTGGTGCGTCAGCTCACTGTTTTCTCGTCAGCTCTTCTACATAGGCGGCTAGTTCATCGTGATATAAGGCCGAATCTCGCTCCCAGTCGGACGATCGTATGGTCCGTGTGTGAGTGTGGTGGCAACCACGTCATCATTAACAACTGTTACGATGCACCGTTCGGCGCGACAGCAGACGGTCGAATACTCCCTATACATAGCCTAGAAAACCTTATTGCCTCTGGCCGTCTTAACTCCTCAAACAATGTCGATCGATTACCCAATGCCGAATTAAAGCTTCGCTCCGAAGCTGAGGCTATCTTTTACGATACCGTTAGAACCGCAGGCATAAGCATCACGATCAACGAAAATCAATCGTCTTTAGACGGCAAAGATCGATCATTAAAATACCTGCGCTTTGACCAACTTCAGACTTGGAATCCAGACTTCGCTATCGAAGTGACTCCAGAACTAGGCACAATGCTAAAACCAAACGTACCATGTAAATTTCTGGATGAAGATCCACAATTTATACAATGGCAAACCGCCGTTGAACAACAAATAGAGCAAGGCGATTACACTAACTGGCATCATCCCCGTACCGGGCAAACAAATCTACATCGAAACTAAAGGCCTAAGCTGGATTCGAGAGTGCAAGCAACGCTTTTTGGACAATCGCAGGAAAATACCTGAGCGCCTGCATTACTTACGTCAATTTCGTGATCTCGTTGTCAAACTCTACGAGCGCTTCGTAATCAACCGTTACTTGTCCACAGACGGTCTTCAGGTCCCTGTCTGCTGGGTAGACACTTCGGATATACTTGATCCTGTCGGCAAACACTGTTTAAGCCGCTGCACCCACAACAAAGACCTAATGTCCTTTCTTCAAGGCTCAAACAATTATTTCTATTGGAAGCTGGCCGGTTGGATGGAGGAATTTCTCCTGACCGAATACGAAATTATTCACGACGTCTTCTATCAAAACATCGACTTTTCCAGCGAATCGGCAGCGCTAGCCGACGTCAAACGAAAGCTCGATCCTGAGTACTCCGACGTTAAAGCACAAACCAAACGCCTGCACCGTCTGGCACGAGACTACATCCAAACTGGTATTAGTATACGCAGCACCGAAATAAAAGAACTGCTTGTCAAGCACCAATGTACTTTTAATCAAAAGCACAAGACCAACCTCGACGTACTAGGCAACTTTCGTAACTAACAATAGTTCTAGTTGTATAGTAGTAAAAAAATGACACGCGCAGAGTTCCAAGAGATCCAATCTTTTAGACGGCAAATCAAACGTAGAGCGCCTAGACTTTATTCTATGGTATGGGAGCGGCTCTCGGATTCCCAGTTCTACAACATCTGGCTCGATTACCTACAGAAGCTTCAAGAGAGTACCGGGCAACGTATGCATGTGCTAATTGTAATTAACGGCTTAGAGCACGAGATAGGCAGTTTTGTCGTCCAGTCTGAGCGTGTACTTAATTGACAGCGCGCCAGAATTGGCGCTGGACGCGTTTTTGCCGTTCCGGCAATGTCATTGTAGCGGCGCGACTCTCAGGCAAGCTGCAAAACCGTTTAAACGCGTTTTTCTGCTTTACTAAGATCAAGCAGCGAGCGTCTTTTATTTCGTGCATCATCACTAGCCCGAGTTGTATTTATTCGGTAAGTTAGGGATATTTAACCAGCTCGACGATTATGTTGGTGATCGTCGACCTATTTTCTCCACGTTGAGAACGACCAGAATGTAACTAATGGCGCAACAGAATTGGCGCTGAGCGCATTTTCGTATGCTTGGCAGTGCATCTAGCGGCAGTGCAAACAAAGCCGCTTAGATTGGCTTTTAGAGCGTCTCGGTTAGGTGAGTGAATTGCCTCCGCAAAAAAGGGATTCGCTCTGGTTTCCCGGCGACCTGTTGAATTCGGGCTCGTCTCCTTGGAACGCGATTGTAGCCGGGAATCAGTCCTGGCTGTGTCCAGAGAAAGAAGGCCGTACTGTAACCTGACCGATGGGAAGACATTTTGAGATGAGGCGGGTTGTTAATTCATCCTCCTGATTCTCGTGGTCCACTCATCCACGAGCGCGTCGAACAAATGCTCTTTCTCAGCGCTTTCGATCAGCATATTGAAGAGGCCAAAGAGAATTGATGAGCATTTCGGGTCCTCGTTGATTTGAGCCTCTTCGCATACGAGATACGAAAGGTATCCAGGGATGGAAGGAGCGCTATTGCGGTCCTCGCACGCCGAATCGAAAAAAAACTTCATTTCCTTTTGCTGACTTAACTCGGACAGACTCGCCTCGAAGGCTTGAAAGCCTTGGATTAGTTCCGTGCTCGAAAAAGAAAGTAGCGTAAGAGATGGCTTTATTTTGCGAATTAGATGGTTTTGGTAGCCGATCAAGAGAGCTGGATGTCGTTTTTGGAACTCCATCGAGATGATGAGGAGGTAAGAGAAAATTTGGTGTTTTACGAACGATTGGCGGATAGCACCGGCTTTTTCGGTATCGAGTAGAAATTGCTCCAACATTTCCAGGTTCGTTTCGATGAGGCTTTTGACCTTTTGGGCGAGCGTCGTGATGGAAGGGTCTTCCCACTCGTTTGGCTCCTCCGAATTCACGCTCGGGGAGGGAACGACGGGGCTAAGGGGTTCTGGGCTTTGTCGGGTGGCAGCTGGGGTTGAATGGACAGCCTGGGGAGGCGCAACTTGAGGGACGATTTTTTTGGCCTTCAGTTCCCGCTCCTGCACTTCCGCTTGGATTTTGCAGTAGGCTTCCCCCAGCAACGCGTCGGCCCCTTTCCAGGAGTACTGGTTGATTTTGTTTCGGTATTGCTGACCGTCCAGATGGGATTGGAGTTGGCGGCTATAGGCGACGCTGACCGCCTTCGATATTTTCTGAATCGTATTTGGCTGCAAACCATTGTAAATGGGCGACAGGTGCGCGTTGGCCAGCTGTTGGATAAACCGGGAATTAACTCCTCCAAATTGTATCACCATCGCCGTGAATTGGGAGTAGCGCATTAGCACCTGGGCGGCAGCTGGTACCCAGAGCATTTTGTTTTTTGCCCGGCTGGCCGGGATTGACTGCACGTGGTGGTAGATAACCGGGTAGAGGGCGTGACGGGCTCGCGCACCATTGCTGGCCAAAAGACCCATGTTGAAGAAAAAGTAGTGCAAGGCTAGGCACTCCGCATAGATACGGTAAAGATCGGGCAGGTGCTCTGGTACCGTATCCAGGCCGGTCGCTTGTAGCGTGCCGAGCAGCTCGGCATACTTTGACCAGTAGACACTGGCATTCTGGTTGATCTCAAGGGCTAAGTCCTGGGCGGCCTGCAGGGAATTGGGTTTGGGTTTGAAAAGGGTCATGGAGGGACAGGGTGCCTCTCTGTTGGCATGTGCTTACGAAAGCGCGTACTTTTCCAACTTTGCCGTGCGCCAGTCAATCTGGCGGATCTGGTCGGTGTACGCGAGGGTTTGCGGTGTTACGGTTAAAGAAGCCATCAGGTGGGTGTAGATCCAAGAGAGTGCTTCTGTGTTGGACTCGACGTTAAGAGACCGGCTGATCAACAAGGTCAGTTCCTTGCCCACGGCGGTTTCTACCGTTTCGCCTTCGGGTGGCTGCGCCATGTTTGTGCGACCCAGGATAAAGGTCTCGATCCTTATCCATCCTTCCTCTACCCACATGGGTGTTCTGCCGAAGGTTTGACGATAATTTTCCCAGACCAACTTGAGGACACAGCGTAGCACGAGGTCATGACTCGGAACCTCAAAGGGACGCAGCTCTGCGCGAAACCTGATTGCCTCGGACACGATACCGGCGTGTAAGACTTCGACCTGCCGTTCGGGTAAAGCCGATGTTTTGCCAATGCGTTCAATGGTTAACTGTGCCAAGAGCTGGGAGCGGATATAGAGCAGTTTCGCGATTTCGTTTAGCTGGGTTATTGCTTTGGGCCGAAATAGAGCCATCTGGACAAAGTTATAATGATCGTAGACGGAATTTGAACCCAAAAGTAAAAAGCGAGCAGCGGCATTCAGTGTCGCGACGTGAAAGTGATTGACCTCGTTGGACTTCCAGAAATCCTAATTTTTAAGATGACACAAAGTCAAAAAAATGAGTATCCATAATCGGCTATGGCCCGAGTAAAGGGCAACAATAACGGTAAAAACAAAGAACCCGCCGCTCTCGAAAACATCCTCTGGGCCGCTGTAGACAAGCTTCGAGGGAATATGGATGCGGCTGAGTACAAGTACGTTGTTCTCGGCTTAATTTTCCTCAAATACATCTCCGACGCCTTTGAGGAACAGCACGCCAAGCTTCTGCAAGAAGAGGGAGCAGATCCCGAGGACAAGGATGAGTATCTGGCCTTCAACGTCTTTTGGGTACCGGCAGAAGCTCGATGGAGCCAACTTCAGGCCACAGCCAAACAGCCGGAGATCGGAAAGGTGCTCGATGACGCAATGATCGCGATTGAGCAAGAAAACCCGTCCTTGAAAGGTGTTTTGCCCAAGGACTATGCTCGACCTCACCTCGACAAGCAGCGGTTGGGCGAATTAATCGATCTCATCACCAACATCACGCTGGGCGACCAGGCGATCCAATCTCGGCATATTTTGTAACCGATGACCGAGTTCTGGAGCTGTTCACAGCCGATTATCCCAGAAATTAGAGCGTTGCCGAATGAACCCGTTCAAGCCAATCACACTATGAAACTCAAGACACTATTAGCAATCTTAGCCATCGCGGCATCCTACCCTGACCAGTACGTTCGCGAAGTGCGTACTGGAGAGCGATAAGTCAGAGCGACTCGGGACCGTTAGCGTTCAATAATTGAGGTTCAAAAAGGGAGCATCCTCCAAGAGATAAGTCGACCGTGACTAACCCCTATCCTAACGCCTTTAAGCAAGTAATCAGTTGTCCAAAATGTAATGAACCGTATCCCTGGAACTCCCATTGCCCGGAGTTAGGTAGGCTCGAAGATTGGACAGACTACGTTCGTTACAGTTCACAAATCGGTTCAACCGTCGGGAGAATCGATTACGAAAAGGATCGCAGTCCTTTCGACCTATTGGTTCCCAAGCTAAGAACCTGCGTCCGGTGCGGGGTCGTTTTCAAGATCGCTGTTCGCACACCAGTAAGCTCGGAAGAACAGAACGCCAAGACGCCAGCAGGATCTGCAAGCTTAGCGGAATATCTCGACTATCTCACACATTGCTCTCAGAAAGCAGAGCAAAGTCACCTTCTTCAGCAGGCCTGGGCTCGATCCAATGATCGCCTACGCCGCGGCCAAATCGAGGAAATAGCAGACCCCAGTCGCTTAGAGATCTTGAGTTGGGTTATTTCCCGCTTCCAGGATGAGATCGGGCCAAATCGTCTGCGGGCCGCTGAAGCCGCCCGCGAGTCGGGCAAATTCGAGCTGGCCATTGCACTTCTGAATCATCAATTCGAGCCCGGCGTTAGACCCTATGCGGATTTTGTGCGTGACCTGGCCCTGCTCGGCGACGTGTTGGTCCGCAAGGTAGGTGTTTACCCAGACATCGTCGCATTTGAAAAAGCAAAAGCGCGTGCTGCGGAATATAGCGCTGAACTAGACCGGGCAAAGGTTGAATGGAAGAAGCAAAAGGAGGCAATCAGCGCACGTTCCAGCGGTGTTGGAGCGTGGGGCTGCTTATTAACATTTGCGGGGATAGTGGGCTTTGGGCTCTTAGGTCAATTCGCGCCTTTGGTCATTTTCGCAGGAATCATTCTTCTCCTCGTCTTCCTGCCGCTCTCGCATAGAGCTACTCGCAAGGCGGAAGCGTGGGCGAGTGATTACCCAGAACCGAAATGGCCTGTTCTTTCGCCCACCTTCAACGCGAGCCCCCCGGTCTTTAGGGCAACCTGGGGCTTACCCAGGCCAAGCGATCAGGGTCCGAAAGTTCAAACACAGCCAGCAGAGTCGGCAGCCGCCAGGCTAGAGGCGGACCTCTCTCAACGCAGCGAAGTGGTTGAGACCATCACCAGTGAGTGGAGAGATCCGGCCCTGGTAGAGTTCGCTCGAATAGTCAAACCACTCATCGAGCAGCACTTGAGTATGTTGGACGCTTTTCTCCTCCAATCCGAGAAGGCGCAGATATTCCGGCAATCCTTTGTTAAACACCAAATAATCGCCTACGCATTTCTCTTCACCTACGAGTCCCAACAACGGTATCCCCAGGTTCTCATCGGGCCCCAGAATCAGTTGATCAGTGAGATCAAGACCACGATGCCGCTACTCTCCTACAGTGCCCAAGAGATCATCGAAGCTTTTCATCAATTCGAGGCACGCCTGGCTGAATTCATGAAGGACACTGCCGATGGACTCAAATTTTTCGTTGATTCAGAGAAGGAAAAACTTGGAGAAATACCTTCCATCCCAGGCTTCTTCAGCTTCCTCGTGTGCGAAGAAGCTCAAGTTAAAGATGAAACGGTCTTCACTATCTTCACCGGGCTGTTCAATTGCCTGATTGAACATAGCCAGAAGGAACATCCGTTTGACCGGCTCATGGATGATTTTGTCCATCGAATGAGCGTTCGGAATTGAATAGCCTCCCCTTGTTAGTTGACACGTGGGTCCCAGTGGCATTCGACAGAAGCGAGCTTAGATCTTTTCATCCCGACAAAGATTTTATATTTAGTAACTAGTGTGGTGTCCCGTAAGTAACTTTATAAATGGACGGAGCGCTAATTGTCACACTTGCTGGAGAAATGATCACGGGAAGCCCAAAAGGTTTATAAAGTTCTTTATGGGACACCACACTAGATGCCCAGTAAAAATCATCCCACTGCGCCACACTAGGGGCAGCGTACCTGTTCGCCGTCGCAGAACATGCTTGATTAGCCAACAGCTCGATTTGCACTATTGAAACAGACTGTATCGTAAAATGATCAGGCTTTGTCAGCCAGTAGAGAATTTCGAGTTCAGATTCATTGCCGTAGTCGGCGAACGTCGACCGGGCGGACGCGAAACGCCCACATCGTGGCTTTAAGAGCTGCTGTTCTACTGCTTTGGTGAGGTGAGCCTTTGGCTGTCTCCGGCTAAACGTGTTCTCTCGCCCACCAACATAGGCTATAGAAGCTCTATCCTATGGATCTTTACCTGCAAGATCTGACTCCCGACATGCCCGGCATGACCATTCAGTTGAGATCAACGTTTGCGCAGGCGGCGGCTGTTTGCTTTGAAAGCCAGGGACATATACCTGGAGTTGCGTTGATCATTCGAGGGTCCCAAGCCGGTGCACACCCTGCTTTCTGGGAGCCCGTGTCTCAAATGATGCGAGATTCGTGGGACGATCCGAATGAAGCCACCGAGTCAGGAGCGGTGGGCATTGCTGTAGTGTTGGTAAACCGACTGCTTGATAAGAAGGTCATGAAGCGTGCCAGGATTGGAACCGGATTCGATTATTGGCTCGCAGAGTGCAAGGAAGAAGACTCAGTCGACATGTTCGAAAAGACTACTCGGTTAGAGGTGTCCGGTATGCGTCAAGCTGACGATCGAACTGTGGATGCTCGGGTGGAGCAGAAGCTGAAGCAGACGAGGCGTTCGAACAACGATTTCCCGGTGATTGTAGTTGTGGTAGAGTTTGGTACGCCACAAGCTAAGATTGTTTCAAGGTGAGTGCAGCCAACGAACATCACGATCGGGCCATGGAACTAGCGGATCAAGCTGATGCGCTTAAGCGAAATGGTCTAGAAACTCGGTCGATGCAACTTTACCAGCGAGCACTTGCCGAGGAGGAAGCAGCCCTGCGGCTTTCAATTCAAGGCGGGGCTGGTGTGAAAACACTCTCCGTATTGCACCGGAGCGCGGCGTCACTGGCCATGAACTGCCGGGATTGGATAAAAGCCCGATATTTTATCGAAAGGGCTATTCAAATAAATCCACCAGGCTCTGTAGAGGAGGAATTGAAGGATCTCTTAAAAAAACTTCCGCCGGTTGAAGAGTCGGCTATCGATTTTGAGGTCACGAGAAGTGAAAGTGAAAACACTTTGCAGTCCGATGTGCAAATCAAAGGTTCGTTGCGTATCGACACCGATCTTATCTTTAATGGTACGCTCGAAGGAGAGATAATCGCGGGCGGCGAGCTTACTCTTGGAAAAAGTGCTGATGTTCACGGAGAGATTAGAGCTGGATCTGTGAATCTCTTCGGCAAAGTACAAGGCAATGTTTTCGTAGAAGATATCTGTAAAATCTTCTCAAGCGCCATGCTGATTGGCAATTTGAGAGCGACTCGCCTAGTCTTCGAAGAGGGGGCGTCTTTCGTAGGACTTTCCGAGGTTATTCCTAGCCGAGCGCGTGTGGCCCAAGTCAAGAATGAGCATGGACTTTCTTCCTTACAGTTAACCCACTCATAAACAGCAACCAGACTCTACCACTGCTCAGGATGAGTGCCGTGGGACAGGTATCAGGTGAATTTGACGCTCAGAGCAATCATCGCGTTCAATTAAGGGCACAGCAGCCAGAAATGACTAATACCCCCGCCTGCCTTTTGCAGCTGCTAGAATTAGGTGCCGAAACTTGATGGGGTTAGCGAGTTATCCGAGCTGCGCCCGGTACATCATCTTATTACTGGTTCGACGGAGCTGTCATCCGCTGACGAAGCCTTCTTCGGGGAAAAGCGTGGGATGGGCAAGCGGGAGTTGGTAGGTTGAGGAGGTGAATGAGAAGGATTTCTATCAACGATTATTAGGGGTGGAAGCACCCTGGAAAGTGACGGGAGTGGAACTGGATTTAGAGCATCAACGCGTGGAGGTGGAAGTCAGCTGCGAAGCGGTCGAATGGGTGGACGAAGCGGGTAAGCGAGCCCACATCCATGGATACGAGGAGCGCCGGTGGCGGCATTTGGACACCTGCCAATGTAAGACTTGGGTCAAGGCCAAGGTGCCCCGGGTGCGATACGAAGATGGTTCGACACAGATGGTGCGGGTTGCTTGGGCCGAAGATCGGAGTCGTTTCACGAGCATGTTTGAAGCTTTTGCGATTCGGGTATTGTTGGCCAGTGCCAGTCTGCAGGCGGGCTGTCAGCTATTGCGCATTAGCTGGGATCAGGCCCAACAGATTATGGAGCGAGCCGTAAAGCGAGGTTTGGCACGGCGTCAAATCGAAGCGTTGCGCTACGTGGGTTTGGACGAGAAGAGTTTCGCTCATGGCCAGAGCTACATCAGTCTGCTGTGCGATGTGGAGACTAGTCGGGTCTTGGAGGTGACTTTAAGCCGAAGCTATGAGGCGACGCGGGAGCTTTGGTTGGGCTTAAGCCAAGCTCAACGCGATTCCATTGAGGCAGTGGCCATGGATATGTGGGATGCCTATTTGACTGCCACCCACATCTGCGTACCCCAAGCGCGCATCGTCTACGATAAATTTCACGTCAGCCAAGAACTTAATCAGGCCATTGATCTGATCCGACGTAAAGAACATCAAGCCCTGCTCAAAAAGGGCGATCGGCGTCTATCGAGGACTCGGCAATGGTGGTTGATGCGGCCCGAGAAACTTAGCCCAGAGCGCAAGGAGCAATTCCATCACTTAGTGCACAGTGAGCTTAAAGCAGCTCGGGCCTGGCTAGCCAAAGAACTCTTCGCTTCCTTTTGGCAAAGTCCCAATGTGGTAGCCGCGGAGGAGTTTTTTACCTTTTGGTACCGCCGGGTGATTCGTAGCCGTATCCCACAGCTCAAAGCCGTGGCCAAAATGCTGCGTAGCCATCTGGAGCGGCTGCTCAATTACATGGTTCATCCCATTACCAACGCAGTCACCGAGGGCTTCAACTCAAAGATCCAAGCCCTGCGCCATGCTGCTCGTGGCTTCCGTAGTTTCGCTAATTACCGAATCCGCATCCTGTTCTGTTGCGGAAAGCTCTCACTGCTACCCTAATTAAAAATCCCACGTTAAACCCGGAAGAACCTTCCGTAAGTGGGAGGAGGGAATGACGGAGAAGAACGAGCCAAAGATAATTTTGTTCCACAGCTCTATCGACGGGGAAGTAATCATTAAGGATCACATTTCGGTGGGTAACGAATATGGGTGCGCAAGGCTAGAGAACTTCTTAAATGTGTTCGGCATCGAGTGGCCAGAGGAAGGGATAGACAGCGACTTATTACATGAACTCGAAGGTGTTGAGTTCAAGGCGGTTACCGGAACCGACGTGTTCCGTGGAGTAAAAACTACGAAAATCGCACAATACGTTGCTGGCAGTGGTCTCGCTGAGACGACTGAAGAAGCCGACAGCACAGAACCGGTTGAGACGGCAGAGGAAGCTGATAAGGCCGGTGAGGCTGGTGAGTCTGACGCTCAACAGATCAAAAAAATGATGGAGGAAGTGAAGACCAGGGCAAAAGCCAAGGAGCACAAGCAGTAATGCTTATCGCTCGTCCATCTATGACGCGGTCCGAGTTAATTTGGGGCGCGTTGGCCATAATGCCACCGGCTAACACTGGCTATAACCCATCGCTCACGATCGTCGGCCATAAGCTGCGCGCATGCTCGCTGTGTTACGATAGCGCAGTACAGCTAGCCTTCGATCGAGCGGATGAGTTAGGAGTGCCAGAGTGGCGCAAACAGGAAATCATTCGAGCTTTTCGAAAGGTCTTCTACACCGAATCAGGGTACAAAAATAGACAAACCGGTGGACATCTCGAAGGCTCGCACCTTCGTGGTGAATTCCCTGATGTTAAACCCGATTTGGATGCGATCGCAAAGGTCTGCCAAACAGGAATCACCTGCGATCAACTACGCAATGCATCGCCTCTTGATCCGGTCAAATATAACACGTGGCAGATCCTTAAAATGCTTTACCCAGACCGTAACACTCTACTGTGCATGGGCAAAGCCGCATATGACTTTCTAACGGTCAAGCGGGACGAAGAGCTAAAACCCCAGGGTTATCAATTTATCGTCCCGAATGCGATGATAAAATATATTGGCTATACACAAGAAGGCACGCTGAGCACACATTGTCTAGAAGCTACTGGACCGCGCATCTATCTAGCTCAAGAATGGGATTTTACCTATTATGATCCAAGCGGCAAGAACCACACAATCTGGTACGACTTGCTAGATGTGATGTCCACAATAGGACGAACCCGGCTAGATATGTGTGCTAGCCTAATCGCCGAGCTTGATAGTTATACCGACCCTTCGATGAAGCTGGCAATGGTCGTCTATAGCGGAGGCAAGAGCCTACAGGGGTGGTGGAGCTGTAAGCATACTGATCCCGAGCTTGTTAAAGATTTCTTTCGCCAAGCGCTGATACTTGGTGCTTGTCGATCCACCTGGACTCGTAGCCAATTTGTGCGCATGCCGGGTGGGACTAGGATTCGCCGGGATGATGACAATGATCGAGACATCCTAGTTCCCCAACCAGTTTACTACCTTAACCTATGAAAACTATACTTAAACCTAAACTAAAACGTCATGATGACCTACCTCCCTTGCCTGAGATTGACGACGGCGAGGATTCTAATATAACTAACATCGACGAACAGTCAGTAATGTCTCAAAACGGCAATGCTGAGGAAAAACTATTCCCCGAGCCAATGGGCGACGAGGCATTTCCCGGAATCGTTGGAGAGATAATTGCGATACTTGAGCCGGAGTCAGAAGCCTGCCGTGAGTCGCTGCTGGCGCAATTCCTTGTCGGGTTCGGTAATATGCTGGGTCGCGGTCCGACCCGGTATCAAGGGTCTGAACACCATCTTAATGAGTTTGTTGCAATTGTGGGTGAGACCGCAAAAGCGAGGAAAGGAACAAGCTGGACAGCGGCTAGACAACTATTGATGGATCTAAATCCCGGTTGGAGTAAATGTCTTTTGAGCGGCGTTCAGTCCGGCGAAGTAATTGTCCATTCAATAAGAGATGAGCGAAGCCATAATGGCGAAGTCGTATCCGAAGGAGTTGCAGATAAAAGACTGCTGGTAATTGAAGAGGAACTGGCTCGATTGCTGGCTACCGGTCAGAAAACCAGCGGCAGCACCCTTTCGGCTTGCTTACGCAACGCTTGGGATAGTCCCCATATCTTACGTAATGCAGGCAAGCACTCGCCAGATCTGGCAACACATCCGCATATCAGCCTAATAGGTCATATCACTCGCGAGGAGCTAAAGAACTTGATGGCCGGTGTCGAATACCAAAATGGTTTTGCCAACCGACTATTGTGGATCGCGGCCAGACGCAGTAAGAAACTGCCGTTCCCGGAGTGGATACACTGGGCGGATCACATTGATGTCATTAAGCGCTTACGAGAGATTGTAACACAATTCCAAGCGGGGCAGACGGTGTTTGATTTCACTGCAAATGGCAGATTGGCATGGATAGAGTTCTATGAGAATGATGCAGCATTGAAGGGTATCCACGGTAAGCTTGCAGCTAGAGCTGAGGCACATGTACTACGGCTAAGTATGCTGTACGCGGTGTTAGATGGTAGTACTATGATTGGAGCCAATCACATTAGGTCTGCAATAGCGTTTTGGGATTACTGCCAAGCTTCGGTGGGATGGATCTTTTCCACTACTACAGGTAGTGCTTATGCAGATAAGATTTTAACGGCGTTGCAACGTCGTGGTTGCGAGATGAGCAAGACAGAGATTTCTACGGAGGTATTCAACAAGCATATTTCGACTGAAGATCTGTCTGCCGCCCTCGAACTGTTACTGACTTCTGGTCTTATTACAGAGAGTAAGGTAGCAGGAAAAGGAAGACCTACGCATGTTTATTCGGTGGTAAAGTAACATGAATATCCAATCCCTGTTCTTACCATGCGTATTAAGTCCCAAGAGAACCGACTTAGTACGCTTAATTCTTAATGCGCAAACGTTTTTCCCTTTCCGAACTGCGGGGCAACCGGACCGAAGAGGGAAAGTTATGACGATGCGCTGAGGGCGTGGAATGGAAAAGTAATCTAGCCAGAGCAGTTCCCTCCGTCTGTACCAGAGGGAAACAAAAGCCTGAGTTTATTTCGATACTACCTGAAGTCGCTCTGTTAAAGATTGGTGCACCTGTTTGTTCTTGCCGTCGTTTATGAAGGACGGGAAAGGGGCGAGCCTTCTGTAATTTGCCAAATGCTCGCCACCTTCTTGAATCACAGCTGGCGTACGTAGGTAGATAAAGATGGTCGCGATAAAGGGATAAAAATCTTTGCGGAACTTTTGCCGATTCTTTTCAATAAAATCGATGAGCGGTTTCTCGACAATCTGCGCCAAATGGTCGGAAGAATCGGCGCTGAAATACCGTTCCCCAGTTGGGTTTATCACTTTAGAAATGTCAACGGCGAACAGTCCACGCGTGTTTGCAAGGCTGCCTTTAATTCTTTCTTTAATCTGCGAGTAGCCTCGGGCGACAGCATCCTTCAATCCGTCCTCAGATTGA
>WNFM01044317.1_pt1 | contig 32842 bp, 22 predicted proteins | sample 5400271 | NCBI WGS metagenome assembly WNFM01 (sample SAMN13153352, study PRJNA577476) | soil metagenome | isolation source: 60 cm saprolite on Douglas fir-dominated hillslope | place: USA:California | collected 2013-09-17 | reverse complement strand
GGCATCATAGCGGTCTAAAACCTGGCCAAGGGAGTCATCCGGCAGATTGCCTTCCAACTGTTGGGCAAACCACTTCTCCAACCCCATCTGCACCACGGCCACATGCCTTCCCGCAGCATACTTCACCCCCAATTCCCCATCCAATTCATACCCATCGGCCCAATGACGAAAACTGACCGGGTGGCTAAAAGTCCGGATGAGATTCCAGTCGGCATCGGCCCGATAGTTTACCTGGTGATAAGCCCCCCCGAACAAGATTCCCCAATGCTTGTCGATATTCAATACCCCTGACGCCCTGACTACCGCCCCCTTCCACCCTGTTCTGTACCAGCTGTTAAGCAGCCCGCCAGCCCCTTCAATAGAAAGCCGCTGCCCGCTGAACCCATACCCCACAGCAGGTGTCAGCTCAAATCGCCTCCCCTCCCAAAACCGGTACCCCGCACCCAAAAAACCCGTATAGGCATAACCGCTATGACTGTCAAAACTTTGCCCGTACACCGGACTGGTGCGGTTGTCCCCGCTGTAGTCCCTGTCCGATACCGTACCGGACAAGGTAAACACCCGGCTTCCTTCAACAAAAACAACCAGCTTCCGCCATACCTTCCAGGATAAAGCTGCCCCGGCAGAAATCCCGCCCACAGCCTGCCATTTCAGCTCCGAATAGACATTCGGGTTCTGCCCGGCGCTGTTACCGGCAATGGACCAGTTGAGATCCTCCCGCTGGTAACCCGTCGAAACCTGCACCTGCAGCCGCTCCTGCCCCAAAACCGATACACAAGGCAGCAACAACCCTAATAAAAAAAGCATCCGGCAGTGAGCTGCCGGATGAAATAGTTGTGTCATATTTACTGATTTACCCTAAACGCTTCCCAGCCCCCTGCCGTCGCCCTATTACAGGTCATCGCCTGCGCCCCATTCTCGCCGGAAACAAATTTACCATTATTTCCCTGCAGCGAGATCGTCCCGTCCGCATTGTTGATCCAGTTAAAGATCTCCCAGCCGCCGAAGCTTGTCCTGTTGCAGGTAATTGGGTTGATGCCATTTTCAGAAGAGACATACTTGCTCATGCTCTGCAGCGCAACCTGGCCATTGCCGGCATCAACCACCATGAATTGCTCCCAGGCACCCGCCGTCGCCCGGTTACAGGTCATAGCCTGTGTGCCATTCTCACCGCTGACATACAGGTTGTTATTCCCCTTCAGCGTGATCGTCTGCCCGATGGGCGGCCCTGTCGTGTTAATGATGTTATACACCCTGACATAGTCCACCGTCATCGTCGTCGGGAGAGAAGCATTGTCGATAGTACTACCGGGCAGGTCCCCGCCAATGGCCAGGTTCAGGATAAGATAAAACGGCGAATGGAAAGCCCCGGTATTGTTGATGTTACCCGCAATATTACCGGTGACATACAAGGTATTGTCCACATACCAGCGGATGCTCTGGTTGTCCCACTCCACCGCATATACGTGGAAATCCCCCGGTGTGGTCGTGGTGCTGCTGCCATACTGGGCATGCCCGTTTCCGCTGTTCCAGTGCATCGTACCGAGAATCGTATTCGTGGTGTTGACATGCTCCATGATGTCAATTTCCCCGCAATTTGGCCAGGGTGTCCCCTGGTTGATGCTGTTGCCCAGCATCCAGAAAGCTGGCCAGGTCCCCTGCACCATCGGCAGCTTGATCCGGGCCTCGATACGCCCATAGGTAATGGAGAATTTGCCATAGCTGTTCAGCTTGGCCGAAGTGTAGGGCTGACCACCCACGCTCTGCTGACGGGCAGTGATCACCAGGTTACCGCCGGTAACGGCCGCATTAGCCGCCTGGTAATATTCCAGTTCATGGTTGACATTGGGATTCCCGTTGTCGAGATTCCAGTTGCCGGTGTTGACACTCGTTCCATTGAACTCGTCAGACCATACCAGCTGATAGGTCACGGCCCTCGGCGTGGTTCCGGCAGGATTGCCGGCGCCGGCGGTAGGTTTGATGTCTTTTTTACAGGAGAAAACGGCAATGATCAGCAGGAGGATCATGCCCGAACATAGGATCGCCCGGGACAGCGCGTTGCGTTTCATAAGCAAACAATTTAAATGATAAGATTTAATTACCCGGGCAATTTGCCATAAAATGAGCTCGCCACCAAATCCGCGACTACGCTAAAACTACTACGTGGAAAAGTTTCCAATTGAAAATCAATGCCTCATCATTTACCCACTTATCTCAATATTTTAAGCATTTATTCGTTAATGACTGTAACCTAAATGTAAACCCGCATAACCTATCGAACCAATGTCCTTCAAAAAGCTGCTGCCTTTCGTCCTGGTTATCCTGTCCGCCGGCGCCAACGCGCAGGTCAAAAACCTCTACAGCTACCAGGACCTTTCTCATTTCTATTATGAAAAACAAAAAGATTCCCTGAAAAAAGCCTGGGCCTGCCCCGACGCCTTCAAAAAGAAAGAAGCCCAGCGACAATATAAGGAACTCTGGGACCGGCGGACCGATGCCGTCACCGGAGCCATCGCCGGCAACGACTATGTCCATGAGCAGGAAGTATATGGCTATATTGAAGCCATCCTCCGCCAGATCACCGACGCCAACAAAGACATGGTGCCTGTTAAACCTTTACTGCTGATAGACCGCAGTCCCGCAATAAACGCCTATTCCACCGGCGGGAATGTTCTTGCCGTCAACATCGGCATCATCGCCTACGCTACCTCCCGGGAAGAACTGGCCCTGATCCTTGCGCACGAACTGTCCCACAATATCCTGCACCACGTCGAAACTTCCATGTATCTCCGGGCTGAATGGCTCGGCTCCGATGAATATAAAAAATCGCTGAATGCCGTGCTCGACTCCAAATACGAACGCTATTCCAGGTTAAAGCAGGTAATGCAGGGCTATACCTTCAATCGCCGGCGGCACGACCGCTACCACGAAAACGAAGCCGATTCACTGGCCGTCATATTGTTGAAAAAAAGCAATATCCCTTTCAACGCCCGGTATTTCCTCCGCCTCGATAGTTCGGATAGGGTATTAAAACAGCCCCTCCGGCGTCCTCTGAAAGACTATTTTGCCGGTTATCATCTTCCTTATGAAGACAGCTGGGCACAGCGACGCTCGCACGGACTGTCCTCCCGCACCTATTCTTTCTCGGATACCACTACACTGGAAGATTCCCTTAAAACACACCCGGACTGCATAGTCCGTTACGACAAAACAAAAAGCCTGTCAACCCCCAACGTCCGTTGGACACCCGTCCCGGCGTCCATCCTGGAGAAGGTCAATAAAATGCTCGTCTGGAACCTGTATTCGTCTACCGACCTCACAGAATGCCTCTACCGCATCCTGCTGTTAAAAGACAAAGGATATACAGACCCCTGGTATGACTTCATGATCAGCAATGTCTTTTCCGGCCTTTATTATGCCGACCGCGAACTTGCCCGCTTCAATGCTATCGGCGTGGTTCCCAAAGAATTGATCTCCCGGGATTATTATTCTCTGCAAACCCTGCTGGAACAAATACCCCGCGATAACCTGAAACAATATTGCGAGGTCATGCAGCAACAAGCCTTCTGGCAAGGACTGCCGCCGGCCGAAAAAGACCTGCGAACCCTGCTCCAGACCCTGGCCCTCGATCCGGACAACTCCGATAAGAACAAAGCCCGGGCTGCCCATGCATTTTCAGCCGGCAACACGACCAGCATGTACAACGAGTTCGCCAAAAACTTCGAGAAATAACCAACACAATAATCAATTCTGATAAACAATCCAATATCAACCCGATAAACCAATCCCATGCATACACGCCCGCAACCCCTGAAATTTCTGCTTCGAGTTCTGCCACTGCTGTTGTTTGCCATACCGGCAGTACAAGCCCAGACAAAAGTCTTTAAAGAAGTAGCCCAGGACATGTCCTCTCAGCTGGAACTTATTGTCCAGGACGGCAACCTGGTAGGCTATCTATCTTTCAACCAGCTGGAAAAGGTCAGCGCCGACTCCTTTAATTACAAATTGTCTATCATGGACGAAAACCTCAACGACATCGGCGCCGTCAATTTTAAGGAAGAAAAACTCTTCCTCAAAGGCGTGTCCTTCGATCAGGACGTGCTTTGTCTCGCCTATGTCAGGAGCAACTTCGTCGATAAGGAATTCCGCAGCAATAAACAGTTCCGCCGGGAGAAGGACCAGGCAAAGGCCGAGCTGTTCACCCAGTTCATCAATCTCACCGGCAAAATACTCGGAACCAATACGGTAAAAATGGATTTGAAACCTGATGCCCAGCAGGAATATGCCAGCAGGAAAGTCGTCGGAAACGCAGTCCTCAAACATAAGATCCAGCTTCATAATATTCCCGGCAAAGGCTTCGCCTGTTTCTATGGCGACGACAGCAAGAACGTTCTCCTGGTCTTTAACACCGCCGGCAAACTCACCTGGAAAAAGGTCATCACCGAAGACGCCGGCGATTTTACCATGCTGACCTCCGGCCCTGAAGTAGCCCTGCTGCTAAAGAAAAAGGACCAACCGGCAGAAGGCGGGTTTGAAATTATCAGCTTTAATAGCCAGGACTCGACAACCTATCCAAAATTCCTGCTCAAAGACAAAAAAGGAAACTCACTAAAGGTATTGACATTCGACAACGATCCCGTCACCGGCAAGCCATTTGTATCCGGCCTGATCATCGATCCGGTAAAAGGAAACAGGAGAAAGGCCAATACGGTAACCGGGCTGGCGCACGGCAATTATCTGGGTGTCTTCTCTATCAGCATCAACGGTCATCACAAAAACGATATCCAGCCTGCCTTCACCTACTGGACAGACGCCGCCAAAGGCGGTCTTTTCGATGAGGAAGGATACTGCGGGTCAGCCAGCGCCTTCCTTTATCCTAAAAGCTCATTCCGCGACTACCAGGGCAATACCTGGTTTGTCGGATCGGGTTATCACATGGGCATACGGCCCCAGGCTATTTTAGGTACCGTCATCAGCCCGCTCTTCTTTTGCCTGACTACTGCCAACTCGATAATGCGGATCAAATATTATCAAAGCAAGCAGATCCTGATGGTCAAACAGGACGCAAAAGGCTCGCTATCCCTTGAGAACACCATCCCGGCGCTGAAAACGGAAAAGGTATATCCGCGCAGCACGACTTATTATTGCGACGACCGCAGTTATTATAAGGTGACCAATTCGGATACAAAAACCGATTACCTGGTCATCGATGACACTAAAAACATTTTTGTCTATAATACCAATCAGAAAAAGATCGCCCGGACCATCCCCCATAAGGACGGCAACAGCCTCTTTTCCGTCTTCCCTGCCAAAGAGGGACATGTAATGGTCTCGGAATACAACAAAAAGGAAAAACAAACCCGGCTTTCCATCGAAGCGCTGTAAAGGAATAGTTATCTTTATTTCATGCGCAGGCTTCTATTCGTACTAATCCTGTTTTGGGACCACGCTGCTCTTGCTCAACCACGGCTGCTGTCGAGGCTGGACTCCTTTTTCCACGCCCAGCCCAAGGACCAGCCCGGTTTCGCCCTGTCCATCGAAAAACAGGGTGACATCATCTATCGCAATACCGCCGGCCTCGCCGACAAAACAGCAGGCGTCCCGCTGGATTCAACCGCCAATTTCCGCATGGCTTCCGTCACCAAACAATTCACCGCTATGGGCATTTTCCTGCTGGAAAAACAAGGCCTGTTGTCCTTCGACGATCCCATCCGGCGATGGCTACCCGAACTTCCCGCGGGTATCGGCAATCGCATCCTCATCCGCCACCTCCTCACCCATTCCTCCGGCCTGCTGGACTACGAATCCCTTGTCCCCGCCGAAGCCGAACAACGTTTCAACCATTCTCCCCAGGGGGAGCATTCTTCACAGGACGACCAGACCCAGCTGCTCGACATAGACGTCCTTCATTTACTCGCGCCCCATGATTCGACCCTGTTCGCACCCGGCACCCGCTTCCGCTACAGCAATTCCGGTTATTGCCTGCTGGCCCTCATTATAGAAAGAGCCTCTCATCACAGCTTCCCCGATTTCATTCGCGAAAATATATTTCTTCCCCTGCACATGACCAATTCCACCATTTATGTACGGGGACAACCCATACCACACCGCGCCATGGGTTATGCCAGGGACGGCACAAGTCTCATCATTCCTTCCGATCAAAGTCTTACCAGCGCCACAAAAGGCGACGGCGGTGTATATACTTCCCTGGCAGATTATTCCAAATGGATCAGCGCCTTGCAAAAAAACCAGCTCCTCCGGCTGGCTGGTTCATAACGGGCGCCAACCCCTTGCTCCTCTTCCACTCCGGCGGCACTTGCGGTTTCGCCAACTTCGTCATCTGGACGCCCGGCGATGAATGGAGTATCGTTTATTTCTCCAACCTCGCAAATAATGAGACGCCCTTTAAAGTCATACTCCACATCCTGCAACAAGAAGGCGAAATCGACCTTTCCCCCGTTTTCACCCTGCACAACCTCACCCGCTAAAGTCCAAATCCGTACAAGCGACTGTTCATTTTCGTACACTCTTTTTTTTTATCCCGCCCAAACCCCTGTCCACAAATCATTTACACATCTGGCACAAGCATTGGAGCAAATAATAAAACAGGACCTGAATGTTCAAAAACTATTTAAAGCTGGCCTTCCGTCACCTGGCCCGGAAAAGAGTGTTTTCCTTTATAAACATTTTCGGTCTGACAGTAGGGTTGACCAGCTGTATCCTGATCGGGCTATTCATCGCGGACGAATTGAGCTTCGATACTTTCCACACCAACGCTGCCCGCATCGTCCGGATGACGATGGATTTTAAAAAGGGGGCATCATCCCCAATTCAGACCTTCACGACAGGAACCAAACCGGGCCCACAGTTTAAAAGGACCTTCCCGGAAGTAGAAGACTATACCCGCACTGTTGTGAGCAGGTCGCTCATCAGTTCGGGCCTGACCCGTTTTACGGAAAACCGGCTCCTGTATGCAGACCCCTCCTTCCTGAAACTGTTTACCTTCCCCGTCCTGAAAGGCGATGCCAATTCCCTGGCACAAAAAGAAAACATACTCCTGACGGCTTCCGCCGCCAAAAAATATTTTGGGACAACAGACGTCCTGGGTAAGATCCTGCAGCTCGACAATGCCCAAAACTACCGGATCAGCGCCGTCCTTTCCGACCCGCCTTCCAACTCCCAGCTGCAATTCGATTTTATAACGAGTTTCAATAATCTCGACGCTGCCAATAGGGAGGAAGAATGGTTTACCGCCAATTATGTCACCTACTTGCTGGTAAAAGAGGACAGCCATATCCCCGTGCTGCAACAAAAAATCAATGCTTTTATGGAAAGCCCGCAGGCCCGCAAGGAAGCCGGCCTGGAAAGCGGGGACTATCTGCATTATAATTTGGAACTGCTCACCAAGGTGCACCTCTATTCTCCCCTCGATGGATTCACCCCTAACGGTAGCATTACCTATGTCTATGTGCTGACCGCCATCGCCCTGCTCATCCTGGTCATCGCCTGTTTCAATTACACCAACCTCGCCATTGCGCAATCCGCGAGCCGGACAGGGGAAATTGCCATTCGAAAAGTATTGGGAGCAGCCAAGGGCCAGTTATTCACCCAATTCACAGGCGAATCCCTCTTGATCACATTTATTGCACTGATACTGGCCGTCGCCGTCAGCACCCAGTTATTACCCGCCTACAACGGGCTGACAGGCAAACACCTCCTCGTGTCCGATCTGCTGCGCTTCGGTCCCCTGCTCTCTCTTTTTATAGCCGGTCTCTTTATAGGATTGCTGGCCGGCGCCTATCCCGCCCTCGTGCTGACCAATACCCGCCTGATCAATATCTTAAAGTCAGGCTTTCGCATCACCGGCGGAAATGGGGGTTTGCGACGGACCCTCATCATTGGCCAGTTCGTCATTTCTTTCTTCCTGATCATCACTACGATCGTGATCCTCCAGCAAATGAGTTTTATCCGGAACAAGAAGCTGGGACTGGATAGGGATCACGTAGTGGTCGTGCCCATCGGCTACCATTTACACAACCGTTATGCAGCCATAAAAACAGCCATAAAATCCCTTCCGGGAGTAGAAAGTATTTCCGGCTCTTATAACCTGCCCATCTCGGCTGAATGGGGAGATGACCTGGTGGCTGACAACGGCCGCGGGAAAGTGCGGCTATCCATTACGGCCATTCCGGCAGACCTCAACTATTTGACGACGATGAATATGCAGCTGGTAGCAGGCTCGGACTTCACCATGGCAGACCTTCCTGCCAACACCGCCGGTAAGGATGACACCACCGCACCCCGCTATCGCTATATCCTTAATGAAACGGCGGTTCGAAAAATAGGCTGGACGCCCCGGGAAGCCATTGGAAAAATAATAGACCGTGGAGACCGCGGCATCATAAAAGGTGTCGTGAAGGATTTTCATTTTGCTTCCATGCACAAGGAAATAGGGTCCCTTATGCTTTTCGCCGATACTCAATGGGTCAGGAATATGCTCATCCGCGTGAATGGCAGCCGGCTGTCCCGTGTGATCCCCGCCCTGCAGGCCACATGGAAGACCTATGTTCCCGACCAGCCCTTTGATTACCATTTCCTCGATGAGGACTATAACCGGCTCTACACCACTGAGACACGTACCGCCGGCATCTTTACCCTTTTCGCCTCCCTGGCCATCCTGCTGGCCTGCCTTGGGCTGTTCGGGTTATCCGCCCTCAGCGCCATCCAGCGTACCAAGGAGATAGGCATCCGGAAAGTATTGGGCGCCAGCCTGCTCAACATCACCCTCCTGATGGCCAGAAATTTCATCGTGCTGGTCGGACTGGCCCTGCTGATAGCCGCCCCCCTGGCCTGGCTGGCTGCTTCCCGCTGGCTCGAAAGTTTTGCCTATCGTATACAGGTGCAGCCCTGGATATTTCTGCTGGCCGGCGCCGCAGGTATCGGGCTTGCCTTTTTTACGGTTAGTTTCCATGCCCTCCGGGTCGGCAGTAAAAATCCGTCCGAAACACTAAAGACAGAATAAATCACAACATCAGATATCGTTACCTCCATATTTCTTCACAACCACTACACATGCAAGCAAACACCGAACAAGCCCGCTTCCGCCGCCTCAATCTGCTCACCGGTTGGGCCGTAGGCCTCATTGCCTGTACTGTCTATATTATGACCATGGAGCCAACCGGCAGCTTCTGGGATTGCGGAGAGTTTATTTCCAGTTGTTATAAGCTGCAGATCCCTCACCCACCCGGCGCCCCTCTGTTCATCCTGCTCGGCCGTTTCTTCATCATCCTCTTCGGCGACAATCCGCATACTGCCGCCCGTGGCGTCAATTTTATGAGCGCCATCGCCAGCGGCCTGTCCATCCTCTTCCTGTTCTGGAGCATTACACATTTCGCGCGGAAGATCACCTCCCATACATTCACCATACTCAGCGCGGGCGTCATCGGCGCCCTGGAAGTCTATGCATCTTCCGCCTTCTTCACCGCCCTCGTCTTCTGGGCTATCCTCAAATGGGAGCAGCAAGCCGATGAAAAAGGTTCCGACAAATGGATCGTGTTCATTTTTTTTATGATGGGGCTTTCCATCGGCGTACACCTGTTAAACCTGCTGACCATCCCCGCCATCGTAATGGTCTATTACTTCCGGCGGTATAAACCAACCACCCGGGGCACCATACTGGCCCTTTTCATCGGCTGCGCCATCACCGGTGTAGTACAGAAGTTCGTCATCCAGTCGACGATAAAAGGCGCGGGCGCTTTCGATATTTTCTTTGTCAATAACCTCCACCTGCCTTTCTTCTCCGGCTTCGGCACTTTCTTTGTGCTCCTGGCGGCAGTCGTTGTTTTCCTGATCCGCTGGGCAGTAAAAAAAGGTTATTATTATCTGAAGATCGGTTTGTGGTGCGCCTCCTTCATGTTGCTGGGTTATTCCACCTATTTTACTACCCTCATCCGCAGCAACGCCGACACAGCCGTCGATATGTTCAACGTAGACAATCCCGTGAGCCTGGCAGGTTATCTCAGCCGCGAACAATATGGCGATTGGCCCCTTTTATATGGCCCCGATTTCACCGATCAGCCCCCGACCGTAGAAGCAGGTGACCTCTATGTAAAAGGCAGCGATCACTACGAGATTGCCGGAAAAAAATATGCCCAGGATTGGGCAAACACCCCGTCCTCGCACCTCTTCCCCCGCATGTATAGCAACACCAACCTGCGTGATGAGATCAACACTTATCGCCGTTTTTCCGGTTTGGACGAAGGCGACCAGCCCACCATGGCGGATAATGTCAAATATTTCCTCCGCTACCAGGCGGGCTGGATGTACCTGCGCTATTTCATGTGGAACTTCGCCGGCAAACAAAACGACCTGCAAGGTTTTGGCAATCCCCGGGACAGCAACTGGATCAGCGGTATCCCCGTTGTAGATCACATGCTCTATGGCAATCAATCCAAATTACCCGACAGCATTCATACGAACAACAAGTCCTACAACCGGATGTATATGCTCCCCCTGCTGTTGGGTCTGCTGGGTCTGCTCGTCCAATGGAAAGCTAATCGCCGGGATTTCCTGGTCACCGGGCTGCTCTTCTTTTTCACCGGACTCGCCATCGTCATCTATCTCAACCAGGCCGGCCTCCAGCCGCGCGAACGTGACTATGCCTTTGCCGGCTCCTTCTACGTCTTCGCCATGTGGATCGGCCTCGGTGTGATCGGCGTGTCACAATTACTCGAACGCCTCCTCCGGCGATCGCCCGCAACCGCTGTTTCCCGCTCGTTTGCCCCCTATATCGCGGCCGCACTTTGCTTCATCGCCGTCCCCCTATTAATGATGAACCAGGAGTGGGACGATCACGACCGCAGCAAAAAAACGCTCGCACGCGACCTTGCCGTCGATTACCTGGAAAGCTGCCCTCCCAACGCCGTCCTCTTTTCCTTCGAAGACAACGACACCTACCCCCTCTGGTATGCACAGGAAGTCGAAGGTATCCGCCCCGACGTGCGCGTAATGGTCAACACCCTGATAGGGTCAGACTGGTATCTCACCCAGATGCGTTATAAGATCAACAACAGCGCCCCCTTCGACGTACTCTTCACCCCCGAAGAAGTCATGGGCGATAAAAAAAGCGCCGCCTTTTTCGTCGACAACCCCAATTATGACAAGAACAAATATTATGACCTATACGACACTTTTAAAACCGTCCTTGCAAACGACGACCCCCGTTACATGGTCCAATCGGAAGGAGGCGCACCGCTAAATACGCTGCCCACCCGCAAATTCACCGTGCCCGTCGATACGGCCCGGGTCCTGGCCAACGGCACCGTACACCCCGGCGACCCCGTCCTCCGGCAGCTGCAGCTCGACATCAATCCGGACAAACGATACCTGGACAAAGGCGAGCTGGCCCTGCTGGCCGTTGTTGCCGCAAATAAATGGCAACGCCCGATCTGCTTCACCTCTACCCAGGAGATCGAACGCCTGGGGCTCGGCAAATATGCCCGTAGCAGGGGCATGGCGTATCAGCTGGTGCCCATAGCCGACCAGCGCGTAGACAACAGCGTCGCCTACCAGACCATCATGCAGCAATTCAGGTATGGCAACGCCTCGACCCCCGGAGTTTATTTCGACGAGGAAAATCGGCGCCGGCTAAACGCAATAAAAATGGCCCACGTAGAATTGGCCCTAAGCCTCATCACTGCCGGCCGCAAAGAAGAAGCCCGGAAAGTACTGGAACACTATGATACAGGTGTCAACGAAGCCAACTTCCCCTATGGTATGACCAGCAACCTGGGTAATGCCGACAACCAGGTTTCCCTCTGGTTCCTTGAAGACTGTTACGCAGCAGGTGCGGCTACCCTTGCCGCTAAAGTCTCCGCCTCGCTGAAAAAGGACTTACAGCAGCAAATGCGCTATTATAATTCACTCGGAGAAACGATGACCAATGAGCAGCTGGCAATCAATGCACAGCAGGCCCTCCAGGGCAAGGGCTCCAATCTGTCGGAGAGACAGCTGGCCTTCGCCGCCGACATCCTTTCTTCCTATAGATTACTCATGGAAATAGAACAAATGCAACAGCGATATCAACAGGCCCGTGGCCCGGCCGGGCCGAGCCTTTAACCTTTAGCCCCGGGCACTCTACCTGTCAAGTAAACTCAAATACTCAAGACCTGGCGCCCATTCCCCTATGCCTGATGCGGCGTTAATATGCCCCACCTCGCCGATGTCTATTAGCTTACTTCCCCAACTATCAGCAAATAGCCGGGCGCGTTCGATTGTTACATATAAATCATTACTACTTGCTACGGTGATTGACCTGAAAGGCAATTGTAGCAAGGGTACCGGGGTAAAGCCGGTTGTCCCGGCCGGATATGAATCAGCCTCGGTATCACTTGGAGCAACAAGCAGCGCGCCTTTTATCGGAATATTATACTCTTTTGCCCAATAAGCAATGGTGGCGCAGGCCAGGCTATGGCCCACCAAAATCACATCTGCCGGATCATGCAGGTCTATATAGCTTTTTATTGTCCTTATCCAGTCACCACAATCGGGGCTTTCCCAGTCAGCCTGATTGATGCGGGTAAAACCAAACTTATTTTCCCAGAGCGACTGCCAATGTCCGGGGCCGGAGCTACCCAGCCCCGGAAGGATAAAAATGGTCGACTTAAAAACTTGTTCCATTACTTTTTATGTTCAAAGATGCACCGTGGTCAAATGAAAAAATTGTAAAAAATCATTGATTCCTCACCGCACCAGCACCACCGTCCCCTTCTTCATCTCCACCCGCCTGGTCGTAGGATTATCATACTCGATCTCCCACACATATGCCCCCGCAGGCTGCGCCTTTCCATTCAAACTCCCATCCCACCCCGTGCTCACATTTGCCGTCGAAAAAACCATCATTCCCTGCCGGCTGTAAACAGCCAACCGTCGTATGTGCACCGGTATCGAAGGAGGCACCCGAAACACATCATTGTGCCCATCCCCATTCGGCGTAAAAGCCCCCGGCAGCTGCACGTCATAAAAAATCTCGATCTTTTCGCTCGCCGAGGCCCGGCAGCCTTCCGCCGTCACCACCTCCAGCTGATAGACCGTAGTTGAAACAGGAGTCGCCGCCGGCCTGGCTAAAGCCGGATCATCCAGCCAGGCTGCAGGGCTCCATTGATAATGGATTATATCCCCGCTAAGCACAGGAGCCAGCCTTATGCTGGTCCCGCCCGCAACTATCGTATCCGGCGTCAAAACAATGGTCGGCAACGGATATACAGTCATCTGTATCACTTCAGGAGCCGTCACCGGCAAACTACAGGTAAGGCTGGTCGTCATAGTACAGCTCACCATATCTCCGTTTTTCAATACCCCGGTCGTATACACCGGCGCAGAACTGTCCACCACTACCTCATTCACTTTCCATACATAGAGAGGCCTTATACCTCCGCTAAGGGGTGTCGCCGTAAAGCTGACCATACTGCCAGCGCAGACATGATCGGCCGAAGCCGCGATGTCCACCCCGGTGACGGGAATGGGGGTCACCGGGACAGATAAATTATTGGAAATGGCCACAGGATTGATTGCACATGCCGCATTGCTCGTCATTACACAGCTGACGACATCCGTGCCAGCCAGCGTAGAGGTCGTAAAAGAGGGGTTACCCGCACCCACATCCACGCCATTTAACTTCCATTGATACAAGGGATTAACACCGCCATCAACAGTCGCAGCCGTAAAGACCGCCGTTTCACCGGCACATAAAAAAGATGAAGCTGCACTTATCGTCACCGCCGGAGCCGGCAATTTGACGACATTGACCAACACCGGTAGAGAAACTACACTACAGGAAGTTATACCGGTATTGCTGGCGGCTGCTACGGTCATCCGGTAGAGATAGTTGCCCGGGACGGTCGCCAGCCGGTCGTAAGTCTGGCCGTTCGCCCCCGGGATATCCTTCCAGGTCACCCCCCCGTCTATACTTATCTGCCATTGATAGACCGCCGAAGCAAAACAGTTTTCCACCGTCGAGCCGAAATGCAGGGTTTGTGCATCATTCTGACAAAGTAGTATAGTATTACTGGAAAATCCGGCAACAACCGTTTTTATGGCAGGCCCCGCCGCCCGGAAAGTAATATCGTCTAAGGCCAGGTCATTACCGGAACCACCCATCGCATTGTTGATCATCCGGATGACCACCGTCGAAATGCCCACCGGCGTATTGAAATAAAACGCATACTGGTTCCATTGCACAATACCGCCCGTCAAGGTTATGTCACCCGTAGTATAACTCTGCAATACCGTTCCATCCGTTTTCTCGATGCGAAAAGTGATATTGGGGCGTATCTGGTTGACACGGATACCCATATTCATGATCCAGGCGGCAAACTGGTAAGAAGTTCCCTCGCAAAGTCCACTAATTGTCTGTACATAAAAGTCACTGGGGTTATAACTGGCATTGATCAGCATGAAATACCCGCCCTGATTGCCGGTGTGATCGTTTGGTACGGTCAGCCAGGTATTCCCCCAGCAGCCACTGGTATAGTTGACAATAGCATACTGACCATCGGTGGGACAGTTGTCCGCAGTCCAGGCCAGATTGGTAATTCCTGCAGCCAATGCAGGCCCCGGCCCTGTACCCTGGCCAAATGTAATGTTGACGATAGGGTCCCCGAGTCCGCCTGTGCAGGTCTGCGCTTCCGCAACCCCGCACAGGAAAAAAAAGAAGATCGTGACTAGATATTTCAATTTCTATTTCTATTCCTTCACACCGGTCGTGTTTGCAGGTTTGTCAAATTTCCATTCACTCATATCCAAAGCACGGGCAGTCGGATAAATTTCGTTACAGGTATTACCGTCGTATAACCGTCCATTTTTCATCACATATTTCACTGTATTGGTATTTCGGATATTGTCCAGCGGATTCTGGTCAAGAACGACCAGATCGGCCAGTTTGCCGGCTTTCAGGCTGCCCAGGTCCCGATCCAGCCCCAGTCCTGTAGCGCCGAGTATCGTCGCCACCCGCAGCACGTCGAAAGGTTTCATTCCTCCCGACCCCATAGCCCACATCTCCCAATGATAACCGAGGCCATTAAATTCTCCATGGCTTCCGATTCCCGCAAGGCCCCCCTGCTCCACCAGGGATTTCATCGACCGGGCATGTTTGGGGAATACCTGCTCTTCCGGCATAAACCATCCGGCCTTATCCCGCCGCGTCTTGCCGGCCAATTCCTCATATGGCATAAAGTATTGCACCTTTGCATCGTGATAAGGGTTTTCCGTCTCCCAGAAATAATTCTCGGCAAAAGGCCCTCCATAAGAGACGATCAGCGTTGGCGTCACACACATCCCGGATATGGCGATCGACTTGACAAGATCATTATACAAGGGATAAATGGGAATGGCATGTTCATGACCCGGATAACCGTCCAACAGATTGGTGATATTAAGCTTGGTATTCAGCCCCCCTTCCGTGGTCGGCATCAGCTGCTGGTTGCGGGCAGCCATGATTATCCACTGGCGCTGCTGACGGTTCCCCGTCAGGTACATTTTGATATAATGTGTATTATAGTACTTACTGTATTGACGAAGGATACTCTCCGCCTGCGCCGAATCCTTGACATTGTAGTCCCAGAAACCAACCCCGGGACCCGTCGAATAAATGCGGGGACCAAACACACTGCCCGCATCTACTTCATCGCCATAGGTCAGCACATCCGTCGTAGCCGTCTGCGGATCACGCGTGGTCGTGACGCCATAAGCCAGATTGATCGCATATTTCCAAACCTGGTTTTTGTGTACCCCCCACTGCGGCCACATATGCGCATGCGTATCCACAAAACCCGGTACTATTGTCTTTCCGGATACGTCGACCACCCTGGCCGAAGCAGGCGGTGAAAGCGTACCGGAAGCGCCCAGAGCTTTAATGCGATTATTCACGATAAGGATATCCCCGTTTTCAATGACCTGGTCTCCTTCCATCGTAATAATGCGGGCCCCTTTCAGCAACACAGTACCCTCCGGCATGTCCCGTTGGTAATAGACTTTTATGATATCTTCCGTAGCCCGGAAAGCAGGTTCTTTCTTTGGACCGCCTTTCTTCGCGATACTGTCCGCCCTGGTTTTGGCGGCGCTGTCCACACGCGCCTTCACGATACTATCCGCCCTGGCCTTTAGTGAGTCGGCCGGCACTCCGGGTTTCACAGCCGCCAGCGAATCCGCCAGGCGTCGGACTTCCGCCTTCTTAGCCAGCTTGACGCTGTCATCAAAAGCTTCCGCCGCATCTACATCATATACGAAATGGGCATTCCCCAGGCTCCAGTGGATTTTCCTGCCATCGGCTTCCCAGCTGGGAAATTCACCGCCCAGCTCGGTCAGCTTACGAGCCGGGAATTGCGCCGACCCTGCATCAGCGAGTGATATATTCACCAGCTTGCCCGTACGCGGCAGGGTCGCGACATATATCTCATTATTGATCAGGGCAAACGCTCTTTTTCCATCCGGCGATAAAGTAATAACAGCCGCGGCCGATGGCTGGCTCACTTCACTGGCTCCCGTCGCAGCCTCCTCGTTAAGCATCTCATTGTCACCGGCAGGCCGGCCATTCTTATAGATACTGATGCCATAGGTCGCAATACCGGTGACATGCGCGATCGTTTTCTCATCGGTACCGTCCCATTTGATGGAAAGCAGGTCCCCATTGCCATTGTTGAGATAGATGCGGTCCTCTCCCTGCACGAAATGAGGGTTAGCCCGGCCGTTTGCTTTTTCTATCAGCGTGATGTCGCCACCCGCTGCCGGTATCCAGCAAAGCTCATCTTCGGCATCCTCATATCCTGACTCTACAGCACTCCTGTATTGCTGGGCATGCGTACGCACAAATACAATGCGATTCCCGCTGTTGTCAAAAACCGGGTTCTGATACAAGGCCGGCATTTTACTCAGTTGTAACACCGGGCCTCCCGCCGCAGCCACTTTCAGCAATTGTCCGCCCTGCGGAGCCCAGGTCACAAAGACAATGGATTTTCCATCCTTGCTCCAGGCCGGCTGGGCTTCAGTAAAGTTATTATTCGTCAGCCTTCGTGGTTTTCCCTTAGGATAGTCCATGACATACAACCTGTCAAGTACAGTTAAAGCCAGGCGCTTGCCATCGGGAGAAGGGACGGCATCCCGGATCTGCGTAGCCAGGCCAAAAGCCGTATCAGATACCGGGTATTTGAATTCCAGCCTTGGCCCCAGCTCCAGCTGCAGGTCGACGGTAAAAGGAATTTCCTGCGCCGCCCCCTGCACAGATTGCGAAACGCCCCCATCGACGGGGATTCGATGTATCTTACCGCCGTACGCAGCTATTAAATATTTACTATCCGGCGTGAAACCCATCCCCGGCAATACCCCCATCGTAGCAATGGACTCCTGGTCATCCCGCTGTACAGGATAGGCCAGCCATTTTTCATCACCGGTAGCCAGGTCACGGAGTACAAGACCCGTTTTATCTTCAAACCGGCTGCCATAGACAAGCCATTTTCCGTCTTTGGAAAGGACGGGGGTAAAGCCGCTGCCATAACGGGAGGTAATAACCGTAATCTTGCTGTTCTCCCGGTCATACCGGCCAACCTCATACTGCGGCAGGTCTGCATTATAGTTCCAGGGACCAATCCGCCGCGAGAAATAAATATACCGGCCATCGGCGCTAAGGGCAGGATCGATGGTCTTCAGCGCTGGCGGAGCGCTGATCAGCTGAATGCCGCCGCCGCCGTTCTTATGAACCATATATAGCTGTACCTGCATCTTACCCTTCGAGTAAACGATATAGTCACCGTCGGGCGTCCAGGCCGCACTGGGGAAATTCTGGTCCCTTTCTTTTGTCACCTGGAAAGTATCCTTTTTCTCCAGGTCGATCCACCAGAGGTTTTCCGCGCCGCTGCGGTCTGATGAGAATAATATCTTTTTCCCATCAGGGCTATACCGGGGATGAGAGTCGAAAGCAATGCCCTTAGTGACCTGGGTAGCCGGACCACCGCCGATGGGTATGGTATACAGGTCCCCCATCATATCGAAAACAATGGTTTTACCATCCGGGCTGACGTCGAGGGAAGTCCAGGTCCCTTCCGTTGTAGTAAAACGGATGCTGCGCTGGGGCTTCAACGGCAGATCGGCGAATTTTTCAAACTTCGTTGTATCCTTCCCGGTGGAGTCTGCCGGCGGCGCGCCTGCGCCAAACGGCGCGCCTGCGCCACTAATAGAAAAAATAGGTGCAAAAAGCAGGGTGATAAGCAGTGTCATCCCGAAATTTAGTAAATAAATCCGATATTCACTTTACCAAAATCGACCGCACATGAGAGTAAAACGAGTCCCGCTGCCGGCACTTCCGTTCCTGATCTTTATGACCCTGAATTTCCTGGTTAATGCCCAGGATATCCCTACCCCGAAATCACAGTTCGGGTTTTCCATCGGCGACAACTACCAGCTCGCCACCTACACCCAAACAGAAGCTTACTTCAAAAAGATTGCCGCCGCCTCCGATCGCGCCCGGTATACCGTCATTGGCAAGACAGAAGAAGGCCGCGACCAGCTGATGCTCATCGTCTCCTCTCCCGATAATCTCAAAAAGCTCGATCACTACAAAGCGATTTCCCAACAGCTGGCACATGCGGAAGGACTCACCGACGAACAGGCCCATGCCCTGGCCGCCGAAGGCAAGGCCGTTGTCTGGATCGACGGCGGACTCCATGCTACCGAAGTGGTCGGCACCCAGGAGCTCATCGAGATCGCCTACCAGCTGCTCAGCCGCAAAGACGCCGAGACGCAACGTATACTCGACAACACGATCATTCTGCTGACCCACGCCAACCCCGACGGCCAGGAGCTGGTTTCCGACTGGTACATGCGAAATCCAAAACCCGAAGCCCGCTCGCTCGAACAGGTGCCCCGCCTCTATGAAAAATATGCCGGCCATGACAACAACCGCGATTTCTACATGCTCAACCTGAAGGAAACGCAGAATATCTGCCGGCAATTATTCGTAGAGTGGCTGCCGCAGATCATGTACAACCACCACCAGGCGGGCCCCGCCGGCTCCATCCTCGCCGGCCCGCCCTACCGCGATCCTTTCAACTACGTCTTCGACCCCCTCGTCATCACCAGCCTCGACGCCGTCGGCGCAGCCATGAACAATCGCCTCAACACCGAAGGCAAACCCGGTTATACCGAGCGCGCCGGCTCCAGCTATTCCACCTGGTACAATGGCGGACTGCGCACCACCACCTATTTTCATAATATGATCGGACTGCTGACGGAGATCATCGGCGGCCCCAATCCCACCGAAGTGCCCCTGGTCCCGCAGCGGCTCATCCCTAACGGTGCAACCCCCAATCCCATCACCCCACAGAAATGGTTTTTCAGGCAGTCGATAGACTACTCCGTTTCTCTCAACTATGCCGTGCTGGATTATGCCGCCCGCTACCGCGACGAGCTTTTATACAACATTTATAAAATGGGGCATAATTCCATCGAGCGAGGCCGGCAGGACCACTGGACCCTCTCGCCCAAACGCATCGACGAGATCAGCCGGCTGGCCCAACGCGATTCTTCGCGTCGCCGCGCCGACTCCGCCAGCCGGCGGCCCGACTCCATCCCCACCCGTTTTTACGACAGCGTCCTGAAAAACCCTGCCCTGCGCGACCCCCGCGGTTATATCCTGTCCGCCGACCAACCCGACTTCCCCACCGCCACGCGTTTTATCAACGCCCTCATCGGCGACGGCATTACGGTCTATAAGGCATCGGCCCCTTTCACCGTCGCCGGTAAGTCTTACCCCGCCGGTTCCTTCATCGTCAAAACCGATCAGGCCTTCCGGCCCCACGTCCTCGATCTCTTCGAGCCCCAGGACCATCCCAACGACTTCGCCTATCCCGGCGGCCCGCCCATCGCACCCTATGACGCAGCCGGCTGGACGCTCGCCTATACCATGGGCCTGCAATTCGATCGCCTCCTCGAACCCTTCGACGGCCCCTTCGAACGCATCCCCTATGGCCAGCTGCAAACAGCCCCACCGGTTTCGCCAAAAGACGGCTGGCTCGACGCCCGCAGCAACGCCTCCTTCACCGCCGTCAACGACTTGCTGAAAGCCGGCAAAACAGTCTATCGTTCCACCACCAACGGCAATTTTTATGTCTCATCCGGCCACCGTCCCAAAAACGCAACCAAAATTACCCCCGCCCGCATCGCCCTCTGGGACAGCTACGGCGGCTCCATGCCTTCCGGCTGGACGCGCTTCATCATGGAACAATACCACTTCCCCGTTGACGTCATCTTTGGTAAGGACATCGACACGGGCAATCTAAAGTCAAAATACGACGTCATCATCTTTGTCACCGGTGCTATTCCTCCCATCGCCGGCGCAGAAAGCAACTCCCGCGGCGGAGGTTTCAACAGACCCGAACCCAACCCCGACAGCATCCCCGCCGAATACCGCAGCCACCTGGGCCGCATCACGGCACAAAAGTCCATTCCTAAACTGGAACAATTCCTCAAAGCCGGCGGCCATATCGTCACGATTGGCTCCAGCACCAACCTGGCCTACCAGCTTGGTGTACCCGTACACGACGCACTGATCGAGCTGGCAAATGGCAAAGAGCGCAAATTGCCCAATGAAAGATTTTATATCCCCGGCAGCGTACTCCGCGTCAGTCTCGACAGCACCATCCAGCCTGCCTGGGGCATGAAAGGCGAAGCCGATGTCTATTTCGATCAAAGTCCGGTCTTCCGCATCAATCCCGACGCCATTGCGAACGGCAGCGTCCGGCCCATTGCCTGGTTCGCCACCGACAAACCCATGCGCAGCGGCTGGGCCTGGGGCCAGGCCTATCTCCGCGACGGCGTGGCAGCCTTCGTCGCCACCATCGGCCAGGGTAAGCTCTACGCCTTCGGACCGGAAATCACCTTCCGCGCCCAGACACACGGAACATTTAAATTATTGTTCAATCAGCTGTATGTAACGCAATAACCTATTCCACTTTCCGCACATCGAGTGTCCCATTAGCCGCGACGCTGACGGTCTTACCATTCTTATCGGTGTAGGTGTGGCTCTTCCTGTAATTCCGCAGGATCAGCACATAAGACTGGCCGGGTTCTGCCGGCAGGTCGGTCCGGGCAATGACAGTAAGGGTATCGCCTGCATTGAAGATCCGCAGCTTCAACGTGCTGTCGGCCGCCAGCGGATAATCCATGTAAGCGGAAACACTGCGATAGGGCATATTCTGCAGGCCGCTGAAAAGGTTATTGCCAATGCGCATATTCACGGAGTCTGCATCCGGGCAAAGCTGCAGCAAACGAAACCTTACCTTACCCTGCATCGGAACTCCCGCAGTGGTCGCCGGCTGATGAGTGAAGGCTGTTACCCCATAAACGCCAAGGCTGTCCGACAAAAAATAAGTCTGCTGTTTATCCTTTTCCACCATTACAGGAAAATTCAGCTGGCTTGCAGAATCCAGGGATTTCAAATACACGCCGGCCGCATAGGCGCCGGGCGTATAGTGATCGAACACCATCCAGGGAAGGGCATTGCCCGCATTGATATATGGGAAATCCTGCCTCGCGCCGCCGATGCCCGATGCAAAATCAGGCATTACACTGCCGCTCAATGGCACCGTCTGCTTTCCATCGGGGGTCAGGGGCAGCAACACCTGCGTTCCATACGCCGTAGGTAAAAACGCATCCAGCGCATAGGAGGCGTTGTAAAAGCTCAGCCCTCCATAAGCAGTCCCTGTATCGTATTTTGCTTTGCTGCAGGCCGCCAGCGATAGCAGGGCCATGGCAGATAAAATAATTAAACGCATGTTCAGTTCAATGTTTTTATGGTTTTTTGATCCTGTATATTTCCATCGGCAGCCAGGTCGTGCCGCTGCTGTTGGTGGCAATAGATGCGAAATAGAGATTATTCTTCCGGTCAGCGCCGATAAAGAGATTCGTCCCATAAAGCACCCTTCTGTTAGGCGAGAAATTCACCCATTTGGCCAGACCCGTCGTCTTATTCTGCCCCGGAACATTGGTACCGTTAAATACCTTCAATCCCTTTTCCGTCCCGGCATAGGCATAGGCATTGTGCGCGGTAAAGTTGAGACCTAATAAGGACATGCCTTGGTAGGCCGATGGGAAGAAGACGCCATCCCCGTTGGAGAGGATATAATAGTTGGCGAACCTGTCCTGGTCCAGTTGTATCGTGGGCGTATGCAATCCGGTAACCGCCGAGCTGTCCAGCGACGAGAAGCTGAAGTCGGTAGTGCTTGCCGTTCCCTTCGTTACCGATTCAAAGTCATCGGTCGAAGTCATGGTGAGCACCCGTTGCTGCGAGTTCACCGAATAGATATACTTCCCGTCGGGGCTGAGCTGCTCATTATTATAAAAAAATATTGCCAGTGCCGGAACCGGCCGGGTAGCATTAGGCCTCGCCAATGATCTTACCGCCCCGTCCCTGACCCGGATAAAATTACCCATCCCGCTGATAATATTTCCGGTGCCGCCGCCATACCAGGCCCGGGCACTAACGGAATCCCTTTGCGCATAAAAGGCGGGGTCACTGAACTGCGGGAATCTGGGATTACCTGCCAGGCTGCTTTTTGGCGTAACGGTGGTATTGTAAGCATTGTTTAATGCAAATAAAGTCCCGTCCAGCGCCAGATGCAGGTTTGTCAATGCCATTTTTACGGTTGCCAGGCCGCCTTCCGCGGGCAGGTAATTATAGGTGCGATCGTACAGCGGGGTGATCAGGTCGGCCGCCCGGGGATATTGGGAAGCCGATCGCATAAAAGTCGAGCGGTTGAGCACGTTCACCGCGCCCGAAGCCAGGTCCATCTTACACAAACGGGTGATATAATAGCTTGCCGTATCGGGACTGGCTTCCGTGGTGGAAGCGGAGAAATAGAGCACGGTCTCGTCTATGTCCACGGTAAAGCCAGTGATATAAACGATCTTAAACGCTGTGCCGCCCGCCGGTGTCACCTGCGCACCTGGCCCAAGCACTGGTTGCACCGCACCGCCCGTTATCTTAAATATGCCTTCCGGCTGGTTGTAAAACCATACATTACCCGCATTGGTGACCGTTCCATCCATCCATAGTTTGAGCTGTGTGCCCTTGTACAACGCAGCATTGGCAGGCAGCCATTCCGCCACTTTTTCCACCACCAGCGTAGTATCCGTGGCGCTGGCTATATTGGTGTACTGCTGTATTTTCACAGCGGGGGCATTAATGGTCACACCATTGATCGTAACCGTCACTGCAACCGTATTACCGGTCACTCCCCTGGGAATGCGGCATTGCATATAGTCCACATTCGTCCAGATGGTATCGTTCGTACTCTTGTTATATAATCTGTAAGACGCCTGGTTGAACAGCTGCACGGTGCTATCGCCGATCGTTACCTGCCGCCGCGCCGCGCTGCCGCCCAATATACCCGCAATGGTGAGGGTGTCGCCCGCTACAAAGGTTTTATAGGCAGGACTGAGATATTGATAGGTGAAAAAAGAGCCGTTCGTTCTGTACAGATTGCTGGTCTCCGAAAGGACGGAATAGATGGAATGCAGGAAGACATCGTTCTTTTCCACTTTTTTACATCCCGCCGCCAGGCAGAGAACGAACAGCGGCAGGATAAAAAATTTATTTTTTCTCATAATTTATTTTTTGTCGATGGAGCGCGAATTAAAAAGCATAAACGAATGAAACCAAAAAATAACGGCCGGTCTTAAATTGCCGGAACAGGTTATCACCCTTGTACAGCGGGCCTGAATACGTACCACCGGCTCCTTGCGTTATACCCGTGCTTTTTTCCGCCGTGTACTTGTTGTTGTAATCCTGGTCTTCCGCGATCCGAACTGATTCATCAAGCAGGTTCTGCAGGTTCAGTTTTACGTTCAGCGACCGGAACAGACGCTGCGTAACCGAGAGATCCACCAGGTGCCGGGGCAGCTCGATCAGGTTCGGCCTGATAAAAGACTGAGAAGAGGGATATCCGCCTATGCCGGTTCCATTGCCATGGGCGTCTTTGGTAGATACTGTAGATACGGCATAAATAGTGGTGCCCGAAACATTATAGGTGGCAGATGCTTTTAATCCCCAGCCCGCGTTTTCATAAAAAAGGCCGGTGTTTAGCACATAGGGCGCCTGACCCTGGAGGGGACGGTTCCTGAAAGCGCTGTAATCGGCACTGTCACCCGTTTTGGTAGCCCTGCTCTGTATGATCGCACCATTCAGCAGCACGGAAAGATTACGGAAAAAATTGCCCGGAATAAAAGAAAGACTTTTACGCACTTCTGCTTCCACCCCGTATACAGTCGCCTTATCGGCATTCCAGTAGCTGATATTGGTGGGCATGAAGTCGACAGTGCCCGACTGATCGTTGCGGACCTGCTCGATGGGATGCTGTAATTGCTTGTAGAATACGCCGGCATTGATCATTTCGCCCGGGTGGTTGCGGGGATACCATTCAAACCGGAGGTCATAATTATCGATCCTTGCCGTCACCAGTGAAGGGTTGCCGGTAATCATCACATCATTCATAAAATCATAATCGGCGAAGGGGGATATCTCCCGGAACTCAGGTCGGTTCACTGTCTTGCCATACCCGCCACGAATGACCAGCTGGGAATCCGCAAGGGTATAGGTAGCATTCACCGAAGGCAGCCAGGTCGTCAGCGGCTTTTTTACCAGCATGGGCAAAAAGACGCCGCTTTGCAGCACGGCGGCAGACAGCTGCTGCCGGTCGTCTTCTACCCGCAGGCCGCCTACCAGGTTCAGCCGTTTGTTCAAAAGGTTCACATCGCCCATCCCATAACCGGCCATATTGCGCTCATCGGCCACATAGCTGTCGGTCGGCTGGGTGGCATCGTATACGGCAAGCCCTTTGCCGTCGGCCCGGAAATAAGCGGGCGACCATATTTTGCCCAGGTCCTCCTCCCGGTATTGTGTCAGCGCAGGATTACTCTGACCATAATTGTCCAATATCCCGGGCGCCAGGGTTCCATAGCCGCCCAGCGCCACATCCTCCAACCCTGCACGGTTCACGCGGTAAAAACGACGGTCCACCCGGCGGTTCTTGAAGAGGCCGTAAGCACCTGTTTTCAGCTTCAATACCGGGCTTACCGTATAGGTATAATCCAGGGAAGCCTGGTAGTTCTCTTCGTTGTTAGTGATAAAAATGCGGTTTAGCATGCCCAGGTATACATCCCGGTAGTTGCTGTTATTGCTGCCCGATGCGATCATGGGCTGTCCCTTCTGGCCGAAGAAGCGCATATCCCGCTGATCAGGTACATTTTGTTTATAGTAGTTGTAGCCCAGGTTCCATTGCAGCTGGTGCTCCCTGCCGGCGCCCAGCAGGTGCGTTCCGGTGAGATTGCCGGAATACAGGGTGCGCTGCTCGTACGACTCCAGCAATTCTTTGGTGCGCAGCAGTTGCGCGCTGTCCTGTACCGGCAAAAAATTGGGGGCGGTTATGGAAACGGAAGTATTTTTATTGCCTTCATTCAAAAAGAAGTTCTTCAGCTCTATGGAATGCCGGCTGTTCAGCTTCAGCAATAGATTTTCCATCACGTTCACCCTGCCTTTCTCCGTGCTCTGGCTGGCATAGGTTATCTTGTTCTGGTCTGTAGTGAGGCCATAATCGCCAAAGCTCAGGGAATACAAATTGCCCGTTTGCCGGTATACCTGCTGTATGCGGCTTTCATGGGTATAATTGACCATGGTGAAATTATACAGACGGGTTGTACGGCCGATCCTGAAATTGTCGAAATAATTGACGAATACCTGGAAGTCGGGGTCCATTTTTCTTTTACCCACCTGCAGGTCAGGTGAAAAGGCCTGCAGCATTTGTTGTTGCGGCGGGGCCACTTTGCCGTAAGTATTGGCAAAAGAAGGCAAAACCCTGGACGCCTTGTTACGGTTGCCATCGTCAAAGCCCAGCCAGTCCAGTTTTCCACCCTGGTAGGTATTACCCTCTTTGAAAGTGGTGGTGGTTCTTGCCCCTACCTGCACGCCCACATCAAAATGCCGCACCGGCTTGGCGTTCTTCGTGAATATTTTCACAGAACCTCCCGTAACATCGCCAAAAACATCGGGCGTGGGTGATTTGTAGATCAATATGCGGTCTATAATGGGCGTAGGCAGCAGGTCGAAAGCAAAGGCATGGGTGTACATCTCGGTGCTGGGCGCTAAGTTGCCATTCAGATAGGTTTGATTATAACGGGCATTCATCCCTCTTACCACGATAAAACGGTCATCGGTGACCGTAACACCGGGAATGCGTTTTACGATCTCAGCCGCATTCCGGTCGGCCATCTTGCTGATCTGCTCGTTCGAAACGCCCGACACCACGGCAGTAGAATTGCGTATCTCGCTCACCATCTCTTTTTCGGTAGAGTAGGTCACCGCTTTTACCTTTCGCGACCCGTTGGTTACCACTACGGCGTCCAGGGCCTTTCCCGCCAGCATCTTCACGTCAAAAATGGCTGCCTTGCCGGCTTCCACCGTTACGTTGCGCAGCTCGTTGCGCTGGTAGCCTACATAGCTGACGATGAGCGTATAGCTTCCGCCGGTCAGTCCTTTTAGTTCATAATAGCCTTTCGCATCTGTCAATACCCCGGTACCGGCTCCTGCTACAGCACCGCCGCCACCCTCCAGCATCACAGCGGCGCCGGGCAGGGGTTGTGCGGTTTCAAAATCGACCACCCTCCCTCTAAGCACGGCGGCTGTATCCATTCTTACCCCGGCAGCGGCCTTCATAGGATGCGGTTTCTTTTCCGACAGGCTGAAGGAAATAGTCCCGCCCACCGGCAGGTAGTCCAGGGCATATTTCTCTTTCATCTCGTCCAATGCCTGTTGCAGCGAGACATGCTGCCATACGACCTTTTCAATGGCTACGCCTTTCAGGGCCGTCCTGGAGTACGTAAAGGAAAAATTAGTTTGCTTGTCCAAAGCATCCAATACATCTGCCGCAGTTGTGTTGACAAGGGACAGGGAGACCTTTTCCGACAGGCTGTAAGAGGCGGGCTGACCTGCCGCCGGATAGAGGACAAGTCCCAGCAGCCAGCCGATCAATAGTCGTTGAAACAGGGCATGGATTACCCGTTTTTGGGACCAATCCCAAATTGCATTAAATTTGATCTTCATTTCTCGATTTTTACTACGGAGCTGTTGACGCAGCTCCTTTTTTTTAAGTAGAGGGTTGGTATTGGTTAAAAAATAATTACGGTGTCCTGTTGCAGGGTAAATTTTAAATGATGAGTAAAGGCAAGCCCCTCTAATATTTGCCCGGGTGTTTCCCTGCTGAACAGGGCCGATACCGGCTGCAGGGGCCGGTCCCTCGCCCGCCAGATCACCTGCCAGTTGTTTTGCCTGGCCAGCCGCTCAATGGCCTCTGCCAGGGGCACTTCATTGAATACGGTAAACCCTTTTGTCCAGGCGGCCACTTCATCAGTTACAGGTGTTATATTATACGCTGCATCTTTCTTATTATACGCTGTGTCTTTCTTGTGCCAGGTGACCATTTCACCGGGCGATAACAGGGTGCCGGACTTATCCGGGCCCAGGAACTGCACTTTACCATTCAGCAAGGCCACTTTTATCTCTTGTTCATTGGCATAGGCTTCCATGTTAAATACTGTACCCAGCACACGGGTACTCGTGTTGCCGGCCTGCACAATAAATGGTTTGCCGCCGTCCCGGCTGATGTCGAACAAGGCCTCGCCGGTCAGCCTGACCAATCGTATGGAATCGTCAAAATTGCCTGTCCATTCCAGTTTTGAGCTCCGGTTCAGCCATACTACCGAGCTATCCGGCAGCACGATCCTTTTTTGCTGGCTGCTGCCCGTAGCCATCACCGTCAGTGCTTTTACAGGTTGATATCTTTTGGCGGGCGTCAGGTACAAGGAGAGGGTGATTATGGCGGCAAGTATTGCTGCTGCAGCGCTCCACTGCAGGTAAATTCTTTTAACCGGCGACCTAACCGGCGATCTAACCAGCGACCTTTTTGAAAGGACCGGCCCGGGCAGCCCCGGGAGATGGCTGCGCAAATAATGTTCTGCCTTTATAGCAAAGGCGGGGTCCTCAGCGAGTTTATCCGTTGAAGACAATTCCAGGCCATCATACCATTCCCGGATGATCTCTTCTTCCTCAGGCGTGCATTCACCTTTCAGATACCGCTGCAGAAGATTTTCAATAAGCTGTTGCTGTCGTTTGTCCATTCTGCTTACTTCTCGTAAAGAGCAACCGGCAGTACCCGCGCGGGTATGTTACCAAATTGTTACCTGGCGGGATCAAAAGAGCAGGAAATGATGTTCCAGTAGTTTACGCAGGCGCTCCCTGGCCTTGTATAAATGGTTTTTAACGCTTTGCGGATTGAGGGACAATTTCCGGGCTATTTGGCTTATGGAGAGACCGGTCTGACTGCTCAGCAAGTACACTTCTTTCATGCGGTCCGGCAGGCCCGCAACGGCTGTTTGCCAGTCCTGCTGCAATTGCCGGTAGCCAATGGAACGGTCCTCTTCAATCACCATGACCTGTTGGGCCTCCATCTGCCGCAGCAACAATTCTTTTTGTGTACGATGGGTTTTGGCGGCACGGTAATGATCGATTACCTTATATTTCACTACGACTGTGATCCAGGCGGCAAAGGACCCGCTGATGGATAATTTTTCCCGGTTCTCCCATAGCTGGGAAAAAATAGTCTGTACAATATCGAGCGCTGCGTTTTCATCACCACATTTCTGGTGCGCAAGTCCAAACGCCGTTGGCCAGTAACGGTTGAACAGCTGTCCGTATGCATGATGATCGCCGGTCTTCAAAAGCGCGATCAATTCATTATCGGACAGATTGCTCATAAGTTGTTATTGAACCGCGAAGCTATCACTTCCATATTAACAAAAGGTTAAAACCAACCTCCGGGCCATCTTCCCAACACAATAAAATAAAATAGCCCGGGTTGGAAAACCCGGGCCCTGGCCTTAATTGCTAACTGGCCTGAACGATTGCTAAAACTTATTGATTGATACCGACTTTATTGATTGATACCGAAGGCTTCCCATCCCTGCGCCGCTGTCCGGGTGCAGGTCATCGGCTGCTGCCCGTTCTCGCTGGAGATGAACAGCCCATTGGTGCTCCGAAGGGTTGCCTTCCCGCCCGTTGTCAGGATGTAATCGAACACTTCCCAGGTGCCATAGGCCGTACGGTTGCAGGTGATGGCCTGCAACCCGTCTTCGGAAGAGACGTATTTGCCCATGGCCTGAAGGGCTATTTTGCCGTGGCCTGCATCCACTACCGTAAAGCTTTCCCAGGCCTGCGGCGCCGTCCGGGTACAGGTCATGGCCTTTGTCCCGTTTTCGCTGCTGACATAGAGATTGTTGAAACCCTTTAGGGTAATGGTCTGCCCGACCGGTGCACCGGTAGACACCGTGCCGCCGGCAGTCACCACCTGGTTGATCGCCGACAACAGCGAACTCGTGCCCGTCGCGTCTCCGGACAACTCCCAGATACCTATGCCGCCGCCTACGCTCATGGCATAGCTGGTCTTGCTCTTCATGGTCAGGATGCCATTGTAGCCAATAGTGTTAAACACGTCCAGCGCCGGACTACCGCCATTAGTAATAACGGTATTGTATTGGACCGTGCTGTTATTGGGAGACAGCGAAGAGTCATGCCCGTAGAACGGAACGCCCAGAACAGCCTTTGAAGCCGGACAGCCCCTGCCCAGCCAGTACGCCATACACTGCGTGCCCAGTTCGTATGTGGCATGCTGGAAATTGTTGTCATCATAAGCCATGATCATGACAATGTCCACGACGTTGAAGATACCGCCGAGCACAGAGTCCCCGCCAAGACCAATCACGGCAATGCTCAATATCTTGCCGTTGTTGTGCAGTGCGGTCGACAGCTGTGTCATCATCGTCAGGAAATTGTTGGCTTCCGTGCCCGTGGCCGGATATTCCCAGTCGATGTCGACGCCGTCAAGACCATACTGATTACAGAAGCTGAGCATGTTGTTGACAAAATTGGTGATGTTGGCAGAGCTGGCGACAATGCCCGAAAAACCACCCCCGCCGCCTCCGCCGCCTACAGAGATCAGGGCCTTCACCCCGGCCGCATGCGCAGCAGAGACCATGCTCGATAGCTTGGCAGCATTGTCGATCGCCTGGTATCCGCCACTCGACGTCGGGATAAGGAAGGCGTAATTGATGTGGGTCAGCTTGCTGAATTGGATCGAGCTGACGCTGCCCGACCAGGATGGCAGGTAACCCATGACTTTAAAAGAAGAGGCTGTTGCCGCCCTGGCAACCGTTGATGTGGCAGATGTGCTGCTGATGTTTTTCTGGCAGGAAGTAAAGAGTAAAAGAAAGACCGAAAGACCAGACCACATAATGGATGGGATTCTTTTCATGATAGAACAGGTTTAGTGAAGTAATACACTAAGATATCCTTTTGCACTACAAGCCCTGCGACCGCCGCTACGCTTTTTCTACGCAACCGTACATTCCTCGTATCAAACCCGTACATCCATACCCCTACCTGCATCTCTAATCTACTACTTATCAATCACTTGAAACACTGGCATTCCCTTGGCGGGACAGCCGGATACCAACTCGCCATACCATGCTAAAGAACTATTTCAAAGTCGCGCTCCGGACGCTGCTGCAATACCGCGCTTTTTCCCTTATCAATATCCTGGGATTAGCCGTAGGCCTCAGCGCCTGTTTCCTCATCTTCCTATACGTGCGCTTTGAAAGCAGTTATGATAATTTCCACACCAGGGGAGACCGCATTTACCGCGTCGTGACTGACGTCAGGACTCCTACCGAGACCGGCCATGAACCAGCCACTACCGGCCCTATCGCCATCAATGTCAAAAAAGACTTTCCCGAAGTGGAGGACGCCGTCCGGCTGACGGGCGACGAGTTCCTGGTACGCAAAGGCGACGTAAAATTCCAGGAGAAAAGAGCCTTGCTCGCCGACTCCTCCCTGTTCAATATTTTCGATTTTCAGCTGGTGGCGGGCGACAAAAAGACCGCGCTCGTACACCCCATGAGCATTGTCATATCTCAGTCCGCCGCAAAAAAATATTTTGGCCGGGCAGACCTGTTTATTTCAATGTCCTCTTTCAAACAATCCCTGGCTTCGATACCCGGCGTATTGTCTTCCTGTTATTCTTCCAGCGTGCCCGGGAGCCGGCAGAGCCTTTTCCCGTGCTTTTCCGACAGATACCGGGCGGGTGATGATCATCAATGAAAGCGCCGTAAAGATGCTCGGTTACCATTCCCCCAATGAGGCCATCGGCAGGAATTTTGACCAGTGGGGCAGAAAGGGGCAGATCATCGGTGTAGTAAAAGACTTCCATATGGGTGCAAGCCATTCCCAATCGCCCCTTTGAATATACTTTCCTTGACGAAGACTTCAACAGACAGTATGTTTCGGAAATCAAATTCGGCCAGCTTTTCTTTAATTTCTCCGTCCTGGCCATCTTCATCTCCTGCCTCGGCCTGTTAGGCCTGGCCGCTTACAGCACCATCCAGCGCACCAAAGAGATTGGCGTCCGAAAAGTCCTGGGGGCCAGCGTCAGCAGCATTGTCAACCTCCTGTCGATCGATTTTGTCAAGCTGGTATTCATTGCCTTCCTCTTCGCATCTCCCGTCGCCTGGTTCGCCATGAACCTGGCTGCGCGACTTTGCCTATCGTACCCACATCACCTGGTGGATCTTTGCCCTTGCAGGCTTCGCCTCCCTGTTTATCGTCATGCTGACCATCAGCTTCCAGGCCATAAAAGCCGCCGTCCAAAACCCCATAAAAAGCCTCTGGACGGAATGATGCCCTAATCCTTCCATTTTTGGGATTTTCCCCGTAAATTTGGTGTCTAGTTTAAACGTAGGAAAGACCATGCCCGACAACAGCGATTTTTATCCCCAGGTAATGCAACGATATGCTGCTCAGCAGCTCCCGACTGGTGAGCAAACTGAATTTATAGCGACCCTGCTTCGCGTGTTTGAAGAAAAGTTATTTAACGCCCGGGAATTCGATAGCTTTCCCCTCGAAATGATCGTGGATTATATCCAGCGCACGCATATTTATTACCTGGAAAAAAAGCTTCCGGAGATCGAACAGTGCATTCTCCTTCTTTCGGGTCACTATGAATCCCAGCACCCGATACTCCTCGCCTTACAGAACTTCTTCCACCGTTATGTACAGGACCTTTCCGAACACATCCAGGCGGAAGAAGCACGACTCCTCCCCTATATCCAGCTGCTCCGCGAAGCCGGCCACGGCCCCGCTGACTTTTCCCGCTTCCTGTTGGCACGCCGCGATTATTGTATCGATCGCTTCCTGGGCGACCACCACGATACGGAAGATGAGCTGAAAGACATCCGCCAGACCATCCGTTTATACGAACCGCCAAAAGACAACGAATCCCTCTACCGCATCCTGCTATTGCAATTGCAGGTCTTCGAACAGGACCTCTGCGTACATGCCCACATCGAGGAAGAAGTGCTCATCCCCAAAGCCCGGCAGCTGGAGAAAGAGCTCAACTCGCAACTGTTATGCTTGTCGCCGTTTAATTAAACTGCGTAGTTTAGACCAAATGTACCCGCCTGCGGGACCACCGAACCATGGAAATACTCACCTGCGATCAGTCGCCGCTCAACTTCGAAACGAAAGTATACGATGCGAATGGTCAGGTAGAAAAGGTCTATAAATAAAATCGGACACTATATGGTTTTCCGAAAAATCGAATTTGTATATACAAATCAATGTCGTTTAGTTAAGGTTCAAGTCATTAAAGTTGTTTATAGTTCATAGGGGGAGGGTGTTTTCGATTATGTTTTCTTG
>WNFM01137470.1_pt1 | contig 32854 bp, 28 predicted proteins | sample 5400271 | NCBI WGS metagenome assembly WNFM01 (sample SAMN13153352, study PRJNA577476) | soil metagenome | isolation source: 60 cm saprolite on Douglas fir-dominated hillslope | place: USA:California | collected 2013-09-17 | reverse complement strand
TGTCCCTGGGGCACAATGGCGTGCTCTTCCTTGATGAATTGCCGGAATTTCAGCGCAATGTTCTGGAAGTAATGCGGCAGCCGCTGGATTTTGACTGACTTCGTTACGACCTTGTGGAACTAGGTTTAACATCAAGGACTTAATGATGTATCGCTCGATTCGAATCTCAGGACACAGCATCGCGAGCAAGGCGCGCTTGTCGTGGCGCCCCAAGAATTCCCATTCCGCGAACGGTTCAAGGATTTCTTCAATTTCCGGTTGGGTTCTTATACCCGAAGCAGCCGGCGTTATGTCGAGAAGGATCTTGCGGAATGCCGAGAGCTCCGCATCCACCTGAGCGGCACGGCTATCGCGCTCCGGCTTCTCGATGGCTCCCTCAAAAAATGCTTCAAGTATCCGCTCCCTCTTGGCTTCAAGGCTCGCCAGCTTTCCGTCGACAACGCTCCTCTCTGGGGCGGCCGTACTGACAGACTTGCGAATCCCCGCATTGAACTCATCGACCATGCGCGAGAGAAACTCTGGCTCGCGTAACTTCTCGCCAAGCAAGTAATCTATTTTCGGCTCTAGCTTCTTCCGCAGCATGTACGGGTTGACGCAGCGCACCAGACCACGCGCTCCGCGAAGTCTAGCCTCACGCGTGTTTCGTGATTTGCAGACGTAAAACTCCTCTTTTGACGTGTGCGTGTAGAGCGGGCTCGCACAATCGCCGCATGTCAGGAACCCGTTGTAGGTATATCGGTTCGGGGTTTCGGCGTAAGAGCGCCAGTGTTTCTCCTTTTTGAGCCTGATGATTCGCTGGATGCGGTCGAAATCGGACTCGCTCACGATTGCGTCAAGGACCTGTACACGAATGATGTCGTCAGGAGCGCGTTCGATCTTTCGGCGATAACCTTGCCGTCCGCCAGGCCCGCTCACATATCCGGCGTTAGACTGATCGCGCTTTTCTCGGTAAACCCGCCAGCCAGTATAAATCGGGTTTTCCAGGATGAAACGCACGTTGGTCCTCGGAATGAACAGCTTTCGTGAAAGAATCGTGTAGCTTGTCTCGCCCGATAGGAACAGGCGAAATGCCGTCCGAACCTTCTCGGCGTCCGCCGTGTACGACCATCCGGTTTTCGGCGAATAGGTGACACCGTAAGGCAGGCTGGATTCTCCCCCTGGGTGCTTTCCCGCACGCCGCATCGATTCTTTGGCGTCGTTCATACGCTCGATGATCTCGCGCCTCTCCAAACCAGCAAGCGCCGCTCGAATAGTTCCGAGCAATCGGCCACTCTTTGATGCAAGGTCTATCGGGCCATCGGGCAGATAGAGAACGGTTCCCGTGTCGATGAACTGTTGGAGCAAGGCGTAGTCCGTGAACTTCTCGGGGCGCATCAAGCGGCTAAATTCCTTGGTCACGACGCCATGAATGTCAGGCGACTCCATTATTCGCAACAATTCCTGCATTTGCGGAGACCTGAGCACCGCGGTACCGGAAACATCGATGATCTCAATGCTCTTAACGATGGTAAGGCCGTAAGCGCGGGCAGTTCGGCGGTTGATCTCGCGCTGTGCAGGGATTCCCGCGCGGTCCTCGCCGGCCTGCTGCTCAGTTGATACGCGTACCAGTTCGATGACCCTTTTCATCGCTCACTCCCGTCAGTTTACGCGCAAGATCAAAGACATAATCCTTGTCACCGGCCTGGACCGCGCGCCGCATCTCTTCGAGGCACTCGCGCCGCTTTCGTGAAATCTCCAGTGCCTTTTCTATGATCTGGCTTTGCATCTTACTCCATCAACCGCGTCATCCGATGTCATCCGGCTCAACGTTGGCCGCTGTGCACTCTGCGGCTTCTCGCGCAACCCGGATCACGACGCGACGGTTGACCTTGAGGTGCTTGGCAATGGCTGTCTTGGTCCATTGCTGTTCCAGAAGGTCTCGAATCATCGATTCCACCGCGGCGGACACTTGATTGTTTGCTCGACGCCGATAGGGCGGTTGCGGTTGTGCACTCTGCGGCACGTGGACTCCGTGTTTGGACAGCCACGCAAGCGTTCCAGAGGTATCTCTGCCGTCCGCCTCCAGTTCCGCCACCGCCGCCCCGAGCAGTTCTTCGGGGACATCTTTCTCTGTGCACTTAAGGCAGCTTTCCCGATGAGCAAGGGCCTCCATCACTACCCGCATCAGAGAAATTGCTGATTCAATCTTCACCGCAGCACGTCGGAGCAAGTCCGACATCGACACGCGATACCTATGGCTAAATCTAAACATTAGAGGTTGCGGGGAGGGGGCAATCCTCCCCGCGTGCACCCCAACCGGAAAAGGAGAAACGGCGGGGTGTCTGCGTCACGCTGATTGCGCAGCGAGTCGCAATCTGTGCCCACCCGATTTAGGTGGGTGAACTCTCTGGCCAGGGGCGACGTCGTAGCAGCCACCGCAATTCGGCGACCCACAAGCCGCCGGGTTCTCGCTTGATTTCGAAGGGGCGATGTCTTCTTCGACTGCTGATTGGGTTCGTTCAGGCGGAACCGGCAGAACCGCTGGAACCGCATTCTTGTCGCTAGGAGCTTCCGCAGGCGTGCTTTGTGTGTGCGAGTGGCGTTTTGGCCTATATGGCATCTCATCCTACCTTCCACAATCGGTTCCATCGGTTCCGATGGTTCGCTAAGACGCAGTGCATGGCCATGCTTCTCCTATCAAATCCTCGACGCGATCACGAAACAGCTTTGCGACTCGCCGCTTCTGACTACCGAGTGTTGCGGTGGTGCTGTTTCGGCCTTCGGCACAATCCGAAATACCTTCCTGGTTCAAATCCTTCCACAACCGATCGCTGCGAACCGCGAAATATTCGCCTGCATCACGACAAAACCGAACGACGCTTTGAAATGCAGCATCCGGGACTAGATAAATAAATTTCTCGTCTTGCCATCCGACGAAAGCAGCGTTTCCGGCGTTGCCGCCAGCAACGCAATCCCTGTGGAGCAAGATTGCACGACCCTGTCCGATGAGTGTCGCAAGAACCGAAAGGAATCGCCGGGAAGGGCGCTCGCTTTCCACGGATCGGGTCTGCCTTGCTCCAATGTTGGCGAGTGCAGTCCAGCACCTAGCCTGTAAAGCTTCGCATTCAGCGCCGGAGATAGCCCTGACCTCTTGTGCATATTGAAGCGCACAGTCGAGCCCCAACCAGAGATTGGCTAATGCACTGGGAATCCGAAGGTGTCCGTCACGAACGGAACGGGCACGGGCGTCGGTAAAGGACTCTTTCAAGAGCAAAGGTAGCTTTCCCATTTGCGGTGCAAGCCATAACAAATAACCGGCCATCGCATGGGAAAGCCGCGACGCATTGTTTTGAGCCTGCGTTAGCTTCGCCAGGTCTACCGCAGACCGTTCAAGCTCGATCAGGATCGTCCGCGCCAAGATACTCTGTCCTGGTGGGTGCTGCTCGCCCGTACCTATGATGATGCCCCGCGGTGGGAAACCAGGCCTTTCTGTTAGGTCCGATCGAAGGCGACCGCGTGCGGCCAGATTTCCTTGGGAACGCAGCAATCGAGCAGCCTTTGCTTCTAATTCTCTGGCATCAGCGCCAGACGGGGCGTAGTCATCGATAACAAGGGGCACGTCTTTGAGAAAAAACGCACGGCGCTCGAGTTGATTCACTGTTGATAGCCAGGAGCCGGGCAGGCAGGTCTCAGAGAAATCACCAAAATGCGATAAGAACAGCGCTGCAGTTGTGGACTTCAAAGAGCCCGTGAACCCTTCAAGCCATAGAGAAAAATCGAGCGGTAAAGCGCTTGCGAGTGGTGCGCGGTATACAGCCGCGAGTAGCGGAACTGTGACTGACAGCGGAGCGATCTCCAGTAAGCTCAATGAGTGATGCATTGCTTCGACAGGGTCTTGTGCGAGACGAGGTAACGAGTAGCGCGTAAGGTCTAGTCCCAAATCTACCTCGTAGCCATCGCGACCCACTGCTCCACTCGAAGTCAGGTAGATCCACTCTCCTTGAACTTCATGCCAACCAGTGTGAGTGAAAACGCGTCGTCGGCGAGGGCTCGGTGACAGACGCTGGATCGCCTCACGTAGCTGATCTCGGACGGACAGTCCAGCGTTCACAATCGCTCCGAAGCCCCATTGCTCGGTGATCCAGGTCATTCCCGCGAATCGGGAAACGGGCACGCGGGCTGTCGGAAGAGATTCACCGCTGGCTAACGCGCCACGGACAATGAAGAGCCGAGTGGTGTCTGCTCCGCTGTCTAGAACCAGCTCTTCTTCCACCTGCGCAGTGAAATTGCAGAGCGGGATGGTCAAAACTCCGCCTTCCCGGGAAATTTTTTCAATGCAGATCCGACCGTTCTCCACGCGGTACGGACCGAGATCCTGCGGTTCAGTTGTAGTCTCCGCTTCATAGGGTTCCTTATCCGACGGTCTTTCCTCTGAGTTCGCCTTGTCCTGGGGTACCTGTTGTTCAATTTCGGAAAGTAAAGTCGGTCCTTGTTCAAGGTGCCGGCGGATTTCGCTATGCAAGTCCATCTCTTAAGACTCCCCTTCGATTATCATCCTGCGGCGTGCGGCATGCGGCGCCCGGGCAAAGTGGACCAGCTTCGGGACATCGGCATGGTTCAAAAAATTGACGCACGCTAGAAAGAACGTTGTTATTGGAGCCAGCCTAGCCAGGACCTCCCAGTAGTGCTCCTGATTCTGAGGAGCGGTTTCGGCGCGAAGGCGTTCCCCCGCAATGTGTTGAAGGCGCTCGGCACGCAACAACCGATCGCGAAACATCCCTCGGAGACGAACGATTTCGTCGCGTAGCTGCCAAGCCTGTTGTAGAGCGCGCTGTCGTCTTTCAGCCAGACGCTTCATCTCGCTACGGGAGGTCCGGCGGAACACGAACTTGACTTCTGCAATTGCGGCGAGAAATGCCACTGCATCTTGAAAACCGCATTTCTTGATCGCCATGACGAGCGCGATTCGATCACCGCCTTTTCCGCAGGAGTGACAGAACCAGCGGCCGTCCTCTCGCCATGAAAATGCACCGCTATTCAAGCCACCGTGCACAAGGCACGCGCATCGTCGTGTACGGGTGTTGACCGAAAAGCCCAAGACTTCGAGTAGGCGGGACATCCCGACGAGGCCCGCGATCTCCCTGACAGATTGGCACTGCATTGCTTCTCGACTCATATAGAGATCGTCCATGAAACTGACTTTTTCATCCCGCCTATCGTTAGGCCCTCGTACAGCTGGAATCATAAGGATTGATCCTGTGTCATTCAATATGCTATCTGTATGACACGATGACACCTCCATGACACACGTTTCTCAAACGAGTGCCTTGGTAGACGATGCGACGCGACTAGAACCAACCTGGGCGTTGAATTTGCCTATTAAATTCGTTTCCCAAATCACACTTTATGATGAAGTGTGGGCGATGGGGCCTTGGCTGATATGCGTGGAGAAGCATTCGGAGAGGACGCGAGCTGAGTTGGAACCCGCCCAGAAACAAAGCCGATGGTTAGAATCATGTTTCGCAATGCAAAGAGAGAGAAATCCGCGCTCCGCTGCTAACTTTCTTTCGAAATACGGTCAGTTTCGATCGGAAGAACCTCTTCTACAAAACACAAGACAGGACTGGCGCCGCTTGAAAAGAAACGGCAGAAGTTTGTTTGAGAAAGGCGAATGGCAAGCGTTAAGCGCTTGTTTTTCTCAAGAGACTGATAAGCTCACGTTAATTGCTATAACCGATTTTTGGCAAGAATGGAACTTGCTTGAGATCATTGCGGAAATCGCCGGCAAACTCACGCGGCAAACGAATCCTATTCTCCTCAAATCGGATGTGGATCAAGCCCTTAACATTCTCAACGATCTAGAAACTCACTCTGGAGCGATATGGGCTACTCTTGCCGGGCACATCCGGCCCACGTATCAACAGGTGATGGGTTATCGGCCGGAGACGAACTCTGACGTCGCATTTAGGCACCAGGAGAGTTCTCAGAAATTCAATGAAGGAATTCGAGCCAATCTCCGGGCGCTAATCATAAGAGCGGTGAATCGCGCACTAGGTTTAATGCCTGCTGTGCACTTCGGGACCTCGCTGCGCGGAATACCGAGTTTTGACGCCAAGATCGACAGCATCTTGGGTCATGCCTACCTGTGCATGCTTGCCAGTTTCACCGGGGATTGGAAGCGATGCTTGAGGCGAGACTGCCAGAAACTCTTCCTGGCCTTCGGTAAAAGGAGGAAATACTGTGCCTGGTACTGTGGCCATATCGAAAGCGTGCGAAGAGCAAGAAAGTGATATCCACAAAGGGCCTGACTGTGCATGGAACACTTCGTTTTTATTTTGGGCACTCTAAACTTTAGAATTTGCGACACAAAATCCGGAGCCAACGGCGGCAGCGGCAATGAGGCATTGAGGGATGCGCCGTCGACTTCCAAGCCTGAAGATTGTCGTTGGTCCCGAAATCGCAGACTGCACAGTCCACGCCGATTCGGAGAATGGTTGATTCGGCCCGGATTTGTGTGGCGACAACACCCCTTTCACTAGCCAAGATGCTTTCCGGTGGCTCCCCGCAATCGACTTCTCAGAATGCGCATACCTAGGGACAAGTAACCGGCTGAATCAAGGCTTAAAGGGTTCAAGGGTATTCAGGGGCACCAAAATGAGCCAAAGCGCGCCAAAATGGACCAAATCGGAGATCACGAAGGCACCCGTCCCCGCCAGGCGGATTCAAGTTGAGTCCAAGCGCAAGATTTCGCACGACCTGGCCAATACTCGCAATGCCGGTCACGCTAGCCACAGGATCAACAACCCTTTACGGGCAAACCTGTTTTACAAAGTTTTGCATCCGGGAATGTTGGTTGAGGTCACGCCTCACGGGCGTTTAGAGGCCTTTCTTCGAGGCGAGGTCGGGACGGGCAGCCAATCGTCGATGTTGCTTGGGGAAACCGGCACAAGCTTGCCGGGCCGTGGACACGGCTTTACAAGTAGAGAGTCTATGCACCAAGCCAGGTGCCACAGCTTTGCGCCGCAAGAATACTTTTACAAAGTTTTACATCCAGGGATGTTTGTTGAGGGCACTCTTGCGGGATATGAGTGGATTCCTCGAGGTGAATGTGCCATCTGAACGGCTTAATTCAGGCTTAAATTTGAGGGGGCGATCCATTGCGCGATGCTCCAGAGGTATTCGACGCGCTTGGCCTGACGCTGGACAGCCTGGCTGAAGATGTAAACCGACTGCGTAGGGCGAAGCGGTTCCAATACTTCCACAACAAGGGCATTGTGCTTGATCACAGAGAGCATGAGGCGCTAGAGATTCAGGTCAAAGCGGTTGACATGGGTTTACAAGTACATAGATTTTGCACTAAGCCAGTGCCAGAGCTTACGCCGCAGGAATACTTGTACAGATTTTTACATCCTGGGCCCCGGGACCCTGGCCAAGGGTGAATTCTTCGAGGCGAAAAGGCCATCTGAACGGCTTACTTGGGCTTACAGTTGCGCACAGATGCACATTTCGACCACAGACCCGCCATGGAGCGTCAAGTGAGAGGTTTCGTAACAATGACCACACACTTCGAGATCGTTGCTCTCCGTCCGTTGTCTGCGGAGACAAACAGGTCCAGAGGCGCTCCTAGTTACCGATCAGGCGTCCGCTTATGGGTCCACATAGAGAAATATGTAGGTCCAGGAGTCTCGGCCGCCAAAAGGAGTGGGTAACGCGATGGCAGGCACTCCCCGAACGCGAAGTGCTACGACCGATGCATGGGCGTGGTCTACGCAGGCACAAGTGGTCCTCGGAGCCGCCCCTGGTGGTCTATATAGACAAATATGTACTTCCAGGGGATTTCCGCTAAGGAATGAAATCGCGCAACGGTCGGCATATTCACCTCGCGAGCTGTATTTGCGTTGTTTTCCTTCTTTTTTAGGCTTCTTCCACGAGGAGTGACCCATGTGCTCAATGTAGTGACGCTGATTTCGGCTTCGTTAGTGGATTCTTGAGGGATCGGTTGTGCTGAACTCTTCGAGGGTTCCTGTGTATGTCCAATTGCCTAGCGTTATGCACGATTCCCAAATGGACACGCCAATGTCCTCGCACATGAGTCTCTTGGGTAAGCGCCGTAGTGTTCTGGCTTCCACCTTAAAGCGCACTGCCCAGGGTGACCCTTTGCCCGCGAGCGCGATCACTTTCTTGTCGCATCGAATAGAAAGCACTGAACCGTCGAAGCTGAACACGATGCCGGCGTTGTCGGATAAAGCGGCGAGATACTCGCCAAGCGTTTTTAATGCCAATCGAAGCCAATCCCGCTGAACTACACACTGTGGACGTGCGTTGTACTCTGCCATGGACATCACCCACGGCAGGAGCCTCTGGTTCTTTCTCCCCTCTTCTACCCAACCGACATGCCGAGCCGGCTTAAAAACGCGATGGTCAGCATACTGATCGAGACTCCAGACAATCCAGGAAGCACATTGCCTGATAGATTTGACCCTGCATGGCATCTCAAAGTGCACTTGACCCAAGCAACGCGGCGTTTTCAAGACGCCGGTGAAGAGGACTATTTCCACGCAGCGCAGATTTAAACAGGAGCTTGCACGAAGCGTGAGGTTCCCGAAATCGAAGCTCAGGCCAGGGCACCCATCGGAAACGACCGTCGGATCGGGTTGAAAACCCAAGCAACGGAGTGAGTCCATCGTGGGAAATGCAGCTTCTTCTGTCATGGTCCCAAGGTCTTAACTTCACCAATATTCTCAATCGTCTTGCTTGCTTGCACGTTGGACAATCCTGAGCCTTCTAACAGATGGTCTTATCTTCAGGGCGAGCGGTTACTTACCGTGTGTTTGCCAACCGGGCACCCAGCAAATCTCGCGTTTCAGGTGGTCAATGACCGGCCACCGCTTCCGCGCAAGATCGAACAAACTTCCCGCTGCCGCGCTGCCCGGAGCAAATAAAACTGTTACGGCGCAAGTCAACACGATGCCCAAGAACCATCCGCAGCGGTCGACCAAATACATGAGCAATCTTAGCCACAAGGCCATGCCCGCACTGAAGCCGAGAAATCCTAGCCAGAGGACGCCAACAGCCCACAGGCCCTTGCCTATGATTCGTCGATGCCAAAGTCGGCCCCCTGCCACCATTGCCAGCGGCACAATCGCCCACCACCAGGCGTGCCACACCCGATAAGCCCACCAGTGATGGTCTGCGTGAATGTGGACGTGCGCGAAAATGTCGTCCGCTAACCAGGAGAGGCCGTACAGCACGGCAACTATCGCAGCGATCCCTGCGACTAATTCTCCGGCAGCCTTAGCCCTTTTCCAAAGCGCTTCGACGGTGTCCTTCATGGGTTCCGACGTGAAACTCAAGCCGTTCACCCTCCAGTAGAAGCATTTTGGTGAGCCGGCCTGGTACGAAGCGCTCACACCCAATCATTACGGGCGAAACTATATCCTATTTTGGGATATCTGTGGCTAGACCTGAATAATTCCAGCCACTTTGAAGGACGCCACATATCGATCCCGCTATCGACAGTTCCTCGAGAAGCTCAGACGAGCACGCCAGGAAGCCGGTTTGACCCAGGTAGAGGTAGCTGCAAGGCTTCGCCGTCCACAATCATTCGTGTCGAAGTGTGAATCCGGCGAGCGCCGCGTGGATATCGTCGAACTTCAGGAATTTGCCCATCTCTACGAGAAGCCAATGACGTTCTTTTCGCTCTAAAGATTAGATTTTAGGCAAAGTAACTCCCTGCGCGTTGTACCAATCGGCGGGTCTCGCCGCGAACGTCGCCATGTGGAGGCTCCTCAAAGCGGCGCGAGGGTAGTGACGGCGTCCGCTTGATGATTCCCCCGAAAAATTGGAAAGGGAAGTACGACCTGGGAAGACTCCGAAAACAAACAAGTTACGCTCGTGATCCTAGTAACATCGGGTAACACTATCTGCTGACAAAAGCTGACGTCGAGAAGACTGTCCTTTGGAGGTCATCCACTGCGAGCACATGGAAAAACATGTATTCCCGAGAGATTTCGCCGAGGGAATGAGAGTGGCGCAACGCTCAACGGGCTCGGGCCTGCAAAATTGGTCGAGACATCGCGCAGAGGCATCGCGGTGGTTCCCAAAATGCAGGTTCAAGTCGCTTCTGGGTAGCGGTGGGCCACTGCTTATCAGCCCACATAGAGAAACATGTAGTTCTAGGGATCTCGACAGCGGTAGCGCGATGGCAGACTCTCGGGCTTCTGCGCCCTCGGACGAACGCAGCGGCGACACACTCCGCTGAGTGCTGTTCCGTTGGGTCGCGGCAAAGGATCAAACCCTTGGGACCAAAACCCCAAGGAAAGGGTTTCCAAGCAGCCCGCAGGCATTATTTGAACGGGTCTGGCGCGGGACACGGCCTCCATTCTTACTAACCATACCGTCGGACCTGGGTTGATCCTCAGAACACAAGGAGCGTAAGTCTATACTCTTGACTACTTGTCTATACTTATGGTACCATCCGCGATGTGATGCAGAAAGTCGCATTCTGGCTGAAGGCCGAGCAGCTTGCCAAGCTACGAGCCATTCAAAAGGACATCGGCGTGCCTGTTTCGGAATCGATCAGACGTGCGATTGACTTGTACCTACAGCAGAAAAAGAAGGACAAGTAGAAGTAAACGGGACGCCGCGGTGTTACTAGCACCGCGACGCCCCTAACCAATACGGCCTAAAAAGGAGGTCGAAATGGCTTCAAGAATGGTACGACAGGAGCGCTCTGATCCGCCCAAGGTCTACGCAGCAATTTATGCGAGGGTCTCGACTCTCAATGGCGGTCAAGACCCCACGATGCAGACACGAGAGTTGGAAGAGTATTGCCAACGCCGCGGGTGGGAAGTCTTCGACTGCTACGTCGACAATGGCGTGTCCGGCAAGAAGGACTCAAGGCCACAGCTGAACAGAATGGTGCAGGATGCCCACGAGCGGCGGTTTGATGTGGTCGTAGTGTGGCGATTCGACCGATTTGCTCGCTCGGTATCCCACCTACTTCGCGCGCTAGAAACATTCAATACGCTCGGGATTCAATTCGTTTCGCTCTCAGAACAGGTCGACACGAGCACGCCCACAGGGAGGATGGTTTTTACCGTTCTTGGTGCCGTCGCGGAGCTCGAGCGCAACCTGATCGTCGAGAGAGTCCGTGCCGGTCTGCGCCATGCCCGAGCAAAAGGAAAGCGGCTCGGACGCCCCAAGAAGTCGATTGATGCAGCCCAGGTCAGATCCTTGCGGGCTGAGGGAGCATCGTGGCGCACGATCGCTCGAACGATGCGTGTTTCGGTTGGAACCGTATTTGGTGCCGCCAAGGCCAGTGCGGGCCACGAATAAGAAACAGCCTGAGAGCCTTAGCTAAGAAATTTGGGACTTACTATCCCAAACCAAGCGCCAGGATCGCCGCGCGGGTCGGTGAGTCATAGAACTGCCATTGGATTGCAGTCAGAATGGCGTCCGGGACTTCGGGAAGATCTCGCTTGTTCTCACTAGGAATCAAGATGCGTTTGGCACCTGATTCCACCGCAAGTTGCATCCGTTCCGGTAGGGCATTCACCTTCAGAAGCATTCCCTGGACACTCATCTCGCCGAGAACAACTGTCCTCTCCAGAAGGGGCTTGCCTAAGATTGCCGAAACCATCGAAAGGAAGAAAGCGACGGCAGTTTCGGCGCCCTCCTTCGCTTGATTGAGATTGATCGCTTGGATCGTGAAATCGTAACTATTCAAATCGTGCTCAATGCCGAGGTTTTTAAGGTTTGCCTTAAAATGGGCATCCGCTGTCTTGACTGCTTCTCTCATTTTGGTAGAAAGATTGCCAAGTGGAATGATCCGACCAGACCCCGGATTCATCTGTGACTGAATAAGGAACAACGCGAGTCGCCGATCGTCCAGATCAGTACCAATCGTGTACACGCTGCCCGGAGGTAGGCTGCCCTCAGTAATCAGGGTCCCGCCGCCCATCTCCGGCAATGGGACGAAGGTTTCCTGTCCGGAATCCTTTTCGATATACGAGAAGCTGGTATCCCAGTATTCTAGGCCTCCCATCTTCTTAAGTTGCTCTTTAACCCGACGCCGCATCTCCATCGCGTAGGTAAGATATTCTCCCATTTCCTGACGCGTGACTTGGCCGTCCGGATGCAGCAGCTTGAGCAAACCTGAAACAATTTTCCGCACGGCCTTTTGGTCGCGGCCTCCTAGGTGCGCACCAAATCGGAAGTGGCGTTCGACATAGTCCGCATAGCTGCCCTTCCGCTCTTCTTTGAAGACCTCAGCGAGGTAATCCGTCACAAGTCCAAAATGATTCGTGTATACGTCATCTCTCGTTTTCTGGAATTCCCATCCGGGGATGTAAGCGTGAATGCGGTCGTAGAAAGCCGTATCCATCTCGCGTGGCATCGGGTAAAAGAGGTTCGACGTACGCACAATCGTGTCAATATCACCATCGAGATTGCCGACGAATACCACTGATCCTTCAGCCGTTATTATGTCCCTTCCTCGACTGAACACGCCGTCTTCCATGTAACCCTTCATGATGTTTAAACCGCTCTTGTCGGTGAATCGAATGCCGGCTGCTTCATCAAAGGCAACCACATCCCACAAGCACACTAGGCCTCGCTGACCACTAGCGAGATTCACAAACATCTGGGCGGTCGTGGTTTGCCCGCCTGAAATCAAGTGGCAATAGGGACTCATCTGTTGATAAACGAAACTCTTGCCGGTGCCTCGGGGCCCTAGCTCAACCGAGTTGAAGTTTTTCTCGACAAATGGGAGCAAGCGCAGCATGTAATGCAGCTTGCGGCGAGGAGTGAAGTACGGATGGCTAGGCTCATATCCCATTGAGCGCATCAGCAAATCGAGCCACTGGTCGCGGCTGAAGTGTTTTCGCCCATCGATGAACTGACTAATATTGCGAGTCGACAGCTGAATTGGCCGGATGCTTTCAACAAAGAACGGCCGATTCTGATTCTTAAATATGAACGACTCGTCGTAGCGCAGCCCGATTTCAGCCCATATGCCTCCCATGAGCAGACGGTCGTGGTTGCGAACCTGGCTTTCATCGATATTGATGAAGTCCAAATTGAGGTTCGAGAGCCGCGCCCAATACTTGTCGTGGGTCTCAACAAGTTCGACCGAGATCTTGTCGATCACCTCATATTTCGTGTGCTGTTTTATTAAAGACTTCACCACCTCACGCTCGTCCGGTTTGACATATTTTGAAGAGAGTGTCTCGCGAACAAACTCGAGCCCTTCATTAATGACTTCCTCCTCCGTGGAGGCACAGTACTTGCCAAGCAGGAACTCGATTACGAAAGCTGGAACACCAAATGCACTTCGCATTCTTCGCAGGAGATCCTTCCTGACGACTAGTCCGGGGAAGACCTGGTTTGCGAGCTGATCGAGTTCATCCATCACTGCTACAGGGCGGTCGGTCATGGTTCCCTTCAGTCGAACTGGTTCACATCATATATCCCTGGCAATTTCCAATTTGTTGCCGCCCGCCGGAAACTGCTCGAGAGTGTCTGCGTCACGAACTTCTAGTTGCAGCGTTTCGCCTTCGCGGAACGACTCGGCGGAATGGAAGAATAGAGTAAGGGTGATTTCGCCGGCCCCAGAATCGATGTGCACTTCTTTTGGTTTGCCGATCGCGAGCACTGACTTGTGCTCTCCGTTTTGCTGCCGCCGCAAGACATCTACCAGCAGGGTGCGGCCAACTTCTGTGAATAGGCCCATCTGACCAGAGACGATCTCAGGGTGTAATTTCGGTCGGATAATTACCTTGACGGAACTGCGGGTCAAATCCCTCGTGGGTATGACTACCTCAACACCAATCCGCTTCTCTTTGATCTGTTCCCGGCAAATCATGTGAGGAATGATCATTTCCTGGAGAGTTGCGCCACCGTGTGAGAAGGACTTTTCTGTAGCGAAAAATGCCAGGCCGGGGGGCAAGGCAACGCGGATGCTTGAATCCCATGCGAAGGGCACTGTTACCACCGGCACATCGGCCGTGGCGCTAACTAGAGCGAACCGCTCCTTGCGAATATGGCACCAAGATTTGTCACAATTGACGACCGGCGGCAATTTATCTTCGTCCACCAAGATGAACCCATGATCGGTAACCACATGCACGTCAGGATAGCCCCAGCGGTGAAGCTTCCTAATCAGCAAGGCCAAGCGTTGGACTTCACGGTCTATGTGTCGAATCAAGATATCGGCGCTATCGTGGCCGAAACTGTCCATTGCTTCATGGCCGAACACGACGAGCAGTTGGCCAAGGTCATCCGGTCGAGCCGCCGTGTTTTCCAATTGCTCGACCTCTCGGCAATCAGCTCCGAATTCCCTCATGATTGATAGGCGGTTCGACCGCACCGAAGAATCCCTCCCGTTGACCTTTGGATGCAGTTGATTATTCTCGAATTCGAATGTTATTCGCGCACCATTCAGAGGCAGCAATGCCGTCATTCCTACCGGGGTCACCGTAGGGAGTGTGGCAAGCACGGCGTGAATCTCGACCGCATGGCCTTTCAATTCGTTTCTGACGGCATAGGCTGCGTCCAACCGCAAGGCATCCACAATGACAACGGCTCGACGGCCTGAACGGGACCAAAGCTCTCTCTGCAAATGGTCGGTAACGGACTCAAATCCAGGAATGTCGAATAGCCCTTGGTCGGCATAGAACGAGAAGAATTTCTCATTCAGCTGTATCGCGTAAGTTGCATAAGCCCTGTTAGCCACACGCGTGACCGTAGGAAGCCCCTGATTCATTGCTCCGCGGGCAACGGATATGTGTTCTCCGTCAATCCTTTGGGCTTCGGCCACATAGAGTTGCGCTAACCGTTGTGCTGATTCGGCGGTTTCGATCTTCTGTAGAGCATTACGGCAACTGGATAGGAGCCGGTCCAGGGCTGCTAACAATGTCCACGATCCCACTGGATTCTGACTAGCTTTTCCATACTCGACTTCTCGTTGAATGAGTGATCGCTGTGATTCGAAGAATGAATCTGTTGTTGAGCTTTTGGCAGCCGCCTTTTCGAACTCTGACATAGTTTTCTGCCACCGTAGCGCGACCAAATGTGGCAAACCGAATGAGAGCCCTTCCTTTGCGGATGCCCAGTCTGACAGATTCAAGTGGGACTCAACCTGGTGCGCCCACTGCTCCCATACGGGGCGGGCATTGGCGTCCTTCAACCATCGGAGAAGCAGCTGTACGTGGTGATCTCGGAGACCAGCGGGTGGCAGGCGGTCTCTGAATGGGAAATCAGCCGGTTCTCCGTAGCCGAGAAACGTTTCAGTGAGGGCCAGTGTCTCTGAGAATGTCTGAACCCAACTGGAGGCCGCTACCTCCGGCGCTTCGAATCCGTAGCGCTCCCGAACCATATCGATGAATTCGGTCAATAGACCGTCATTCTTGAGTTGCTTCCACTTTGCCTCTGGTTCTGCGGCAAGATCCAGGATCAACTTTTCCAAATCGCCGATCAACTTCGATTGGGCGATCTCGGCAGTCAGTGTGCCTCTCCAAAAAGATAATGGCCGGTCTGCAAATCGAGCAACATACTTTGCAAGTAGTGAGTTCCGGCCGCCTTCGTAAAGACGACGTTGTTCCCCTGGACTGTTGGGTAATTCCAACCCAATCTGGCGCAAAAGCCCGAACAAAGTTGGCTGCTTCCCGTTTAAACGCCAGGTGATTCCGGCTATTCGATATTCTTGGAGAAGCTCAAGATGATGTTCGCCTTTGGCATCTGGTGAGTTTAGCCGTTCCTCCGAAAGTGGAAGGTAAACAACGAATCGGGCACTGGCGGGACAGCGGCGTATTTGATCCTTGATCCAGATTTGTCCGTGGAAGGTAGCAGGGTCATATCGGAGGAGGTAGAAAGGATTCGGCTCCTTTGACGTCAGCTGATGCTGGAGTCCATCAAGCAGGCCTTCAAATTCGCCCTTCTCGTCAAACCAGAGACACACTTGGGCGCGCTTCTCGTACTGAAATCGCCTTGCGAACTCATCGATCAGAGCCGCGAAAATCATCTACACAACCTCTGCAATGCGAAGCACACCGGCACGCTGAAGTGGTTCAATATTTACCTTGACGCCGTCGTTGATGTCCGGGTCCCACCCTTTCGGGCGTTGTGCTTCTGTCTTCCATGGTGTCAGAATCCGGTAGTCGTCCGAACCGTTGTGGAGTCCTTCCTGAATCCACTGGAGCCGTCGATCAAGTATTTCGACTTCCTCAACTTTCGCTTGTGATTCAAGATGATCCTCCGCACGCCCTTGCTGGTTGGCCAATGCAGCTTTGCGCCGGAACTCGCCAATGACCTCGCGCAGGTATGTACTCCGAAGCTTAGTGATGCCCTCCTTGTCGAAACGATGGTAGTGAACCAGGGCAGCGAAAGCGGCCGGCTTCTTGCCTTGACTGCTAGAAATGTGCCAAAAGATCGGCCGACCTTTGTACAGCGCCACGTGATAGGCGAAAAAGACGTTTTCAAGCCAGTCCTGAATAGTGTCGGCCCGGTCGTATCCGTTCACCTTTCGCTTGAGTTCGTTGACGATTTCTACCTCGACAGCGTTGAGGTCACGATCCGCTAGGAGGTGTGCAAACTCAGCGCGGACACGTTCCAAAAGTGGAACTTTGTCAGACACCTGCATATAAGGAACGATGCCATCCTTGTCGGTTTCGACTATGCGCTTCACCCCATATGACAGAAGCCGCCAGACGTGCTCCATGCGCTTTTGCTCTGCTGTCTTCGCTCTCATTTGAGGCCAGACTCGTTCATCATGAGGTTGCCCCAGGTCCTGCCGAATAGCATTTACCGTATCCGGCCTAATCCCATAAAGAGCGTAAATCTCTGTATTGAGTGCAAGATAGCTTTCTTGTACAAGATCGTTCTGCTCCTGCTCGTAACTCAAGACAGACGACAACGCGTCGTCCAGGGATGGTTTGTTTCGGAGGCCATGGTCATCTAGAATCCATGGCCGGACGAATGCGCCAGAAATTTCATTTCCCGTATCCCAATCGGATTTAGCTCTAATAATTTCTTGCGCCAGCTCGGAGAGCCGTCGAAGTTGTTGATCGTTTGGTCGAGCGATAGGCATTCGTCTAACGACCCCCGCTTCCCAACGCCCACCCATGTCCTCACGTGAGGTCAACCCTTTCAGTGTGAAAAGCGCTAACTCGGAATTGAGAATTGCCGCCAAGAAAAAAGTATCTGCCTCTTTTACTGGAAAAATTGCTGGTCCTTTTTGCCCAAAGATGCAGCCAGACGGAAGAAGACGAACGTTAAAGATTGTCGCGGCTAATGGCCAAGTTAGGCCAGCTCGATGGAGATATTGTGAGCTACTTGAAGTCAGGAGGACATTGAAATTGGACTTCCGGGTCGCATACACGGCGTGCGCGGCGTCGTCCCAACGGACCGCCAAATGAACATCCGCGTAGAATCGAGAAAATTCCCCGCCTTTGGCAAATCGGACCCATGTTTTGTCAGGGCCGAGATCCTGTTCCGGCACTTCCCATCGGGTTCTGACAAACCTTTCATCGTCAAACGTCTGATGGCCAATTTTGATGTCGCCATAAGTTGGAACTAAAGATGGGTTCTCTCGGAACAAAACTGCAATTATTGACAATCGGCGATATGCCAAAGGTGCGCCATCAATCGTGTGGAAATCCCGACGAGGCACATCGAAACGCACATTACTGGAGTCGCCCCGAATGGCTCGAACGAACATTTCGTGTCGCTTGTCCAGCTCGTCGTGAACTCCACGAAACTTGGTGAGGTCTAGGAAGGTGGCCCTTTCAGCTTCACTCACGACAAAATACGCACGACTGGCCTGCTTTTCAGAAGTCCTGATCCCTTCCCGAGCCTGCGTAGCCTGAATTGTGGAAATCATCAGTTCTCGGCGCCGATCTGGGTCTTTCAGGATTTCTCTCAGGGGAACCCGCTTATTCTTATCCATTCTTCCCCTCCCACTCGGCAAGTGCGGCATCTTCCCATTCCTCGATCAGGTCAGCTAACGGCGAGTAGTTCCTGTGTATACGCCCTGTCTCGCAAGCAGCGTAGTATCTTTCTTGGTGACGCTGCTCGTCATAAATATCCAAGGGGAGTAGGTTGTTCTGCATAAGAATGAGATTGACGACAATGAAAGCAACTCGACCATTGCCCTCTCGGAATGGATGGATAGCGATGAGTTCATTCATTACTTCGCCACAAAACTCACAGACTGCAGTGTTATTCAGATCCTGGAATGGCGTACGACTAAGAACTTCCTGCGCGAAAGTATCGATTACTGCTTGGATTCCCATCGGCGGTAGGGGCCATTTGGTGGGACCATCTCCTTTATGGAGAGCAACAGCGCGCCATTTGCCAGCGAAAGGGTATATCTCTCCCATAAGCTCGACGTGAATCTGGCGAATTAAATCAATCGTAATCGGCAAAAGCTGAGAACGTTGGATAACTGATGTGATCAACTCCATTGCCCGGGCAACTCCCTCGTCCTCCCGCCGGCTTATTTCTTCGCGGTTCAGACAACCCGCGTAGTTTATGGGAATACCGTCCGCTGTCTTAGTCCAATCCCAGCCTAGTTGGTAGTCTTGCCAAGGATTCTCCACAGTCTTTAAGTCCGTAGGAACCTTGGCCAACCGACAAAGGTTCTCCAACCTATCTTCGTCAAACTTACGTTGGTTGGCGGGCACGATATAAAACTCGCCTGTGTTTGCCGCCTGGTAGTACTCCTGCCGTTTCTTGCCAAGACCACTCTGAAATCTGAAACCGAAATCCTTCTCTTCCCAACGCCACCTAACCGCGCTCAAGTGTGGCCTCCTCTGAGCACAATTGCAGCGGCTTCCACCGTCGCGTCATCCAAAATTCCTGGCCCCAGATCGAGCATCAGAATCAATGGATTGCTCTTCAAAAGAAGTTCTGTGCGGAACTCCTCTGTTCGCCCCCTGGACTTTGTTACAAAGTTCCGAGGGACGAGTGCGCCAACGTATCCCTCAGAATGTGTAAGTTCCGCACCTCTTTCGACGAATGCGGCATCAATGTCACTAAAACGTATGTTCACAATTCGTCTGGCTTCGGAAATGAACGAGCCATATGGAGGATTCATGACCGCCACATCGAATTGTTGCGATAGAATGTCAAGTAGCCTTAGTCCTCGCACCGTATCTTCGGCGAACAGGCGCTGCGAAGGATCCGAATCAAATTGGGCGAGTTGTTGCAATCCTCGCAGCAGTTCGTCGCGCATCCCTTGTGCTTCTTCCTCCAAGACGCTCCGCTCCAGTTCCAACTGCCTTTTGTGTTCGGCTTCCCAATCAACAGATATAGTCCCTAGCTGAAATTGTGGCGAGTCTTTGGCGCGAATGCTTGTCAAACCCCTTGTTGCCACCTGCCGCGCGACCCATTGATCTAGGACGCGAGTAACCCCCTCACGCACTTGGATCAAACTACCGAGTTCGCCCACATTCTGAAGGTTGTCCCAAATTGTTTTGAACAGAGTATGTTGAAGTGAAGGGGAACCAAGTGGACCTTTCAGACGATCTACCAGGTCTCTGATCTGATCTTCACCCAAGTTGACCGCATTTGCGACGACCAAGTTTGTCCTTCTTATGTGTACATCGAGGGGTGAAAAACCGTGCTGAATTGCAGCTTCTTTTGCAGTCAGCAGCAGTGATAGAGACGCAATTTGAATTGCGCGAGCATCGATGTCGATGCCATAAAGGTTTGCTTCGATGACAGTGGACGGAATAAGTCTTGGATCAGAGATCGACGGGGCTTCCGGCCATCCTGGTTCGCCCGCGTGTTCGATTTCATCCAGGTACATCTTGTGGAAAAGACCAAACGCGTATTGGCCAAAGTGCATGGTTCCACATGCAGGATCGATAAGTTTAATGTCCTTGGCTCGCTTGAATGTCTGAACCATCCCTGTTTCATTAGCTTGTTCGAATCTAATGTTCTCGCCTGTGTGAGGAACCAGATAGTCCGCGATAGGCCGGTACCAAACACCTTCATCAGGCAACAGGGGCAGCCCAGAGGGCTTCAATTTCGATTCGGGATGCATCTGGAGCCACAACCGTCCAAGCGTATTGTCAATCAATACTTTGACCACCCACGAGGGCGTGTAGAACTGATTGATGACAGAGAGTTCGTAGGAAGTCCGAGGTTTGCCTCCGGTTTCGTCTCGGACGCGTTCCTTCTCCTTGCGATTGAAAAACTGGTAGACCCAGCCTAGGAAATCCTGGGCCCGATAAGCTTCCGGTGGAAGGTCTTCATTGATCATCGCGATCACGTTGACCAAGCAGCCGTAGGTAGGCCACACACAAGCGTACTCATGGTCTGGGTCAAAGAGGATTTGTATCTCAGATGTGATGAAGCGATAGGCGGCGGTGAGGGCATCTCGGAGGAGCAATTCGTCAGCGTCATCCACATACTTGTACCGAGTACCACCGGCCACACGCAAATCTCGTAGGTAGCGAGAACGAGCCTGGCCCTCTACTGGCGTAATAACTTCTGTTTGTTCTGGCACGCCGCCAACGTTGGCTGGGGGCGGCAAATACAGCAAGCCACGTGCCTCCATGCATTTCAGCCCGACCAAGCGATTCAGACACGTGTAGCTGAGCTCCCGCAAGATATTCTCATAGCCGCGAATAGGCGATCCTTCGGAAACGGAATCTCTGCGCAACAATGCTTCTATACGATTGCGAATGGGCTGCGCTTCCTGTGGAAGGTTCATTTTCTGAACGGGAATCGTGGTCCCATCAGGACGGATTCCTAGCCACTTGAGTTGCCCTGCGAAATCTGTGTCGAGCACCTCACGGACTGTGGTCACCCAGGCCCTTACGGCCGCCTTGTATTCGTCCAACAGTGATTGGGTGTGGGTGGTCACTTCACAATCACCGTATAGCCTTGACGAATCTGAGTCTTCAATTTCTCTCCAACCTGGTCCAAAGTTCGGTCTACTTCTTCTTCTGAAGTAAAACGTTTCCCTGCCAGTGCTCTCCCCGCCTGCCATTCCCACACTTTCTCGCCAGGCGTGGGCGGTGGAGCAGCCAAGTTGCGAAGTTCTGCTTCGATCTGACTCTGGTATGCAGGCAGGGCTATCGTCGCCTGCGCAAGCGCCGAAAGACTATGCTTGGCTGCCGCATCAAGGAGCGAATTTGCGGAGCCGATGGAGAGACTAGGGTAGTTACACGGGCCTTTCGGGCCAAAAATCTTATCGACAATGCTATCCCGGGAGGGTGCTGGTGCTGCCTTATAGGCATCGCCCTGACGAATTGCCGTCACCGTACGTTCCGATTCCTGTTGAGCGAGCGTATATGCGCTACGATACGCATCACGATATGCAGCGAGCGCAATGTCGTATGCCGATCGGTAGTCGGGCCATCGTTCCACGACCGACTTGTCCTTGACGATCGCCGCCATGTCTTTCAGAGACCGCCCGAGGGCAGAGAACTCTCGGTTGTCAGACGAGATGGGATGGTTTTCTGCAAGCTCCGCTACTCGCCGAGATGTTTCGAACTCTAGATGACGTCGATCCACCAAGAATCCGCGCAAGGCTCGAAGCGAAATCCAAAGTGATTTCCATTGTTCGCATACGGCTAGGAACGCTGTCACTACCTTTGTTGGGTCCTTCGCAGTGGTTGGCTCGGTTAGCATGTTTCCGGCGTCTAACACCGCATCACGAATTGGCAAGCCCCTTTCTACGTGGAGCTTTGCCTCTTGAAGACCAATTTTGAGAGACTCGCCAAGTTTTCTCACCGCGGACGCAATAGCATTTCCTGACTCAGGCGTACCTATCACTCCCATTGCGATTAGCTCTCTGTTAGCACGCTTTATCTGATCTACCGACAAGCTTGTTTCCGCGACTCGGAGCGTCAGATGTTTGAAGGTATTGATCTTCGCAAATAGCTCAACTGACTCTTTGTAGTCGTATAGGGGAGCGGGTCCTGAAGGAGATGGCCTCTCGATATAGATCGCTCCGGCACGAAAACAAGCGGCCAGCACCAATCGAACGAGTTCGCTTGACCACGCGAAGGGTGGACGTTCGAACCCCCGAAATGTTTTTCGATCCGGTGCATCCAGAAGGAGTGAACCAATGGGATCGACATCTTCGTCTTCAAGATCGGAGATGGTCTCAAGTATCTGTGAAACAAGGGCAGACTGCTGCTGCAGGCTGCCTTGGGTGTCAAACAGCTCGAGTTCTGGCGCTACCTTGTCCAGCTCAATTGTCGATGGATTAAGAATGGCTTTCAGTTGGCGGGCGAAATCTATTGCTCGATCCCCAAAGCTAAAGGACGTATAGACGTTGGGAATGACAGCGGCCAGCGCAGTTTGCGGTGGTTCCTTGAAATCCGATACGCCGTCGAGTTCTACTTCTTGTCCCCCGTAAAAGATGGTCCCACTAAGAAATGCCTTTTCGATATCCTTTACGAGAGCAGTTCGAAGGTCATCACGTTCCTTGCGTTTCTCGGACAAAGCATCTTGGGTGTCGCCTGATGCATCTTCGGTAAAACGTTTGTCCGACGTGACCTTGACAAGGGCCTCATACCGTTTAAATCGCGATTCCAGCTCATCGGGCACAGCGGCAACCCACGAGACACTGCGCCCTTTCGGGCCACCTGCTTGATTGTTTTGGCGAATCTCATCAAATGTCTGCTTACGCCCAGGAGCAAGCGGACTAACGAAGTGGATTTGCAGTTCTGGGCCGGTCTCTACTGCCTCTCCATCCACGAAGACACCGTAAGAAAAGGGTGTCTTGGTCGATCCGAAAGGAACCGTGAAGTTTGCAAGTTTGCGTTTGGTGATCAGGTCGATCTTGGCCATTTCTTGTGAGGTGCGTCGTACCGTTGCCACACTGATACTCCTTGTTCCACCTGGTCTCACCATTTCCTGGATGGTCTGCTCGATCGTGCGCTCCTTCTCGTTTAGAAACTTCCATTCGCCGGTGGCCTCATCTTTCGCTATGTACCCAGACGCCTGAAGTCGATCGAGCGTTTGCTCGACCTTTTCTCTTAATGGTGGGATTTCAGTGCTCAGATCACGAACGAGCAGTTTTGCCAGAGTCTCAGGAACGCGGGGGACCCAAGGGACGCGCTGCAATAGCCAGAGCACCTTAAGGACACGGGCAGGATCTATGGGGGTGCCAGGGACCCTATCGTATGATTCTCGAATAGATCTGACTCCGGAAGCCCCCAAGTATTCTTGGGACAAAAGATCATTCTCGACCGCATCGAAAATCATATCGAAACTGACAATCGAGCCGAGGTCATCATCGGCGACTTGCTGGAGTCCTTCCATCACAACAGAGATCATTGAACGGACACCACCAGAGATTCGAAACCCGGAGAGGGCTTCAAAAATGTCCTGGGCTAGCCGAATCTGATGAGGGAGGAATGGGTAGGAATCAATAAAGCCACGCTCTGAAATCATTCCGAGGTGACGACTCGCCTTTAGATCGGCCAATTGTGAAAGATGGCCCTCACGATATAACGAACGAATTTTCGCCTCCTCCGAAGGATATTTCTTCAATATCCGTTCGGATACGACCTTGTTGATTTCGTCAGAAATCAACTGTGGTTTAAGCTCGAAACGCGCGTTCAACCGGCCAACTAGTGCTGGTTGAAAGTTAGTGCGATCGACGACTTTTTCAAGGTCTTGCTGACTGGTACAAATCAACCACACCTTACCTTTGCCCTTGTTGGCAATCATCTCGGCGAGGCTATTGAGTTCTCCAATCTTGTCGCTAGAATCACCAATGAAGGTTCCCATCTCATCAACCACAAACACGAGAAGCTGCGCTCGTCCGTTTGTGGTTTTTTGTTCGTCAACCCATGCAACGAGTTCGTCCGCAATCCCTTCGGGTGTCACCTTTTCGTGACGAAATGCATCGTCGAGAGATTTCTTTGCTTCTCTCAAATCTGGATACTCCCTGGGATCAAGCTCGGGCAGAATCTCGCTGAGACGACGCCGAACCGTCATGAGGTCATCGCGGCCTTCAGAGCTTTTCCATGGAACACCGAACTTGGTTTGATACATCTTTTCGAGAGACGACAGCAATGCTCGCCGTTCCAATCGTCTTTCAATTCTTGCAACAACAAAGTTCTCCGATAAGCCTATGCTGCGGTAAAACTCGCCAAGGAGTATCTCCCCAACTGAATAGGGGTTGTTAAGAGACTGACGACTGCGGATTTCGAATGCGAGAGTCTTGATTTCAGTGGAATGCTTCAGTTCCCCAAGGCGAAGTCGGATATCGCGTCCTCGTGGCGTGTCCGACAGATGTTTTGAAAATACGTCGATACAATGATCGCCCGAGCCATCGTCAAGCTCATCATTCTGAAGCAAGAAACCTAGAATCTTTGCAAAGTGAGATTTCCCTGAGCCAAAAAAACCAGAAACCCACACTCCCATGACGTCCCGGGGACGCCCCCCACGCCGCAATGTTTCGCTGACTTGAGTGAATGTGTCGAAGATTTTTTTTAGCTCATCCTCTATCTTATCGGTTACCACGTACTCCCTGAATTCAGATGCGAGCGCAGCGCGGTCAAATACTTTCACGACGCCTTCAATCTTCACTTCGATGTCTCGCTTAATTACCTCGCGAATTGTCATGTCGAGTCCTTCTCGAACGATCTGAGAATCTATTTCCAAAATAACTTTACAGCTAGATAGTTGCCGCCATCCGGCTGGTTCATGAAGTGCAGTTTCCCGCCGCGCTCCTCACCCGGGAAAGAGAGAACAGTTCGGCAATGTACGTCGCGCAACTCGCGGAGCACTTCGCCAAAACGCACCATCGGGTACAGCGATACGGTCGCGTACACGATGATGGCACCGCCAGGGCACTCATCTGCCAGCGTCGCGATCCTCCCTTTTAGAGATGTTTCAACGCGTGTCGACAACCCCTGGTTCAACCAGCGATAGTCATCGAACTCGTCTTCCTGGAGATTCTGGATGGTCTCATCATCGAGAGACTGAAATAGAAATCCAGTCAAATCTAGCGATCGAAAACGAATATCGCGCGACTTAAGCATGGGAATGAAAGTGTCGAGCAAGTATTCGCGAAAATCTAATTCCTTATCCGGCGGATACACGAGTAGGATTGAATTGTCTGTTTTCACGCCGCCATTCAGTGGGAGAGGGTTTTTCACTATTTCATACAACGCGCTGAAAAGTGCTTTCATTAATGTTTACCCTAGAACGACAGTTCCACGACGTCAGCCTGCATGCGAAAGCGTAACTCACCTTGCCTATTAAGTTCGCCCAACGCATCAATCACTTCTAACCTGTCCAGTCCTAATAGGCCGAAAACGGGAGAGCTAACAACCTCCAGATCTCTCACTCCTGCCATGCGAAGGGCATGAATCAAAAGCCGCATTGGTGGCCCATACAATGCGGGACGCACCGTGATTTTGCGAAATTTGCCTCTTGCAAGACCAAAATCTCGAATACTTGCCAGGTAGTGCTGCGCCACATGAAGGCGCGTATCCTCGGTCCACTCGCGGACCTCTGGATGATCAACTGAGGCGGAGTGGTCGATGAATTTGCAAACGTCATCTACACGCAGGGCCGCGGGAGATTTCCGCAGAAAGCCGTACAGCCAGTTAAGGCCGAGCTCTGCAACGAGTCGGTCGTTGAGTGCCAGAAGTACGTATGCCGTAAGGCCGCGCTCCATTTCTGAGGAGCATCGTCTCCACTCGTCCCAAAACGACCGGAAAAGTGGTCGTTCTCGATCGAGAATATATCGGTTCTTGAGCTCTTTCCATAGCTTACGCCTTGCGGACTCTGAAGTTCGGGCGAGACAGTTTTCGTGGAGAACAACTTGTCGATAGTCATCCGACGATAGGGCTTCGGGACGATCATCCAGTAACAATTGCAGATCGGTGTACAAGGCGGATCGGGCGGAAAGCCGCGACAAGTACGGCGATCGCGGATCCAATCCTGCTGCGATATGAGGTGTGACTTGTGTTCCGGCCCGCTTGATGTGACTCCGGCGCATTATGGTATGCATTTCCTTAGCTCGTTTGCTTCGAAGATTTCCCCTCCTTCTGTACGCGTCGCGTTTTCAACGGAGGCTATTTTATGAATTCTTCTCCTACGCTGGCCGCGATCAGGCGGTTTCACGTGCTGGCCTACCGAAAACCATGCCGCTCGATGGATGACCCGCAATGCGGCAAGCCAAAGCACGGATTGCGAAAACGATGCCCTAATTTAGCGGAAAAGGTAATTCTATCATGTGCTAGTTGCGGCTGCGCCCCGCGAATCGTCACCAGCTTTGACAGGTTCTACCGTGGCTTGCTAGAGAAGTGCCGCCGTCATTGGGGCGCAAATCGAGGATGGCCGGTGAATAAGGGCAGCCGAATCAAAGTGAATTTTGATTGAGCGGCAGATGGGAATCGAACCCACGTCCGAGGCTTGGGAGAATTGGCGTTTCTTGACTCGTCGGACTGGTACGTCTCGACATCGCCAACAAACAGATGAATAACGAACACCGATTTTCTATGGACTCCCTTCATGATTTTCAATGAGTTGGAGGGTCGTAGATTAAGGGGATTCTTGAACGGCAAGAAAACGGATCATATCGCGAAAACTCCTTTGAATAATGGCACAGCTGATGGGTGACCTGAACGTAAAATGAGAGACACAGGATTTCGCGTGTCGGTTTGGCGCGGGAGGAATTAGAGCCGTTTCAGCAGTTCTTCATGGTCGATGGAGCCGGACGCCGCGGCATCCCCCGCAGAGAGCAGGCGGACATGGGACGGACCAAGAGTACTTACGTTCCGCTGAAGGAACTCCGAACGTTTTTTGATCACCAGAGGTTCGGTACTGCGTTGTCCAGCCTCAGGGAGAATGCTCCGGACGCAATTCACATTGTTGAATCGCTGCGACTGCAAAACCTTAAGACAAGTGAACGAGTTGAACTCGGCGGGGCACTCTATTCATACGGAAAATGTTGTCTTAACGCAGGTGAGTTCACGCGTGCCGCTCACTCGTTCGATATCGCTTCAGATCTCACGTCAAGGCCATTAATATCAGAGCGGCTCAGATTGCTCAGGGAGGTCGTCGGTGATCGCGTTAACTCTGTGCGCTGGCGGAGTAGTCTTATCGAGATGCAGCGTTCACTCTCAATTGTCTGCCACGAGGCCAAGTGCAACTGCCTTTCGCATTCCGCTATTGCCTCCTGCAAGGGTCTTATAGGCCGCGGGCTCCATCATGTCAGAGGTTCTGTAGAAGTACATACGCTCGCTGCGTATCACCCCTATAACACGGGCGACCATTGGACTAAACTTCTGAGGCGTATCAAAACCGGGCACGAGGCGAAGTTGCTCGAACCTGTAACGGATATTCTGGCAGAGTTTATTGTGGAGGAGACGAACGTGCTTCGATCGTCAGACATCGTTGTGCCAGTACCTCCTTCCACCGACAAGTATGTGGACCGCGGATTTGCTCCTAACGACATTGTCGCCAATGGCCTCGAAAGGCGTCTAGCGTTGCCTTGTCGGCAATGGCTGTACAGGAGCTCTGGTCTCCCGACTCGGGAAGCGTCGCAAGAGGCGCTGTCTGAGCAATTTACCACCAAACGCGGCATCGATTTGAGCGGTCTGTCAGTCCTGTTGGTGGAAGATATCTGGACACGGGGAAGAACGATCCCTATTTGTGCTGAGAAGTTGCGAGCTGTCGGTGCTGAGTCTGTGCAGGCAGTCGCCCTTGGCAAGACTAGCTGATAAGCAATAACTGGTTTTGAAGATGTGAGGTTTCCGAGATGGAAATTCATCCCACGAGTCCGGAAAATACGCCTCGAGCACCGAAGAAGCAGAATCCCGTTACACCAGCGATGGTTACAGATGCACAGTCCGCTGCTGATCAGGTTGGCGTCACGCCTGACGAACTTGCGGCCATCTACCTGTTGGACAGCGTTAAGTACCTCGGCCCGCAAGCCTTCAAAGAATTGCACGAGGCTGGCTGTCCGCCGTCGGATGCGTGCAAGAATCCCGAACTGCTCCCTACAAAGGGAAAACGTGGCGACAAGATCCGTAAACAATTGGCTGTCGAGGTTCAACAAGATCAAAAGATCTTTCGAGATCGCGCTGTCCGGCAAATCCTGGCCGCGCATAAGCACGGCGCGCATATAGTTACGTACCGCCACCCCTCATACCCGCGGAACGTTTACAAAAGCAACTATCCGGCGCCGGTGCTGTATGTCCGCGGCTCGTTAAGAGTGCTCGGGGCGGAGAAGACAGTTGCCTGCGTCGGGACACGGAAAATCCGCCTTCCTTACTCCAATTGGGAAGACGATTTTGTCCGCCTCGCCTGCTCGCGTGGGTTCACGATCATATCGGGATTTGCTTTAGGGGCGGACTCCATCGGCCATGAAACTGCTTGGAAAACAAGGGGCGAAACCGTCTGTGTGATGCCGGGCGGTCTTGATCGTCCGTTCCCACCAGAGAACCGGTCTCTCTGGAACGGTTTGCTTGAATACCCTTCAGCTGCCTTCGTTACGGAATCCCCATTTGGGGCAACCGCGTCGTCCCTGACACTCCGCAAGAGGAACAAACTCATTGTGGCATTTTCACGAGGAGTGCTTGTTGCCCAGTCGTCAGCAAAGGGTGGCGCAATGAACGCCTACCGCTTTGCGATCGAACAAGGCAAGCCTGTGGCAACTTTTTCAGCGGATGATTCTGCCGACACCAGCGGTAACAGCAAGATATCCGAATATAGCAATGCGGAAGTGCTGAAGTCTGAACCTGAGGCGTTTGAGAGATGGCTAAAAAAGCTATCCTCCTCGATTTAGACGGCACCATTTGGGAAAGCTATTCTTGGTACGCGAGGATTCTCTCCGAGGCGGCCGGGGGCTCGATTGCCAAACTAATCCAGCAACTTCGTGCTGGAAACTCTGTTATGTCGATGTGCAACGCGTGCGGCCTCTCCGCCTCTAATTTCCGAAGACTATGTGTTGCCTCAGTTAAAACGCTGCCGCTCTATCCGGAGGTCATTCAATGCATTGAAGAACTGAATCGGCGTGGCCATCCTTTGGGAGTGGTTACAAACTTGTCCGGGCGATTAGCTGAACCCTTACTTCGTGAGCTTGGCCTGGCAGAAAAGTTTGGTGTGGTTATTCATGCTGGAAACTGCCGGTATAGAAAGCCAAGTCCTGAGCCACTTCTCATGGCTCTCCAAGCGATCGAAGGGGAGCCGTCAATTAGCTGGTTTGTAGGAGATAAGAGCAGCGACGCCGAAACAGCGGCTGCTGCTGGAGTTCGCTTCGCGTGGGCGTCCTATGGATACGGTGATAAGTGTCCAGACGACGCCGTTATTTTAAAGCATTTTCGAGACGTCCTCGGCCTATGAAGTTCCTTTTCAAAATCTGGAGTGGCTTCGACGGTTTTGTACCAGCGAAGATACCTGAACGCCTTCTACCGAGAAGCGACCTAAAGCTTGGGTGGATGCGCTACATGGATCCTGCCGAGATCGGCGATGAGGTTTGGGTCTATTTTCATGGTTCGGGTGTAAGAAATGGGATCTACGCGAAGGGATTCATTCGCGCCAAGCACCCCAAAGAGCACTATGTGCTGTTGCGCGTCCAGGAGTACGCGACTGGTGATCCGCTAACCGACGGAGCGACCAACGAACGAATCGCAGCTGTAGTTGGAAAGTATGGACTGCAGGTTTTTATTTATCCGGAGGTATGGGACATTCCTCCGGAGTGCAGCGTTAGCACGTCTGCCTCCAGTTGCGAGAAGCGTCAGTGTAGATCCTGCCGTACGTGGCAGTCTCTGCCTTTGATACGGCATCAAGACTATTCGCTACCGCACCGCCTGCCTAGCTTCCTGGAAACTTTCGTGCCAGCTTATTGGGTTATTCCAAGTCGGTGTTTTCTGTACAGTGAATCGAAACAGATTTCGCCTCTGGTGCATCGTACCTCCGATCTGTTCTACCGATTCAAAATGGGCATATCCAAGCTCGCTTATCCGCTCGCTCTGGGCCTATATGAAGGACTGCAGGAACGAGCCCTACTGGATTTCGACTGCATTGTGCCGATTCCACTTTCACCAGAAAAAGTGGAGAACAAGGAAATACACCGTACCCTTCTGCTGGCACGCGAACTCGGGCGCTTGCTAGGAGTCGAGGTCGCCGACGCGCTGCGATTATCACGTCCAACCTCGAAGAGCATTCTTAGAACGGGATTGGGTCTAACGCCACGGCAATTCGAAACGAAGTATCTGGACGCACTGGCGGTCGACTCCTGCCTTGAATCCTACACGCGCATTTTGCTGCTTGATGACGTGTGCACTGAGGGTAGTACGCTTAGGGCTGCGGCAACTGCGATCACGCAGACTGCTTCGAACCCGCAGATCACCGCCGCTGCGGCCGGCCAGATGATCATGAGGGCAGTTGTTCGCGATGATTCTATGCTGTTTGCAGATTAGGCTGTTTGAGCATCGCAAACTTCGCAGCCTCATCGAGGGCGCATCCCGAACGTCCCGCGACCGAAAGTCTCAGCACACGCTCAGTCTCCGGTCGGCCGTAATATGGGTTCCGGTGCGCGCCCCAAGGGTACTCGATACTCGACTGTGGAAGGGAATTAAATCGCTTTGCACTGGTCGGAGAATGTACTAAAAGTAGAAATCGTTTATTTCACGTATAGAGGAGACCGACTATGCCAAGAGAGGCCCAGTTCTTTGACTCTTGCTCTGGTTCAGCTGTGAAAGGATTTCTGAAGCTGCAAGGGAACATCCCCCCTCGTTGGATTGACAACGCCCGGACATCGCGAAAGACCATTGAGCCCTCCATCGAGAGATATCTGCGCAAGCTCCAGAGCCTCCGCAAGAAACGCCCCGGAGCGAAGATCGCGATTAAGAGCGCTACTAAAGATCTGCGGGATATTCTGAATCAGTGGGAGCTTAGGTATCGGAAAGAGGGTTTCTATCGCGGTATCCGGATACTCCTCGAAATAGATCGAGATGGCTATTCTAAACTGTAGTTTAGTTTCTCTGCGACCAAACCTCCACGGGACGGACTCTGGGCAACGCTGAACTGCGCGACGTGAAACGTCGGCGGGAGTGGCCTATGGGCAAAATACAACGAGCTATCTGTCGGACTCTGTGGATCATTTCTGGATGTACGAAGGCGTTTCTTCCCTGTCATCGAGGAGATGTGGGATTCACTGTGGACGCAAACAGCAGTCCTGACAGCCCTGCTAATCGATAGTGAAGACACGACGTTTTGCCTCGACAGGGCGTTCAGAAAACCCTGTACGCGAGGTGGCTGGAAACAATTGAAATTTCAAGGCGAGACAGAGGCTTTTCAGGCTTCGAAATACATGTGATTCCTGAACAGGTCAGAGCCATCACCTAGACTTCACACGTTCCGTTAGACGTAGAATCTCAATTGCACGTGACTTGCACACTTCCGCGGAATCCATTTGTCCGGTTAGCGCTTTACCAGGCATGAGCTGGTAACCGTGTAGCTGTGTTCTTGCAGATTTGGGATGCGGATTTAGAATTGATTTAGCGCAACCGTCGCAGGTGCAAAGGCTCCCGACCAAGTTACTACGCAATCGCTATACGTGCCACTTAATTGTAGGGCCTTCGAATTGTATGCCCACACAATAGCCACCCTTCGGCTGACGTTTGGCTCGTCAGAAAAACAACGCTCTGACCCGCATAAATCCTCAACCGCAACTCGCACTTCGACGAGTGCTCCATAAAATATACGCATGCTCAAGACCCGTCGAATGATTCAACGTGCTGCCTGTTTTTGTGAGTAGTAACGGTCAAAGTCCACGATACCTGGAGAATATTCCGATGCATGTTTAATGTTCGTTAATGAGGGAATTGTATTCTCAGCGACATCGGTACGGTAGATCACTCCGGTCTCGTCGGTGACGAACACCTTGCGGGTCGCACCTGACTTTTCAACCAACGCCATGACGTAGCCGTTCGGTTTCGATGCAAAGTCCAGAATCCAACCCGGCAAGACCTCACCTGTTGGGCTATTGGGATTTAGTTTGGTGAGTAACGGGTCACTCTGGAGTGGGTTATCAAGCTGCCAAGCCAGCCCCGGTTTCTGGTTCCCTAGCATTTCCGCTTTAGAAGCATAGACACGAATTTCAGGGTGCTGGCTGTCGGAGGGTTTGCTCATGACAGCCTGAATCGTATTCAAGGTACGCATCAGGCCTAGAGCATCATGGTCTGGACCCGGACCGGGTACGGCTCTTGGTGCTTGTGCCGCACTCGGCGGTGATGGAACTGCCATGATTGCTATAGCAATCCATCCAAGGAAAATGCGACTTCGGTTTTTCGCTAACATTTCTTTTCTCCCCTTCGAATGATTCCATTCACATCATCAAACGCAAGTGCGACCTCCACAACCACATGGACCACAGCACGCTGGTCGAATGCAAAAAGCTTGATGTCCCGAGCATTGGTATAGAAGCCAATCCTTGTGTAAGTACGCGCAGATTGCTTTCCACGAGAGCGGTTTATCGGTCTCTAAATCTAAGGCGTTATCGTCGTTTCGGTCGGATTGACTCTTGTTGACGATCACGATCTTAGACACGCGGTGGTCGACTCTGTTCTCTCCCTTGTCGCCGGTAAACGTGTCAGCGATGTAGTCTGAAAGCACTCGATATTCGGATTCTGAAACTTCAGCAACAGGCCTCGCAGGAACCTGTCTTAAACTGACCCACGGAGCCAGCATCAGCAAGAAGGGCCCGATCAGCGCAAGAATGAGTGGTTTCATACTCTCAATATACATTCGTTGAGTTATAGCCGTCCTCCGATCCAGCGTCAGTGGACGATTAGTCGGGTTACCGGGTGCGCCGTGAAAAGGCGGTGGTCCACAGCGGGGGTAAACCCGCCCGGGAACTGGTTCGCTCCACCCGGTAGCAATCAGAGCA
>WNFM01298057.1_pt1 | contig 32860 bp, 27 predicted proteins | sample 5400271 | NCBI WGS metagenome assembly WNFM01 (sample SAMN13153352, study PRJNA577476) | soil metagenome | isolation source: 60 cm saprolite on Douglas fir-dominated hillslope | place: USA:California | collected 2013-09-17 | reverse complement strand
CCGAGGCGATGGTTGGCTGCAATGTGGTTTTTCATCTTGCTGCGAATGCCGACCTGCGATTTGGGCTCGAACATCCAAGCAAGGACCTCGAACAAAACACGATCGCCACTTTCAATGTGTTGGAAGCGATGCGATACAATCAAATCAAAAAGATCGGCTTTGCCTCAACCGGCTCCGTTTATGGCGAAGCGACAGTTATTCCGACTCCGGAGGATGCGCCGTTTCCCATCCAAACCTCTCTTTATGCGGCATCAAAGGTCGCAGGCGAGTCGTTAGTCCAAGCTTATTGTGAAGGGTTTGGCTTTGAGGGTTATATCTTCCGATTCGTTTCGATTCTGGGGGAACGATACACCCACGGACACGTGTTCGATTTTTATAGGCAGTTGATGAGCGATCCGACGCGCCTCCGTGTGCTCGGGGATGGCAACCAGCGGAAATCTTATCTTTATGTCCAGGACTGCCTCAGCGCGATCCTGCATGTGATGAATCGGGAAACGGCGCGATCCGCGAAACATCATTGTGAAATCTACAGTCTTGGCGCTGCCGAATATTGCACGGTCAAGGATTCTATTTCCTGGATCTGTGAGAAGCTCAAAGTGAGTCCGGCATTGGAGTATACCGGCGGAGACCGGGGTTGGATTGGCGATAAGCCTTTTATCTTCCTGGACACAACCAAGGTACGGAAGACCGGTTGGCACAACGAACTTTCGATTCGTCAATCCATAGAACGGACCGTGGATTGGTTGACGCAGAATCCCTTCCCTAGTCGGCTCACTGGCAAATGTCGGAGCCAACTCAGCCGATTTCTGCCGTATTCTCGTTGCCGTCTTTAGCTCTGTCACTTCTGACATGACAATGGATCAGCGATTCCCCGCAACAACAGGTTCTGGTCATCCATAATATAGGTAACCAATGGGATATAGGTAACCAATGGGACGCTCCTGAGCTTCGCGGCCGCGATGGCGGATAGAGCGTCATCCGGGTAAAAAGGAACGCAGAGGATGCGCTTGACCTCATGACCAGAGAGCAGGGCGGCCACCTTGCGTTCGGCGATCTCGAGTTCCGGCTCCGGGTGAGGCAAGTGATGGGCAACAGTGCCCAGGCTCTGGCTGTCGAAATAACTTCGAGAATAAAGTACAAGCAGCGCTTGCTCATCCTCAAAGATCTTGCCTAATAACGCGCCAGCGCCATGCCGGTCACAGATTTCGGCATGTGTGATTACGAGAGTCGCATCTCTGAGGCGAGTTGGTGATGGCCGCGTCTCAGCCGGGTTTATTACTGTTGGCTTAAAATTAAGTGCTTCCGCCGTCTTCTTGCGGCGCTTCAAAAACGGAAAAAACATCTTACAGAATTTTAATCGTACGAGGAGGTTGTAAAATGCCGTGCGGCGATGGCTTAATTGTAGACTGCGGGGATTTGGTTGATACCGCGGTGCCGAATTCCTCAGCGAGTTTTACGCGAATGCTTCGTTCACGAAGCACGCGTCGATCGAATATAGCGTGCCGGTATCATGGCGGAATTGCGTTCCAAGATCGAAGAGCCGGAAATATAGCGGTCGCAGAAATAACATCAGGTCCACGAGCAGCGGGATCTTGCCGCCATAGCCCTGCATGATCCACGTCTCCAGATGGAGAGCGCGAACACTTGGAAGCGTTGCGATGGCGCCCTTGAGCGCCGCCAATTCACCAGCCTGAATGTCCATCTTGATTAAATCCGGAGGCGGGATTGCGCCTTCCTTGATAAGGCTGTCGATCGTCCTCATCGGCACCGTAATCGGCGTCGCGAAGTTTCCTTCCTCCCAATCGACGGTCGTTGATCCTTGCGGGTCGGGGTGCACATGGAAGGTCACCGGTCCGTCTCTTTCACCAATGGCAATAGGAAGAAGCTTGAGCCTCTCATGACTATCCAGGGTTGCCCGCATTTCATCCGTGTATGCCGTGCCGGGCTCGAATAGAAACACCGTGGCGCCAGGGAAGATCTTCACGATCTCTCGTGTCCACCTGCCGTTTGACGCGCCGACATCAAAGATCACCGGGCGCTCAGGTAATCTCGGCTTCAGCAGCCGAAGAATGCGTATATCTTCCTCGAACTCTAACATGCGGCCACAGTAGCAGGGCGAAACCCGAAGTAAATGTTCCAAACAATTGAAGGTATGACCATGCCTCCAGAAGAACTGCCCAAATTCTGTTTTGCTGGATTCTGGACCAGCCAGTGAAAAATACTCTTTGCGGCACAAAGTCTTAACGAAGCAAAGCTATGCCCCATCATTGCGAAATACGCGAGCTATCACTACTTGACACCGGAGTTCGCGATGTATTGGGAGCGCATTAAAGCCCTGCTGCAGTTCCCAAGGTCGACTGACTCCATCGCCGATAAACAGGTTGACAGAGTATAGATTATTTGAGTCACTCGCATCCTGGAAACCGAAAATCCGAGTCAAACTTGTAATGTTATCTGCTGATACAGGCGACATGGCTGTCGACATTTTTCCGATACCTCCGAGCAAGTCGCTTGAATGTAACGGAGAACGATACACTGGTGCTACCGGGGGACAGGTAAAGCACGAGCATTACCATCGCTATTTCTTCGCTCTGCAATTCTGCGATAAAAAGGAGGTCTTAGATGTCGCGTCGGGGGAAGGGTATGGCAGTGCACTGCTGGGAACAGTGGCGCAACAGGTCTTGGGCATCGACCTATCGCCCGAGGCTGTTGCTCGTGCATCCCGTAACTATGGCAGTGAGCGAGTGTCATTTACTGTCGGCGACTATGCGGCGATCTCGCTTTCCGATGCGTCAGTGGATGTAGTGGTCTCGTTTGAGACTCTGGAACATGTCGCGGATCTGGAGAAGTTCTTTTGCGAGATCAAACGAATACTGCGACCTGACGGTTTGGTCGTGATCTCGACGCCAAAGGCAAAGGTCTACAAAGATCTGGGGAAGAGGCAAAAACCCTCGCAAGTCAAGGAACTGGATGCAGATGAGTTTCGCGTGATTCTGAGGGAGCACTTTTCCAATTATCGCTTATTGGGTGAGCGGTCGGTCGTTGGCTCCGCGATCGCCCCGGACTCATCTCTTCTAAGCGATGCTGGCCGACACCAGACCTTTAGAGCTGCGGAGAGCGGTGAATACTCGGTTCAGGAAGGAATTGGCCCACCGACCTATTTCATTGCGGTCGCTTCAGAAACTGCACTTCCTGAGATCCGGCACGGGCTACTTGGTAACGGGCCCTTTTTGAGGAATCTGTACGACCTTCTTGAGAAGCGTGCGATTGCAATTCGGGAAATAGAGCAGCAGCTGCGGGCAACCGTAACGATTCGAGATGAGCTCCAGGACAATTTGCGGAGCCGAGAGTCCGAGCTAAGCGAGGTTGATAAACGGTTGAGCCAGCTCTCCAGAGAGCTTCAGTCCCGAGACGAGGAACTAGCCCAGTCGCGGGCACTCGTCGCTGGAATCTACGGTTCTGGGTCCTGGCGTATGACTTTGCCGCTTCGTTTCCTACGCCATATTGCCGAAGCGATTAGGCGTCGAAGCGTTCGGCTGGCTGACAGGCTCGGTGTGAGGGGGTTGTTTGGCCATCGGATCTTCGCTGATGGAACAAATTCCGAAGCGCGTGAGGCACGGCGGTTTCCACTTGAAGCTGCCGGGCGGCTCGATGCAGCGCCGACTCGAGTCCCTTCTGGGGAGCCGGAGACCGAACTACAGGTTTTGCAGCGATCCGGTCTGTTCGACGAGCAATATTACTGCGAGGCAAATCCTGATGTCGCCACTGGCGAGATTTCGCCGTTCGAGCACTACCTCTGTGTGGGTGGCTTTGAAGGTCGACGGCCGAATCGATTGTTCGATTCAGCGTACTACCTCAGTACTTATTCCGATGTTGCCAAAGCCGGAATTAATCCCGCACTGCATTACTTCCTGCATGGCGCTTTCGAAGGGCGCGATCCGAGCGCTGAGTTCGACACAAGCTATTACCTCGAGGCCAATCCTGATGTGGTGGCGAGCGGGATCAACCCGCTCGTTCATTTCTTGCGCTTCGGGGCGGCCTTAGGACGCTTGCCGTTGAAGCCGGAGACCGAAATGGAGGTACTGCAGCGGTTCTTGCACCAGGAGGTACGCGAGCTTCATGAATCGATTGGTTCACTGCGGGCGTTATTTTTGTCCGAAAAGCTCGCGAGAGCTGAGGTGGGATATGACGTCGTCATTACGCCAAACGAAATTAATTATAAGCACGGGACCGGTTTTTTGGTCGATCGATTATTTGGAAATCGAGCAAACATTCTTTCGATTCGCGCAGCAAATCATTACGGAGGGGATCACCACTTCGGGGATGAGAGTCTACTGATCACTCATGAACACCTGTCGCGGCCACGTTCGATTGAGCAAACTCTCCGAAACTTAGGAGGTCGAATCCCAAAGCGAATATTCTGTGTGCCTTTTCTGTCGGCTGATTTGTTAACTGCAATAACGCTCTGTGACGTGTTCAAGGCGCCGCTGTGTCTGTACTTAATGGATGATCAGAATATCACGACTCCGGCGATTCCAGATTCTTTGATGCAGGAATTCTTGGATAGGTGTGCATTGCGTCTGACTACGCATTCCGAGATGCGAGATGCTTACGAAAGCAAGTATGGGCGGAAATTTTATCTGCTGCCGGCGGTAGTACCCGGTCGCCTCATTTCCACCTCTATTTCTCAGCCAGAGCCGGAACTTGTTCGCAAACGAACCGGAGCCCTGGTTGGCAGCATTTGGGGGCGCGCGTGGTGGGACCGGTTGAAAAATGCTATTTGCGATTCCGGTCTGGCTTGCGATTGGTTCGGTAATCATAAGAGCCCGATATTTCGGATTTCTGCCGAAGAATTGGCCAAAGCTAGGATTAACGCGAAGGGCGTGGTTTCCGAAGAAGTGCTTGCACATCACTTGCGTCGTTTTCCATTTGCGATTGTGCCGACTGGCACGCTTGACGAAAACGATGACGCCGCATGGGCCAGTGCCCTCAGTCTGCCGGGAAGAATCCTTTTCATCTTGGCGACATCGAATACACCAATCATACTTATGGGGAGCTCGAAAACTCCGGCGGCGAGGCTGATCGAGCACTTCCGGATTGGAGTCCGATGCGATTACACCACCGAAAGTTTTTTGTCGGCGGTTCATCGTATTATCGATCCGAAATGCCAGGCGGAAATGCGAACGAACGCCGTACGAATCGCGCCAAATCTTTCCGCGGATGGGATTGGGGAATGGATCGACCGATCGCTAGAACTCGGCCGGGCTTGCGATGATCGGTTCGAGCAGCTCATGCCCACTTAGCGCAGAAAGCGAAAGCCCGAGTCAAACTAGTAATGTTCTCTACTGGATACAGGCGAGATGGCCGCGGGCACTCGTCGCTTGAATCTACCGTTCGTGGTCCTGGCATATGACCTTGCCGGTTCGTTTCCTACGGCAGATTGTTGGCGCAATTAGGCGGCGAAGCGTTCAGCTGGCTGACAGGCTCGGCTTGAGCAGGTTGTTTGGCCATCGGGTCCCTGCCGGGCAGGTCCATGCGGCATCGCCTCGAGCCGGCTCGAGGGAGCCGGGGATCGAACTACAGGTTTTGCAGCGATCCGGCCTGTTCGATGAGCAATATTACTGCGAGGCAAATCCTGATGTTGCCACTGGCGAGATTTCGCCGTTGGAACATTACCTGTCTGTGGGTGGCTTCGAAGGCCGACGGCCGAATCGATTATTCGATTCGGCCTACTACCTCAGTACCTATCCCGATGTCGCCAAAGCCGGAGTTAATCCCGCCCTGCATTACTTCCTGAATGGCGCCTTCGAAGGGCGCGATCCGAGTGCTGGGTTCGACACAAGCTATTACGTCGAGGCCAATCCTGATGTAGCGGCGAGCGGGATCAACCCGCTTGTTCATTTCTTGCGCTTCGGCGTCCAGGAAGGCCGCTTTCCACGACGGGATTCTTACGAGCCTGAGCTGCAGAAACTCCGGCGGTTGGTTGCTGCTCGTTATCGGCAAGACAAACTCGACTACCGTCCTCTCGTATCTGTGCTGATGTGGACCTACAACGCGGAGCCAATTTACCTCGAGGCTGCCGTGCGGTCGGTAATGGCGCAAGCTTATTCCAATTGGGAACTTCGAATCGTCGACGACGGTTCCTCGAACTCCGCGACGCTGGACGCGCTTGGGCGAGTAATGGCCTGGGACAAGCGGATCTCCGTTATCCGCAAGGCACATCATAGGGACATCTCCGACGCCAAGAACCATGCCCTGGACAATGCGCGCGGCGAATACGTCGCTATGCTTCGCTATGATGATGAGCTGTCATTCGATGCGCTTTACGAGGTCGTCCTCGCCTTAAATACCGAGCGGACGACCGATGTGATCTATACGGATGAGGGTTACGTGTCGTCGGAAGGCCAGCCCACTAATCTTTTCAAACCAGACTGGAGCCCGTCGTTGTTGCGTGGTGTGATGTATGTTGGGCACCTGCTGGTCGTACGGCGCAGTCTGGCTCTCGACGTTGGCAGCTTCGAATTTGGCTTTGACGCCGTTCAGGACTTTGAATTTATTCTCCGGATCAGCGAGCGGACGCGCAAGATCCGCCATATTCCGAAAGTGCTCTATAGCTGCCGCCAAATCCCTGCGAGCGTCGCGAACGGTGACAAGCCAAATGGAGGAGCAGAGCAGCTTCAAGCCGCCGCAGTCCAGGCCCATCTCGGACGCCTCGGGCTCGACGGTTTGGCCAGACCTAATCCCCATCACTCCGGCCGGGTAATTATCGAGCCCGTCGGACGTGCACCAAACAATACTTTCGACCTGATTGTCCACTGCCGAGGTATACCAATGGCTGACGCCTCTGCGGTCAATAGCGCGCTGGCTCGCACCGCTCATCAGGCCGCACGAATCGCAGTCCCGGCGGCCTGGTCCGGAGTCGAGATCGTCGCTCGCGAACGCGCTGACGATTCTCGGCCATTCCTGCGCTATCTGCGTGCCCGGACGGCCGGAGACGGTCCTCGATCATGGAAACCCGATGTTCCAGGTGCTGGATTACGGCGAGGCGATGCTTTATGGCGTCTCCTTTGCAAATAGGCGAGCTCCGGACCTGGTGCACGCCTGGACGCCCCGCGAACTCGTGCGCAGGATGACCATGTCGCTCGCGAGGCGCTACAACATTCCCTATTTCGTCCATTTTGAAGACAACGAGAACGTTCTTCTGATCGACGATCTGCCGAACTGGTCGCTAGAGGACCTCGGGCGATTGCCCGATCGCGCGGTTGATCTACTGATTCCGATTCAGCGTATCCACCCGCATCGCTCTCGGCAGTTCCTGGCGGGGGCAGCCGGGATTACGGCACTGATTGACCGACTGCTGGAGTTCAAGCCTGCTCATGTCCCAGGCATAGTATTTTTCCCAGGGCATGATCCCGAGTTTGCCAAGATTAACGGCCGCGACGAAGAACTCCGTACGACGTTCAACATCCGACCGGAAGAGCTACTGGTAGTGTATACTCGCAACGTTCACGGTTCGAACTTTCAAGAAATCCGCAGCCTTGTACTCGCTATTGCGTTGGTCAACCGGCGCGGGGTTCGAGTCAAACTTATCAAGACTGGGTTGAATCAATACCCACTTCCGGAACTTTCCGATCCCGAAATCTCGCAGCACGTCATCGAATGTGGGTTTGTTGCACGTAGTGAATTGCCTCGCTTGCTGGCAGCTGCGGATCTGCTGGTGCAACCTGGGCGACCGAATGCATTCAACGACTATCGTTTTCCCTCGAAATTGCCGGAGTTTCTGGCCTCCGGAAGGCCGGTCATTCTGCCTCGCTCGAATGTTGGTCTCCTACTCAAAGATGGAGAAGATGCCTTGGTGCTGGAACATGGCGATAGCGCCGACATTGCCAACGCCCTGCAGCGACTCGCTGCTGATCCGGAGCTGCGGGCAAGGATCGGCCGCCGCGGTCGAGAATTTGCGCTACGCAATCTCGATTGGGCGAAGAACGTCGCCGTCATTCCGACCTTCTATGACCAATGCCTCGCCGGGGGGCGTCCAGCGGCGCAGCCCAATGTCGCCGACGATCGAGGTATGCCAAAGCTCATCGCCTTCTACGTGCCGCAGTTTGATCCGACTTCTGAGAATGAGGCCCGGCGGGACGGCGTTTTTACCGAATGGACCAACACCGTCTCCGCGCTGCCGAACTTCGAAGGTCATACGCAGCCACGGCTACCGGGCGATCTTGGCTTTTATGATCTGCGATTTCCTGAGACGATGGATGCTCAAGTGGCACTGGGTCGCCGGTTTGGGGTGTACGGCTTCTGCTTTTACTATTACTGGTTCAACGGACGCAGGCTGCTCGAACGACCACTCGAACAATTCCTTGAGCGAAAACAGCCGAATTTCCCGTTCTGCATCTGCTGGGCTAATGAGAACTGGACGAGGCAATCGACCGATCGAGAGCACGAGACCTCGATCAAGCAAGAATACGGAGAGGATTTCTCAATCCAATTTATCCGAGATGTTATTCCCATCCTGAAGGACCCCCGCTATATCACGGTCCAAAGCGAGCCGATCCTATTGGTCTTCCAGATATCGCTGCTTCCCGATCCGCGCGCGACTGCCGAAATTTGGCGCACCGCGTGCCGGAAAGCTGGCATTCCATCCGTGCATCTCGTGGCGGTGCAGAGCTTCGATATCGGCGATCCGCGGCCCTTCGGGTTCGACGCCGCAGTCGAATTTCCACCGCACACGCGCCGCTTTCTCATCGACCCTCGGAGTTTGCCCGGCCTTGATCCGGCTTTCGAGGGGCATCTTGAGGATTACCGAAAGGTCGTAGACGATCAGCTGGCGAAGCCGCCTCCCGACTACACGCTTTACCGCGGCGTGATGCCCTCTTGGGACAACACTCCCGGCCGCAAAAAGCGTGCGCGCATCTTCGTCCATTCCTCGCCGGCGGACTACCAGGCTTGGCTGCGGCGCGTCACAGCGCAAACTATGGCGTTCGCTGAGGCTCGAGCGCCTCTCATCTTTGTTAATGCCTGGAATGATTGGACAGAAGGTGCAATCCTGGAGCCGGATAGTCACTATGGCTACCGCTTCCTCGAAGCAACCCGCGCTGGCTTGAGTCAAGGCTTGGCCGATTACTTACGTTCCCACGGGATCAGAATCGAAGAGTCGGCGGTGTCCAACCTCTTGATGCCAAATAAGGAAGATGTTGTGCGATCGGAACCACTCCAAAACCAAGATCGGCGTCCGCACAAGACCGATGCCTGGTTCACCGACGGACAACTGGCCAGTATCGCTTCGACGTATCGCGGCCACTTCAGGAGCCTGCCGCTCACCTACGCCACGATCCGCGACTTCGGAGATAGCCTCGATTATCTCCATCCAATCGCTACGGCTAGCGGGAACCTCAAGGATAGCCAGAGACCTTGGATCCTGAAGGCGATTCTCTCTATTGTGCCGCCCTGCGGCCGAGTCCTTGAAATTGGCGGTGACGAGCCCTTCGTTGCAGACATTCTCGACCGGTTCGGCTATGAGGTCTGGATCGTCGATCCGTTTGACCCCAGCGCCCACGACCCGCTCGACTATGAAAGGTGGCGAACCGAATGTTCGGGCGTGCGATTCGTTCGTGGTGTCTTCGGAGAGCAGGTGCTGCCGGCACCGCCCGGGGGGTTTGACTGCATTTACTCGATCTCGTTACTAGAGCATGTTCCGACCAAATTGCTGGAAGGCGTCTTTGCCGGAATGAAGAAATATCTGAGGCCAAGCGGGTGGTCGATTCATGCATTCGACCATTTACACAAGGGCAGAGGCGCCGATGAACATTACACGAAATTGAAATCCATTGTGCGCTGGGCAGGGTTTGAAGAAATCGAGCTGACGGAGCTAATCGCGCAGATGGATTCAGATCCCGAGACTCATTATTTCTCGGCGGAAAACCACAACCGTTTGCCTGGTTCCTTGTCCTACGACGAAATTCGGATGGGCGTCAGTGTCAGCATTCAAATGGTGAGCCGAGCTGTGCATCTGCTCCTACCGACCGGCGACATGGAGTAGCCCTAATCAATCGTAAGCCGGATTTTTACGTGCCTTGCGTTTCGTCGGAGTTGACTTCGGAATTGAAGAAACCCACCGTCCAACGAACCGCGACCGCGATGCTCACAAAAATCAAAGACAAGATCAGCCGTATGGCGCAACGCGCCCTAGGAATTGATGACATGCGTTTCAAGCTTGATGTCGTGAGTTCCAAGCTTGATGTCATGAGTTCCAAGCTTGATGTCATGAGTTCCAAGCTTGATGTCATGAGTTCCAAGCTTGATGTCATGAGTTCCAAGCTTGATGTCATCACGAACGGGTTGGCTCAGCTTGATCCGAAGCTTCAGAATTTGATAGAAAGGGGCGACTCGTTGTTTTGGCAAATCCGGCAGGTCTCGGAAGGGCTGGATCGGCTAAGGTCTTTTTTGACCTGGTCCGCAAATCGAGTCGAACCTTGGCTGCCGGCGGAGAATTTCTCCCAGACAGAGCCCGACTACGACTTGGCAGGATTCCTCTATAATTTTTTTCCAAGCCGAGTGGCCGTAGACATTGGCGCACAAGACAGCGAGTTCGCGAAGGCTTTGTCCGAGATCGGCTATCAAGTTTTTTGTTTCGCATCGGCTCCGGGAGCGTTCGAAAACTTGAGTGTCAAAGCGACGTGCCTACCTCGAGTCGAAATCTTTGATTTGATGATCAAGGCCAGTGAGATGGCGGCTGAGAACCCTCTGGTTAACGCTAGACTGATGTCTCCGAACGGACTTGAGGCCAATACGGCGACAGGCCATCCGCTGATCAGGACGATCGCTTCCCTGGTCTCTTCCAAGACTCTCCCGCCACAAATCGATATATTGAAGATCGATACCGGCTACGCTGATTTGGAAGTGATTAAAGGTCTCGGTCCGGTTCGTCCGGCCGCAATCCAAATCGAATTCTTGAGTGAGGATCTTACCCTGCAGCGCGGCGATCACCACACGCCGGTCGCGTCTGCTTCCGAGAAGATCAAGGTGATGCGCGACCTGGAGTATTATTGGAATATCATTATCTTTCGGGTCGATTCCGAGGATTTCGTAAGGATGGCTACCAACCTCGCCGGCACACCGAAACAATCCTGGGGCAAGATCTTTTTCTTCCAGGACTATCAATTGTTCTTAAAGGCGTTTCATTGGTGCAAAGGCGCTCTACCCCGTTTCCAAGCAACGGCATTGCCAAGTCGTTGACCGGTTGACCGCGCAGGTCCCACTTGTTCACGGCGTCGGCAGCATCTCGGAAGCTCGGGCCGCGCCGCAGTCACCAGTCATTACTTTTCTCGTAATCGCAAGCGATCAAAACGTCGCCAAAGCGTTCTTTGAATCTTTGAATGCAGCCTTTACTGGTGGGCTAACTAAAATACCGTTGCCAATCACCCGGAACACCTTTTCGTACGTGCGAATGGACGTCTTCCTGCCCCTGGCCGGCGACCGCCCGAAAACTGTTCAAAGCGACAACTTAAGGTCTTAAGGTTGCTTGTCTCAAAACCGGTTCTTCGATTCTTCGATTGGCAACCGGCAACGCCGCAAAAGCGCTTCTTCCAGCAGTTCGACGTCGCGGTTCAACAGATCCTCATATCGGATCCAATATTCACCACTTTCGGCCCAGGAAACGCGCGATACGAGCATTGTGCTCGGTTTGATTTTCAATGACAGATCAACCCCGACTCTATGTCTCGGCGGCAAAGTTCCTGGCGAATCTCAGCAATGTTCCCCATAAGCACATGACTGATCTTTAAGCTGAAATACATCGAAACCGTGATGTCGCGCAGGTCGCGAAGTACTATAAAGAAAATCGTATCCGCAGCATCCAAATTCTTATCTTCGTGGCCTTTGTCCTCACGCGAGGTTCTGTCCTCGAAATATCGCTTGGCAAAGGTGCCCAGTTAACCAAGCTTCATACTCTATATCGGACCCCAATCCGACCCCACTCAAAGTGAAGACATGGTCACCTCAAGAATACCTCAAACCTACAGCCATCCTGCCGAACAGTCCTTCGCTCTGAATGAACTCGACCTCAAACTCAAACCTTATCTGAATTTCAACGGGGGTTTCTTTGTCGAGGCGGGCTCCCATGATGGCATCAGCCAATCGAATTCGCTCTACTTCGAACGATTTCGGAATTGGAAGGGAGTTTTAATCGAACCTGTGCCAGAGCTAGCAGCCAAATGCAAAGAGAATAGGCCGAGCTGTATTGTTGAAGATTGTGCATTGGTGCCTTTGGATTACCAAAAACAGACAATCGACATGTACTTCTGCGGTCTTATGTCTTTGGTGAAAGGCGCGCAAAAGACTACCGAAGCTGACTTGGAGCATGTCCGAATTGGTTGCCATGTTCAGGGAATAGAGTCCTACGCGTTAACTGTTAAGGCGAGGACTCTCACTTCAATCCTCGATCAATATGCTGTTCCAGAAATTGATCTGCTTTCGCTAGACGTCGAAGGGTATGAGTTGAACGCCTTGCGAGGTCTTGATTTCGAGAAATATCGACCGGCCTACCTGCTTATAGAAAGCCGGTTTAGAGAGGAGATCGATCGATTTCTGGCTTCAGGATACGAACCTATTGCCGAGCTTTCTCATCATGACGTTTTGTTCAAATCCAAGAAGCGGATTCAAGAAGAATCGCAAATCTCGATTACCACCCCTGTTGCCTTCTTCATCTTCAAGCGACCGGCCCAAACGGAACGGGTGTTCGACCGGATAGCTCAGGTGAAACCGGCGACACTTTTGTTAATCGCTGATGGACCTCGTTCGCGAGAAGAAGCAAAAGTTTGTGCGGAGACTAGGCAAATCGTGGATCGAATCGATTGGGACTGTCGAGTTTTTAGAAATTTTTCCGACGAAAATCTTGGCTGCAAACACAGAGTCTCCACTGGATTGGACTGGGTGTTCTCGCAGGTTAAAGAAGCGATCATTTTGGAAGATGATTGTCTACCCGCACTATCGTTCTTCCTTTTTTGTCAAACGCTACTTGAACACTATCGTGATGATGAGCGTATCTGCGCTATCAGCGGCGATAATTTCCAATTTGGCCGCCCGCGAACCGATGACAGCTACTATTTTTCCAGATACCCTCATTGCTGGGGATGGGCATCTTGGAAGAGGGCATGGAAACACTTTGATCTAGCGATGACATCGTGGCCGACGTTTAAGGCGAAGGGGATCATGGAGTCCGTTTTTGAGCATCGAGAAGAATATTATCTTTGGAGTTGGATTTTCGATCAAAATTATGCGGGTAAGATTAACAGTTGGGCTTACCCTTGGACCTACGCCTGCTTGTCTCAGAGCGCTCTCACCATACTCCCGGATGTAAATCTTGTCTCAAACATCGGGTTTGGCGTGGATTCGACGCATAGCACGGACTCGAGGGATCCATTGGCTAGCTTGCCGATTGGTGAAGTCTGGCACATTAAACATCCTGAACATATTATCCGACACAAAGAAGCAGACACTTTCACATTCGAGAATGTGTACGACGGGTACAAGCGTACACTTACGCATTCGGGAAAGCTTTCTGGTGCTAGCCCCGATTGGCACTTTGTGAAGAGCCTGAATCAGTGGCTGCCAATCTATCTGGACGAAGCCAAGAAGCTAAGGAACAACGTTCCAAAAGATTTCGAGTTCTGGCCGTTGATTCGAGACTTCCTACCGTGGTACTTAAGCCAGAACCCCAATGCGACTTCGATGATTGACCAAGTGCCTTGGCTGACATACGGAGCTATCAGTTTTCTTAAGAGAATTCTCAGGAAAGAGATGCGAATCTTTGAATATGGAGCAGGAGGTTCGACCGTATTTTTCGCTCGACGTGCCGAAAAGATCTTCACTTGTGAGCACGACCCACGTTGGGCGATGAAGGTAAAGGAAGCGCTAGACAAACTGGATTACGAGAACTACGAAATTAAAGTCGTTAAGCCTGTACCTGATCAAGAAAGTATATACAGAGATGCTGCCGATCCCGATGGCTATGTATCGACAGCTGCTGAATACAAAGGCCTAAGTTTCGAGTCCTATGCGAAATCCATCCTGGAATTTCCGGACAAGTATTTTCATGTCATTCTCATTGATGGACGTGCCCGCCCTTCGTGCGCGAAGCATGCGATCTCTAAAGTAGCTGAGAAGGGCTACATCATTCTGGACAATGCCGAACGAGCAGAATATTCCGCGGTTCACGACATGTTAAACAATGCTGGTTATCGCAAGAAATCGTTCTACGGACCGGGACCCCGCAATCGCTATTTCTGGCTCACATGTGTCTGGCAACATGCTTAACGATTTTAACGATCCTAAGGGGTGTGTGAACGCGAGCACTGGAAAATCTGTTCGAGGGCTCACAGTGTCAGCTACCTTAGCAAGTCTCTCGCTAGGCGTGTTTTGTTTGTAACCACATCCCAGACAGGCAGATCTCCAATCAATGCAAACCCTCGCTCTTGTCCGATGTAGTTGAGATTGCCTTGTTCGTCGCGTCCCTCTCTGAATTTCGCCGCAACAAAGTCATCCGGTAACACTGGATGATGAAAAAGGTCGACGTACTCGTTACGTACGAAATAAGCGTTATTGCCCGCGCTATTGCAACCGATCCATGTGTAGCGTTTGAGGGTAGCAAGATGGCAGAGTGCTCGAAGCGACGCTCCCCAGTAAAGATAGGAATAGTGTGTATTTTGCCGGGCAAAATTCGCGTGGTATGGGATGGTTACGGCGTCGTGGCGTCCGAAGATACCATTATATTCCACGATTACGACAGCTGGATCGACCAAGGTGATCGCTTCCCAGATCCAGTAATCATTACCATCAACATCGATGCTCAAAATACCGATACGCCCGGAAAAACCGGATCTTTCGATGATTGAATCGATATTTTCGCGGGTAATGAAATGAGCCTGGGCGATGAGATCATGTCTCCAGTAGATCTGCTCGTTTCGGATGGACGAAATGTAGGCCTCGTTTCCATCCATGACCAGGCCGCTCCAATTATTGTTGAGCAACAGAAAACGGGTGTTGGCTTCTCGATAATTCTCAACTCCAAACTCGATGAAACGGCGCTCTGCCTCCGGTACAGCAAGTCTACTGATAATATATTGAATGATCCCGTCGTCTCCGAATTGTGAGAAAATCCGAAGTTCGACTTCGACTAACGGAATATCTCTCTTGATGTTTTGAAGTTCACGTACAGTTGGTTGAGCTGCTAGTATTTTTATCTGCTCAACCTGGTCACTCAGGACATTAAGCTGCCGCTGAAGCGAGTACAGAGCGTCCGTCTGGTTGCTGGAAGGCATAGCGAGATCAGACCGGGTTTGAATTCCTCGTCAAGTACTTTAGGAACCCTTCCTAAATTTCTTGTGTATCTATGAAAGAGCCGGCACAACCGGCGCCACTCCCTCTCCCATCACTTGATACGGAGGAGATGCTCGGGGGCTTACGATCATGTCGGCGGAGCCGGAATCGTCCACGCGGCGTGCTGGGCGCATGCCAGGCGAAAGTTCTTCGAGACGCTCAAAGTCAATCCCAGAGATCAGAGCGCGATCGGGATCGTGGCGCAGATGGATGAACTCTTTGCTATCGATGGCCGAGCACGGGAGCAAGGTTTGACCCAACATGACCGACAAGTTCTGCGTCTGCAAAAAGCTAGGCCGATGCTGGAACAAATCAAGGCTGCAATTGTGGCGGCTCGTAGAGATGCGCTGCCCAAGAGTCCTTTGGCCAAGGCTTGCAACTACACCTTGACGCTTTGGCAGCGGCTAACCCGTTTTTTGGACTATCCCGTTCTGGAGTTGAGTAATAACTTGGCCGAGAACGCGATCCGGCCGGTAGCGCTCGGACGCCGGAACTGGATCCACGTCGGAAGTAAAGAGGCCGGGCCTCGGGTAGCCGCGATCATTTCAGTGGTCGAAACCTGTCGGCGACTCAAAATCCCTGTCCGCGACTATCTGGGTTCCGTCCTGCCGGGATTGGGTGATTTTCCAGTCAGTCGAATCGCCGAACTTACGCCCGCCGCCTGGGCAACCCGAAACTGAGCGACCAAATTCGGACCCGCCGCCAGCCGTGCTGTTTACTAGGCGGATACTCAGGACGTGCTCGCGGGGGGGATGTCCGTGCCGCCAATTTTTTCCACTGTAATTGCATACCATAATCACTCACCGAACACGCGAAAAATGCACGGCACCGCACCGACTGGGGACACGATTCTCGTTGACCGAAGCGGTCATTTAGCGTTAACGATTCGAAAACCGCTGCGGCTGATGGAATTGGAAGTGTCTGAGTGCCTTGTTGATGCCATGAGTTCAATCTTAAGAGCCACCCGGCGGGCACAGTTTGCTCTTATGAAAGTCTAAATAGGAACGCCACCGAGAATGAACAGGCAATTTTAAATCATTCCAACAAGTTACTTTGTCTTTACCCAAAACGAGCTCTCCAGCGCGCCAATATGAGAGTGTCGCGCAATACTATCCTCAGCTCGATGGAATCAGAGCCATCGCTGTCAGCACAGTATTCATCGGGCACTTAATTCCACTTACGATGCTACGGGAAATCGTCGCTTGGGGAGACATGGGCGTAATCATCTTCTTCTGCCTTAGCGGCTTTCTGATCACTGGAATCCTGTTGAGAATGAAGTCTACCTCAGAACACAGATTCGCAGGACTGAAAAGCTTCTATGTACGAAGGGCACTCCGGATTGCTCCAATCTATTACCTAACCATCGCCATTGCGCTTTTTATGGGCTATGCGCCGGCGATAAGTCATTGGTTCCGGCTTGCCACCTACACCCTATACGTTCCTGGTCTTCCGCCGACTGGTTATTTAGGGTCGTTTTCACATTTCTGGTCGCTTAGCATAGAAGAGCAATTTTATCTATTTTGGCCTGTCGTAATCCTGACAGTTCCGCGAAGCCATTTACGTAAGTTAATGCTGGCTCTGATTTTGGCATCCTGGGCTTACAAGCTGTCGTTAGCTTGCTGCGGAGGATCATATACTCTGATCTTTCGCAGCGTTTTCGGCTGCCTTGATCCCCTTTGTCTCGGTTCACTACTAGCTCTAGAGTGCATGACTATTTTAGGTCGTTCAAAGACTCTCCATACATTTGTGAAGGCGGGAAAGCTGTTTGGTGTGATATGCGTAGCGATGACAGTCATAAGGATATTTACCCGTATCGATCCTTGGTATGCCAATTATTTGTGGTTCGGCGTTATTTACCTTGGTGTCTCGGCGATTGCCTTTACAGGTTTTATTGCTCATTCTATCGGCGCGTCAAAAGGTCTCGTGGGATGGTTTTTAAAAAATCCGTGTGTTGTCTGGTTCGGCAAGATCAGTTACGGTTTGTACGTGTATCACTATTTCATGCCCTCTATATTAAGTTGCCTACAACGCACGGATTTATTTGGTAACTTGGCGCCGTGGCGTAACGCAGGACTTACTGTTTTACTTAGTGTAGTGGCGGCTGCTCTTTCATGGTTCTTAATCGAACGGCCAATACTTCATTTGAAGCGCCATTTTCAATATTCTTCCTCATAACGTAGCATTCGCTGAATTGGCTTTGGTCGATCACAAGATCGGTTTTTCTTTCGCGGTAAATGCATACTATCAGCAAATCGCTCTGCGGTGGCGGCCGAACAGGCCTTTATATTCTACTATACGATTGCAAGAGCAACTACTGTAATGGCTTCCTATATGCAGTAATCGTTACCGTCAACATCGATGCTGAGAATTACGACCGGATTTCGGAGATCCGCGAAAGCGGAATTATTATATCGTCCGCGCACAAGGAAAAACTCAGATATAATCATGACGAATCCTTAACGTAGTCATATTCGATCAGGATGTATTACCAGCCTTATCCTTGATATTTACGTCGGCTCCAAGCTGGACTAGTAAATTTATTAACTCTGGGTCACTCCACCTATAGCATTCGTAAATTGGAGCTCCGTCCTGTTTATCTGGGATATCGGGATTCGCCCTGGCTTTTACCAGGAAACGCATCAGCTTCAGGCTTCAGGGCTTTAGCGTAGCTGTCTTTGAACACGCGCTCTGGCGCACGCTGTGTAAGCGTCACGCCAAGCGCCTTGCAGTGATCTATTGACTGGAAGGAACTGTAAAGGTCGTATGTTTGAGTTACGACGTTTACAATGTTTACGCTGCTCTAGGTGCAATGTTTCTGGTGGCTGCCCAAGCTTTTGGAACGATGTCTTTAATCTGACGATTCGTCATTGTGGGCAGGCGCGTCAATACGTCGCACAGATAAGTGTAGGGCTCGATATGGTGACGCCGGCAGCTTTCGATGATCGAGTAAATGATCGCGCTGCGTTGGCCTGCATCGGCGTCAGCGAAAAATAACCAGTTCTTCTTTCCAAGAGCAGTAGGTCGGATCGCATTCTCGACCAGGTTATTGTCGATCTCGATTTCGGGTTCTTTGAGGTAAACCTCCAGTGATTCCCATTGCGCCAATGTGTAACTGACGGCTTTGCCCATCGTGCTCCTGGGCAGGAAACGGCGGGTGATATACCACCGTTGCAGGACACGATGGATTCGTCTGCAAATGGGCACACTCTGACTGCTGCGATAAGCATCTCGCAACACTGAACCGGCCCGTTGCCGCCGTAAGTTTCTTTCAATGTCGTAGAGGTTACCGATCTGGATCAGGACCCAACCGGCTTCTTTGGGTGCATGATCGAGGGCTTCATAAAAGCCACGCCGAGCATGGGCCCAGCATCCAGCTAACAGTACCGGCTTGCCCTCGATTGCACGATGCTTGGCGAAGCGATCGTAGGCGCTATAGCCATCACATTGGATCGTACCGCTAAAGTCGCTCGGGATCAGTTTATCCAGACACTTCGCCTCTCGAGTCGTGTACCACTCAAAGAGCACATCTTCACCCGGCCGATGCGCCACCCACAGGTAACCCAAGCCTGTCTTTCCATTGCCGGGATCGAGATATCTGATGGGCGTCTCATCGACCTGGATGTAGGACCCGCCCATCATCTGATCTTTGATCTGCCGATAAATCGGCTTCAACCACTCGCTGGCCAGTTGGATCCAGCGGGCCATGCTCTGGCGCGGCAACCAGACCTGATGCCGATCCCAGTAAATCTGTTCCTGCCGATAAAGCGGTTGATGATCGCAATATTTACTAACGATCACTTGTGCCAGTAACCCCGGTGCGGCAATGCAGCGCTGCTGCAGGCTTTCAGGCAATGGAGCGATCACGGGAGCAAGCTCGGCTTCATCTCGGCGCACGAACTTGCGGCGAATGATCTGGCGTCGGAAAAACTTCGCCGGCTGGTAATCGAGCATCTCGGTGACTTCTTCTCCGATACAGCGGAATGCCTCCGGATTGTCTTTGACTGCCGCGGGCTCGATGACTTGCCAGCGCTCTCGGCGCTGCTTCTTGGCAGAAGCTCTGGCCACTGGCTTTGAAGCTTCAACGGTGGGAGTAGCCTCCGCCTTTTCAGCGGAGGCGTCGGCTTTTCCCAAGTCGAGGTCCTTTAAGAGCAACTCCAGCTGGGCCGCGTCGAGCTTCCCACTCTTAGATCCGAAGAGGCGTCGGATGAGTAAATCGATCTTCTCCTTCAGCAGCTTGATCTCCTGACTCTGTCGCTCGTTCTCAGCCTGGAGCAGCCGGTTCTGAGCCTCTTTTTGAGCGATGAGTTCCTGGAGTCTAACTTCCTCTGACACTGTTAGTTATAGTGCCAAATCAGCGCTAATTAATCGAGCTTTTTATCGCAATGAATGAGAGTTTTTTCTCTCTATTCGCGCTCATACCAAGGTCGCATCTGGGCCCCGCGTAAATCCACTCCGTCAGTCAGCATCGCGAAGGCCTCCGGACTCAGTTTCAACTTTGGACTATCTGCCTGACCAGGCTTCGGCCAGCTGAAGGTACCCTTTTCCAGCCGTTTGCTCAGCACCCACAGACCTGTCCCATCAAAATAGAGCACCTTGATCCGGGTATGTCGCCGGTTACAAAAGACATAAAGCGCTCCGCTGCGAGGGTCCTCTCCAAAACTGCTGCTCACCAGCCCGTACAGACCGTTGAAGCCCTTGCGCATGTCGCAGCAGTCGACCAACAAAAAGATCTTCAGGCTCCCGCTGAAGCTGATCATCGCTTTGCGCCGAGCCGTCCAAGCAACTCCGCGGCCAATGCCGCTTCAGTTGCGCTGCTGATCTGACAGTAGGCGCCTCCCGCAAAGTAAATCCGTAAGGCTCCTATCGGCACCCGAGGCTGTGAACCCTTCTCAACGACCGCTTCAATCCACCCCCCATTGCTCCTGCCCGCTTCTGTATCCGCGCCGGCTTTCATCAACAACTTTTCCCGCTCTCGATGACGACGCCGGCTTTGGAGCCAGTAGGCCAGAGTTGAGTATTTGATCCCGACGTACTGCGCGAACTTTACTCCGCTCATCCCGCTGCGGTCGTACTCCTGCAACAGCGACTCACGCCGCTCTCGCGTTACCAGCACACGACCCTGCGCATCCTGACTCAAGATCTCTCCCAGCTCCTCCGTTGCAGATGTCATGGAATTCTTCTACGACATTTCTGCCAACTCTTACAGAGGCGCTAGGCGTGACGCTTACCACGCTGGGCATAGCTTGCGCGTTCAACGACCCGGCCAAGCGGACTACGTTTCCCGTACCACTCATAGTCGGACTCTAACGATGCTCGAATCTATGCGCCGGTCGGCCCAACGCGAGCGTGCTTACGAGGAGCGGTTCAATGCGCGACAGCAGAAACGTTACTGTTGTTGCTAGGGAGACACGCAATGTTTCGGGCACGATCCGCCGACGTATTTGCGGTCAATCGCTGCGACACGCTGCCCTTGCCTGGCAAAGGTCCAAGCAGCGATTGTTGCTCCTGTGCCACCGCCGAGGATCACAAGATCATACTCTTCGGGGGTCGTTTCCTTAGGTAACATCGCAACCGAACGCCGGCACGGCCGGTCGGCGAAACGAGCCGTTGCGATCGGCTTTTCGATCGCCCGGGCTGATGCCAAGAAAGCCCATATCCGGCCGCCCAAGGGGATTGCATAGAATCTTGAGTCAACCATTGGTTGCCAGATCTTTGAGCGCTTTATCAAAGAAACGGACAAATCTACCTTCGATCTCGATACTCATTTGAGTTCGCAAAAATAACCGAACATATCGATCGAGCCACCTGCGGCCAAAGCAACAGATTCGTTCTCATTCAAAATCAATTTGATGGAATACTTCTCGCCTAAAGCCCGCTCGAATTCTTGCTGATTCAGAAATGTAATCGGATATTGAATTTGGCGATCGATGAACCCTTGCGGAAGGAGTCCGGGCCCGTTATCGCTCAATTTTGAAGTCTGGATTATCATTTGTTCTGCTGCGGTCGTGAGCGGCATCCGAGTAATGAACATATGTTCAGCGCGAATTTGCGTTAGACGTTGCAGAAAGAGATAAGGTTCCAGGACACAACACAGAGTCCCGCTCGAGAAAACCAAATCAACTTTGCCGAGATATTTCACGGCAAGGTCGATATCATCGAAAAATTTGAGCTCGCCATCCTCGAGTCTCCTGGCTTCTTTGACCATTGCCGACGTTTCGACAATGTTCCACCGGAACCAGATTTTTTCACGGAATGCCGCCTTTGCGATGAAATAATGATTGCCGCCGCCGCCGCCGAAATCGATGACGTTTATTTCCTGCTTTTGGACCAGGCCGAGGCCGGTCAATGTGCGCAGAGCCCAGAAGTCGAATTTAGTCGGCCGAGCCTTGAATAACTGATCTCGGAAGATCAGATTTTTTTCGACAACGACCTTTGCCAATTCCGGATTTTCGTATCCCTGATCAGTCATAAACGCGTATGGCTTTTCTTCGAAACCAAAAGGCGAGTTTTTTTTGGAAAACGGTGTTACAAGGGTGATACCGGCTTTTTCCTAAAATAGCAACATATTCTAAACATGGTACTTACAAAACTTTTGCCGACGCCCTTTTAAAGCGTTGTACCCCAAAAGGGTACCCAGGGTTCGAATCCCTGCTTCACCGTTCTTTCCACCGCGGGAATTAAGTTCCAGAGGCGATCCGCAGGCGATAATTCTCCGCTAAGCGACACCAAACACAATTGGCACAAACTGTCATGTTTTAGCGTTAAATTGCGACAAAGTGAGTATTTTTTGTGTATCTGCTTTGGGGTGTTTTACCCCTTCGGCATCGGCCAGAGACCCCAAACCTGGCATCTCCTTTTCGGGATCTGGAGATTCGCTTGACGCGGGCCGCGCACAATACGCGTGACAAGACCAAAGAACGCATCACCCACCGCCGGCCAGTGTCTAAGGAGACCGACTTTGCCGGCGCAACCGTCCTCCCTCAAGCCCGTGGGGAGAAAAAATCAGGCGTCACGCCACTCGCCCCCCAGTCTCGGAAGAAGTCTGTGTAAAATCGGAAAAGAGCAAAGTCTCATAAAAAATCTGCTTGGAAACCGGTAAGGCTCTGCTGGGGGCTTTAATGCTCAGAGCGGCTGCCAGCTTCTCGGAAAATTCTTAGGGCCTCACGACCTGCGAAGATGCCGCCGAATTCTATTTCGCCGCCGCATATCGACTTAAGCGATGTCTGCTCAGATCCAATATTCGCGCACAATTTTGTATTCTCTGCATCAATCGTTCACAAAGCAATCATCAGCCCCGCAGATTAGCCAGAGGCCTCTAGATTGATCATCTTTCCAATTCGAAGACATCGCCCAGACATTATGTCCGAAAGCTTCCTTAAAGATATGCGTCCACCACCGCTTTCTGTTGTTCCAATAACTCTGGTAAGGGGTAATCCAGCCCTCGTCCAGTCCGCTGGAAGAAACCGGAACCATGTGAAAATTCAGGCCAAGACAAACGCGCCGGCATTCCGCCAGGGTGGACCGCAATCCGTCGACTGTGAAGTGCTCTAGAGAGCCGATCGAAAAGAGAAAATCAAACTCAGCGTCGGCGTACTCAAGCTTAGTTGCGTCTAGTACACGAAGACGTGCTTGGCTAATGCCTCTTTGTACGGCGCGCTCGATGAGCATCGATGAAATATCGCAGCCGTGGTACTCAAGACCTTTGAACCGCTTTAGGAAATCGTAAGTTCTACCCGTCCCGCAGGCTACATCTAGCACTTTTCCAGTTCGCTCACTGAGCAAAACCTGAATTTCGCGCCAAGCCTTGTCGACGGCCCACGTTTCAAGGACTTCGGCAAACGCGGGATTGAAATAGATGTCAGTATCCTGTCTAGCGCCGGTCTTCTTGCGATAGCGTTTCGTCGCGGAACGATAAGCACTCTTACAGAACGCGGCCAATCGCATGGTGCTCCTTGATCAGCTGAATTAAGAATTAAGAAAGCAGTCATCTACTGCTCAGTAGCCAAATAAGTCTAATCAGTCAACGCTGGACAGCCACGAGCCCAGACCGAGAATTAGAAGACGACTCATGTAAAAACGGAATCCATACCAGCCAACTTTCGAGCGCCGGTTTGTCCACTGAAGAGCGCTCAACTTTTTCGGACACTGCCCCTTTTATCAGGGCGGAAAGTCTACTGGTAAACGCGACCCAAAACGGACGAGCGGGAGCTCGTCTCCACTATCTCGCATGTGTTCTCAGGGTTTGACTGCGATTGTACATGCCTGCCATGTTTCCGGTCTTGAAGCTGTTAGGGTCATCCATGCATAGTGTCGAACTCCTTGAAAACCGGCGTTCTTGACGACTTCTTCCAACTCGTCCAGAAACCAATAACGCAAGATGTATGATTCCTCGCTATTGTAGGTCGCTCCATTGGCTTTGTCCGTGACTTGCAGAGAGACAGTCAGATTGACCAGATGTTGATCTGGCAGATGTTGTGGAGTCGCTGTCCTCTTTGCGGTTAGATTTGCGTTATCGACTATCTTTGTCCGCACTGCCGGAGGCTCTCTTATTACACCTGGTCCGTGCCAGTAGTCGAAGAGAAAAACGCCGCCCGGATTCAAATTGGCAAAAGAACAGCGCACGGCCTGCGTTAGTTCTGCTTTGGTCGTGAGATAGGAGAACGCGTGAAACAAAGAAATCACAGCGTCGTAATTCGACGCGGCTCGAAATGTAGTAATGTTGCCCACCTGAAACTCGACTGTTGCCGGCGATATATCATATGCCGCTCCTAAATGCTGGCGAGCCGTCGCCAGCATGGACACGCTTTGATCAATGCCGCACACCGTGAAGCCTCGTCGAGCTAATTCTAGAGATCGCAACCCGGTTCCACAACCAAGGTCAAGAATCGTTGCCACTTCCGCGCGTCGAGCCCGAATCAGGGCAAGCACGTATTCGGCCTCTTCACGATAAGGTTTGTCCTCGTAGAAAAGGTCATAGTATTCAGCATGCTTACCGGAATAGCTCATGTGTTGGCAACGACTTGCACCGCTTTTGCCAGCAGGCCAGAGACTTCTTTGATCTGCGACTCGGTCAGGTTCGGTCCGGATGGGAGATAAAACCCGCGGTTCCAGAGATCTTCTGCCACCGGGCAAGGAACGGAACTGCATTCCCGGATCGTTTGAAAACAGGGCTGCAAGTTCATCGGATGGAAAAAGTTGCGCGTTTCCACGCCGGCTCGCCTGAGCCACGCCATTACCGCAACGCGGTCCAGGCCCGGATCGAGCAAGACGCCGTAAACCCAATAGACATGGCGGCCTTCCTGGCAGTCGGAAAATAACGTTATACCGGAGCTTCCTTCCAGGCTTTTGCGATACCGGTTAGCGATCTGGTGCTTCCTCCTCAGAACCTCGTCAAAGCGGGAGAGCTGTACCAGACCCATCGCAGCCTGGTATCCTGTCATCCGAAAGTTGTAGCCGGCTTCATCATGCACAAATCGCGGCTGCTTGAATGCCATATTCCGTAGCAGCCGCATTTCTTCTGCCAGGGAATCGTTGTTCGTAACGATCATGCCGCCTTCGCCGGTGGTCAGGATCTTGTTGGCAAGAAAACTAAAGCATCCCATATCGCCCCAAGAACCGACCATTTTGTCTTGCCAGGTTGCTCCATGCGCTTCCGCACAATCCTCGATCACCACCAGTTTATGCTTTTCCGCGATGCTGCAGATCTTATCCATCCGAGCAGGATGACCAAAGAGGTGCACGGGCATGATCGCGCGCGTTTTCGCGGTAATTAAGCCCTCGATTAGATCCGGGTTGAGATTCCAAGATCGCGGCTCTGAGTCGACCGGCACCGGGATGAGATTGTTGTGAACAGTAGCGAGGGCGGTTGCGATGTTGGTGGACGCACTCAATAAGATCTCTGAACCGGGCGGGAAATGGCAGGCAGCAACGGCCAGATGCAAAGCGGTTGTTCCGCTCGTGACCGCAATCCCGTGACGGCAACCAATCAACCGCGCGAACTCCGTTTCAAATGTAGGAAGCGATTTTCCGAAAAGACCGGAAAGCTCTCCGTTTAAAACTGCCTGCTTGACCGCCTCGGCTTCCTCGCTCCCGACCCAGGGTTCGTAAACCGGTATCATTGTACCTTGGTCTTCCTAAACAAATACCTTGTCTTTCTCGGTCCCAAGAAAAGGCCCCTGCTTCACGCTGATACATTGCATATCTTCCAGGACCTTGATCGCGTGGACCCCGTGAATCAGGACAATGGCATCGCCTGCGTTTAATACGACCTCTTTCAGCAGCTTCTTGTCGTCCGAGTAAAGTTGTACTGCAACAACACCCCGCTGAACCACGAACATCTGCTGCAGATCATTGATTTCTCTCTTGACCTCACGATGGAAATGCGGCGCCTCGACAAAGCCGGCATCATGCGCCAGCAAGCCAAACTGGAATGAGGATTCGGGCGGAGAAAAGAAAATCGTTTGCGGTACTCGCGTATCGGCCCAGATGACCTGGGCGAATTTCACGCCGTTGTATTCGATTGTTTCGATGCTCATTGATTTCGATCAAAGTGACCCGGCATCCAAGATCCGGCTTACTTGGAGGAAACCAACAGAACGCAGACCCGCCACAAAGCAAGAAAATTGAGACTTGGCCGAAGTTCATCAGTATGTGAATATAGCGGGGTCGGATTCAGAGCGACCGACGTAAATCAAGAGTCGGTTTTTCGACGCCCACGCGGTTGCAGACCTACACGATGTTCCTACCCATTCACGACGTCAATTCATTCAACCCATCTTCCGAAGAAGGCCAGGTCCGGCGATAGAGTGCAAACTCGTCAAACAGGTTCAACATTTCCCGCGCACAATCGTCAGGTGTAAAACTGAAAGCTCGCTTTTTTCCTTTGGTGATCAGAGATTGGCGCAACGCCGCGTCTCGCCGGAGCCGCATAACCGCTTGGCTCCATAGTTTCGGATTAGTCGGATCCAGCAAAATCGCGGCATCTCCCATTTGCTCCTCAGCCCCGGGAACTTGCGCCGCAATCACCGGACATTCTAAAGCGAAGGCCTCCATCGGCGGGAAGTTTTCCGGACCGAAGAAGCTAGGGTATACCAGCGCAACGGCTTTTTGGTACAGAGCAACCAGGTCCGGTTGGCTAACAAATCCGGCGAGCACCACCTGCTTCTGCAAACCCAGCTGAGCAATCTTGTGGGTGAGGAATGGAAAGTTGCCTCGATTCGAACCAGTGAGAATCAACTGCAGATTTTCGCCATGTTCTTTCCTCAGAGTGTCCAGCATCAGCAAGAGCAGAACATGATTTTTGTGCGGCCACAGCTGCGCCGGATAAAGGAGAAAATCGCGATCTATGCCTAATCGACTCAAAAGCCCTTCCGGATCGGGGTGCGATTTGCCTTCCAGCGCGAATGTGGGCGTCGGATGATGGATGAGACGCACGCGATCCTCCGCCACCTGATAGAATGCAATGATTTCTTTTTTACCGGCTTCGTTGGGAGCGATGATGTACGTTGCGCGCTGCAAATAACGCCGGAACATGTCCTCCCGTCTGCCGAACTCACCGTATGAACTCACTTCCGGGAAGAAGGGATAGATGCGGTGGGCGAGATCCCAGATGGTCGAAATGTAAGGAATATCCCGGATCTGGCCCATCCACGGCTGGAGGTAACAGAGCAAGTCGAGCTTCGCTTTGGCAACTTCAGGATAATATTCAAAATCACTCGCCGGCGGTCGCGGCAACATCTCGGCTTGGTATGAGCCTAGCCAGGGCAGGTCAATGTGAGCCAGATGCGCCGGTTTTTCCCGTTCGACCCCGATCAAGTAAAAACGGTGTTCGGTCTTGGTCAGCTGGCGATTTAGCGCTTCAAGGATTTCTTGAACGTAAGTAAGACCCCCGCCGACTTGCGGATCATCCTGAAAAATCACAATACCGATTCGCATAGAATAGGAAAGGTTTTCACGATTCGGGCTCAGTCACCGGCAATACAGAGGTCGCAAGAAGCGGTCCTTTGATCCGCATATGGGCGAGCCGGATAGATCCATCTTAACCGCGATGGGAATTCTGCGGTGGTCCACCTGACGCTTGCGGCTGAAGATTTGTAGGCAGACCGGAGGACGTTCGGAAATTGGCCGGTGCTAAAGCTTGAAACCGTGGTAGGGCCCCTTGGCACCATCGAAGCGCCTCGAGGAAGAGACTGTGATCACGAAAGAAAAGCATGTTGCCCCAAGCTCTTTTCGGTGCATTGGCTAAGTTTGCGGCAAACCGAACATAAGCTTCCGCCTCCACGCGAAATACAATAATGTTCCAGAAATAGTCTCGGTTGCGCATTTCGCGAACGATTTCCGCTGAGGAAATCAGGTTTCGACGGTTCTCGTCGTTGCGCACGAACACAAAATCGTCACCCCAGAATTCGGTCTGGACGACAAGGGGCCGGATCTCCCCGAGCCCCTTAACAACCTCGAGATCGAAGCCCTCACTGTCCACCTTCAGAAAGTCGATCTGTTCCGGCAGTTCGCCGGATTTGACCAGGGATTCGATGGTGCGTACCGGGACGTCGACTGTTTCTGCAAAGGCCAAGCCCTCGCGGACGAAATGGGGACGAAATGTGTTGTACAGTGAGGGATCATCCTGGCGCGCTTCGCTGGACTCCGACGCGATGTAGAGCGGGAGCGTAGTCTCCTTCGAGCCAAGGGCAAGGTTGAATGTCTTCACATTATCGCGGTCTGCCATCCTTGCCTTCAACCGCTCAAAAGCCGCAGCAAAGGGCTCAAAAGCATAGACCTGGTAACCTGAATCGGAGACGACCTCAGCAAAGTCACCTACATTGGCGCCAACATCCAGGAGGGTCCTGCTCGGCAGAAAACTGTACAAGAAAGCCGCCAAATAGTATTCCGGCTCAGAATGCAGGAAATGTTCTTCTGGCAACCAGGGCTCGGAAATTGCCATTCGCTCATGAAATCGTTTATCGAACAACTTGAACTGTTCACCGAGCCGCTCATCGAAGGATTTGACTAGCAGCCTTAACGTATCAAAATGTTCTTCGAGTTTCCGCAGCTGGTCTTCCGTACGCCGGGTTCGGGCATAAATGTTGTTGCTGGATTCGGTCAGCATTTCGATCCGTTGAGAGATCGCTTTAAGTTTAGGCGCAAGATCATTGATTGTCGCTGTGGCGGCCTGGGTCGCTGACACGGTGCCTTGCATTGTTGTCGTCAGTTGACCAATGATCGGAGCGAGGAATTCGAGACCCTCCCGCTTCCCCTGCGCGAGATCGGGTTTCCGGGGCAAAGTGTCGATGGCTGATGCGCGCTGGGCTACTGCGGTCGCTTTGCGCTTGGGACTTTTTGACATTGTGGCGAGGTCCCTGCTGGTTTACTCGTGAAGCATTGTCGCGGATCCGGTATCACTCGGGATTCGAATCGCTTGAGCGAAAGAGCTCAAAAACTTTCTCGTACCGATCGTCTATTGGCTTACCCATTTCAACCGACCGCCAGATCCAATCATTGATCGGCTCACTCGCAAATGCCGGTGCCAGCTGAGCCGCTTTCCGCCGGATTCGCGCCGCCGTCTTCAGGTTCGTTACTGCTGACACCGCCGCTCGAAATTCGCCTGTCCTGTACGGAGCGACAACACCTAGCTCTAACTTGGTAACGAATTGGCCGGCCGCGGTCTCGGGGTCCCCGAGGACCACGATTGGCAGATGCGCTGTGGTCAGCATGTAAATCAATCTGGAAGGAAGGCTTGCCCGAAACAGCCAGTCGTGCTCGATCATCCCACACATGTTGCCACTTGGCAAAATTGCGTAGTCGAATTGTCGAAGTGCTCGCACGAGCTCGTCCTCGGCCACAGTTCCGTGGACTATGATTCCTTCTCTGAAGAGTTCAGCCGGATCAAGTTGGATGAAGGGCTTTCCGGCGTTACCAAACCAATCTACAGTCAATCCGGAAGCTTTGACCAATTCTCGAAGCTGTTGCAACATCTCCTGGCTCCACACGTTGCCGATGATTACACCTCTTGGCGTCTGATTGTTGGGCGGCGGAAAATCGACAGGCGCAAAAAGGCGCCGGCTAGTTGTGGGTGGAATAATCCAAACTGGCAGACCGTATTTTTGTTTGAAACCCGAGCGGAGCGCCTCCGAAATGGCAAAGCGCATCGCGGAACGCTCTAGCAGCATCTTCATCAATGGATCTGCGATCCCCTGTAAGAGCAGATTCTGGTCATCCATGATATACGTTACGAGCGGGGCGTTCGTGAGCTTCGCCGCTGCGATAGCGGAAAGAGCCTCATCCGGGTAAAAAGGAACGCAGAGGATGCGCTTGACATCATGACCGTCGAGCAGCGCTGCCACCTTGCGCTCGGCGACTTCGAGCTCCAGCTCAGGATGAGGGATGTGATGGGCAACAGCGCCCAGGCTCTGGCTGTCGAAATAACTTCGAGAATAAAGTACAAGAAGCGATTGCTCATGCCCAAAGATCTTGCCTAATAACGCGCCGGTTCCGTGCCGGTCACAGATTTCGGCATGAGTGATGATCAAAGTAGCGTCTCTAAGGTGAGTTCCCGGTAATGGCGTGGGCGGAGACGCGTTTAAGTGCTGCGCCTCCTCTTTAGCTGAATACGCAGGCTTTTTCCGCCGCATTAGGAAATTCCAGATCATCTCAGCGCATTTCTTCGGGGCAATCCACAAAGCTGGGGCTTGTGCTTCTGGCCGACAGGGTCAAAACACAACTGATCGCCTCTACCAATTGCGATAAAACGCCGAAAGCGTTCCGGCCGGTTTTTGTACATCTGTTTTCTTAGGGTTCCCCACTGGACGGGCAACCTTAAGGTCAACATCCTAAATGTCTGTTCGCCCGCGTCAAATAGTTGCGTACAAACATGATCAGTGCCCTTGACTCCGTAAAACTAGCCTGGAATATCGCAAGGAGCGCGGATAATCCTGGAGGACGACTGTTTACCCGATTCGACGTTCTTCGCGTTCGCCGGGGAGATGCTGGAGCGTTTTCGAGACGAGCCGAAAGTAGGCTCGATTTATGGCGACAACTTTTTGCCGCGAGCATTACGCTCCGAGCGGCCCTACGGTTTTTCCAAATATGTCCAGATGTTGGGTTGGACGACTTTGGCGCCGATTTCGGAGGCGCTACGATTTCGAACTGAATGGAGATGAGGCTGAACGGGAGAGCATTATCCGCCGTATAAATCCGATCGAACATCGCGGGTCAGAATGTAAAAAGGATCGGGATAGAAATAATGGAAATGAAGAATCTCAGACGATTTCCTGAAACCTGCACTTACGGCATAAACTGCGGCCCGAACTCCGAGCGCGGTGACGTGGTACCTCGGGACTAATATTTGCTGTAACCGAGTCGTTTTCGGGACGTCGCCTAAGATTAAGTCAAGTGACTCATGTGAGGAGGTCACGGATTCGGAAGGATGGATCTCAAACCGATTTTATTGCACTCGCATATTCCAAAAACCGCCGGCTCGAGTCTCATTTCAATGCTGCACTAGAATGGCCCACATCGCGAATAGCTTTTTTTGACCCTTTGCCGAAAAGTGCTTGCAAAGTGAAAAGGTTCTTATTCTTCTCCAACCTTGAACTTGAAGCTGCCTCAATACGGAAATTCTCAGAACCTGCTAACCGAAACTCGGTCCCAAGCTTCCGGATCGGCCCCTGTTACTCCGGTGCTTTCGAAGAAACCGTTTGGGGCAACGATCGTTATTCTTTTTGTCGTTAGTGTCATCTACACCGCAATCGTCGTGCAGTGGTCATTGAGATATGGAAGACTCGCGATGGATCCTGTCTATGACGATGTCTTATACATGATCGACGGACTGCAGCGCCTAAACACGCTTGACACCGGGGGCTTCCGTAAATTCTGCGACTCGCTTGTTCAAGCCCCGCCGCATAGCCCGTGGTCGACAGGGCTGGCTGTAGCCGCCTTCGCTCTGTTTGGAATTCATGATTGGGCGCCATATGTGTTCAATGGTTCTCTGGTTTTCTTTTTTCTGCTTGTAGCCGCGCGGTTGGTGGACGTCGAGAGCGGCTTGGTCAAGGCCGCGATCTTGTCGATTATTCTGCTGCTACAGCTGACGTTTAGTGCAGTCCATGAGCTTCGTCCGGACTTTGCCGTCGCTCTCTTTACCGCCACATTTTCGCTCCTCCTCGTCAAGATGGCCTGCTACGACGAGGAGCCGGCAGAGGCCCGGCATCATTTTTGCGTGGGTTTAGTTGTCGGCCTCGCCTACCTGACAAAGCCGACTTTTTTCGCTCATACTACCGTAATGCTGTGCGCGTCGATTTTTTTGGCTGAGATCTGCCGTCGCTTTGTTTCGAACGGTCGGGTCCGGCTGGCACGAGCCATTTCGAGGTTGCTTGCCGTTTTCACCGGCGCTCTGTTAGTTTCGGGACCCTACTTTCTTCTGAGTTGGCGCCAGATTCTGGATTATTTTTTTGCCAACACTGGCGACGGCAAGTTCGCGACCCTTTGGAAAATACAAGGTGGGCCATGGTCCGCCCTCTCGCTGTATGTCTTGGGTTATCCGGCGAAGGCTATGCTGGGGTCATTTTATCCAGAACTTCTCTTCTGCCTCTTAGCTGGCTTTGTCTTCAGCATCCTTACCCGGAATCGGCGCGCTTCGCTGTTCACATTGAGCGGGATCGCGTTGGCAGCCGTCTCGCTGGCCATTCTGTCGTTTGGCGGTATGGACAATATTTTCTTCGGATTTACCTGGGAGATAGTCCTTTTGTTGACGGTGATCTATTCTTTGGGAGAAATGTTCAAGACCAAAGGGGTTGGCTTCGGCGCGATTATCTTTTGTGTTCTTTCGGTATTCGTTTTCTATGAGAGCGGGTGGGCTCAAAACATCTGGACTGTCACCAAAGACACCGCAGGCGAAAACAGTATCAACGAAACCATCGTGCGTCAGGTTTCAGCGCATGCGGCGAGCGATTTGAGGAGCAAGCCTCCTACTGTTTACATGAGTTTTGCCGGTAACGTCGACGTTACTTCGCAGAGCTGGCTTGCTTTGAAGCAGAACCTGAACATTCAATTTGACTCTCGTTTTTACTCCGGGGCGATTGAGGAGCATTTAGCTCAAATCCAACACGCCGATTTCGTTGAGGTTGCGGATCCTGCTTCGAAATGGTTATACAAGTGGCAACCGGGTTGGCCCTTGCAAAGCGAACTGCTGAACCGCTTAAGAGATCGTCCCGACTTCGAGGAACTCCCTCCGATTAAAGGCGCCGAAGGCACCGTTTTCTTATTCGAGCGAAAAGTACCGCATGAGAAGTGACGCTGCGGGCTAAATGCCTTTTGGACTGTTTCGTGGTTTTTGTGTTGCTATGTTTGAAGAATACCGCGGTGTGCGCGTGTTAATTACTGGCCACAAGCAGATTTCCAGGACAGTGAGGCCTCGAAGCCCGCACTGGTTTTTATTCTAGCGATTATAATCCCGATCTGAGCCTCAGGTGCTGGCCATCTCAGCAATAAA